>Ga0115568_10002375_pt1 | contig 13098 bp, 8 predicted proteins | sample COGITO_mtgs_1204_FD_87296 | JGI IMG/M metagenome (GOLD analysis project Ga0115568, IMG submission 87296) | Pelagic marine microbial communities from North Sea - COGITO_mtgs_120426 | ecosystem: Environmental > Aquatic > Marine > Epipelagic | place: Germany:Helgoland, sampling site Kabeltonne...
AACCCTCGGAAAAAGCTACTGAGGAACTCCATTAAATTCATATGCTCTGCGATCGTCCGCAGCGTGGTCGAGGATGCGATCGCCAGCGGACTATCCGCACGTCCGGCAGTCACTTCTGCCTCTAACACCTTCTCAATGAAGCCACGCGAAGCGACCGATTTCAACTCTGCTAGCTCCTCAACCGATGCCAACTGCTCTGCCGCATCGCCATTCTCGAGGAGACTGATCGCGAGCGCTTCTCGAATTGCAGCGCGCACCTCATCAGATCCCTCGACTTCCAGCCGTGCTTCTAAAGCCGGGACAAACTCTGGTTTGAGACTACGACCCATCTTAATCGCGGAATTAATACGCACATTTGGATCATCGGCCTTAAGCCCCAGCGTATCCAACAGACCCTTCATCTGCTTACGTACGGAACGGGATGCCCGGGTCTTCTCAGCGACTTCGACTTCGTCCTCAGAGAGTGTCACCGCTTCACCTGTTGCAACGAGCGACCACTGCTCATCGGTAAATTGCAGCAACCGGACTGCATCGCCGCCAGTCAAAGTAAAGATACCACCCGTTCGCCACGCCTCATAGATGTTGGCTATTGCTGGATCACCATAGCCAGACAGCTCCTGCAACAAGACTTGCTGATCTGATTTCTCTGCGACTATCAGCTCAGAAAACACCACACGGGCATTACGCTCAGACGCGCCGAAGGACACCGAACAACATAATCCGAACAGCAGCAGTGAAACCAGCGATCGAAATGAACTAATTAAAACAGACTTAGCTACAGAAATCATAAAAATAAAAAAGTTAGCACATCTCACGCCAACCAAGGGTTTTAAGCCAAAAGCTAAGGGCTAGTGAGATCAAAGATCTCCCCAGCCCCGCCAAACAAAACAACTGTCTATGAAAAATTATTTAAAAGTGCCTTTGAGCCATGGCTCACCATACACATCAGGAATCACTTCGAGAATTTCGAACTGCCCATCTTCAAGCGTCTCACCGATGTAAACAGTCTTGGTTACGTGATGATTCTTCTGACTAGTCACTGTGCCACCAGGACCTTCAAACGAGATCCCACTTTCAAGTGCCTTGATAACAGCTGATGGCTCAAATGTGCCGGCCTTTTCAACCGCAGCCTTCCAGAGATATACACCGTCATACGAAAGAACCATTGGTGAGCATGTCACACGGCCTTCTTTTTGGACGGCGTCTGGAGCCTTCGTTGCCAACCAAGTCTGGAAGTCTGCCTTGAACTTGTCATTGGCAGCAGAGTCGATCGACATGAAGTATGTCCAGCATCCGAGGTGACCAACCAAGTCCTTGGTCGGCAGACCGCGGAACTCATCCTCGGAGAGTGAGAAGGAAACGATTGGGCAATCATCCGAAGTGAGACCGGACGCAGCGATCTCTTTGAAGAAAGGAACGTTGGCATCACCGTTAATTGTGTTAATTACACAAGCTTCACCGGAAGCGGAGAAGTCCTTGATCTCAGCAACGATTTGCTGGAAGTCAGTGTGACCGAATGGAGTGTAGTTACCTGCAGAGACTGCAACATCACCTTCGTAGCGAATGCCACCGCCGATATTTTCGACGGGAATACCCTTAGAGAGCAAGTATTCGAACAGAACAATGTTGGTGGTCTGCGGATACACATAGTCCGTACCGATCAGGTAGAACTTCTTGTAACCTTCAGCGAGCAAGTAATCCACAGCAGGGATCGCCTGCTGGCCAACTGCTTCAGCTGTGTAGATAATATTCGGAGACTCTTCTTCACCCTCGTATTGCACCGGGTAAAAGAGCAGGCCGTTATACTTCTCGTAGACTGGCAATGCGAACTTGCGGCTCACTGAAGTCCAGCAACCAAAAGTCGCGGCAACTTTATCTTTAGCCAACAGTTGCTCTGCTTTTTCAGCAAAAACTGGCCAGTCCGATGCACCGTCTGCGACGACTGCCTCGATCTGCTTACCGAGCACACCACCATTATCATTAATTTCATCGAAAGTAAAAAGCAACACGTCGCGCAGTGACGTCTCTGAGATCGCCATGGTACCACTGAGAGAGTGGAGCACACCGACTTTGACGGTGTCGTCTACCGCCTGCGCGATCCCAAACGATGCTGTCGCGAGTGCGCTACAAGCGAGTAGTTTTGAAAATTTATTGAGTGATTTAATCATGTGTAGTTTCCCCTATATTAGTATATTGTATTTCTCAGAATGAATCGTGGATTAGCCATCTATATAACATTCAACCATAATTTAGCTTATTCTATGCCAATTGTTCTTATGAAATATTTTTACACACTCCCATGGGTAACATGCATGAATTAAGTCCAATTAACACTAACTCTATATTCTAAAAAACAGATTTATTTCGGATAATACATCAAGATATGGATACACAATTAATGGTCTTCAAAAACAGTGCAAAAAAGCCCAAGCGGAGCACTCCACCACAAAATAAAAAAACCCTCCAGCAGAACGCTTAGAGGGTTAAATTAAATCTAAATAAAATAGCGCCTACAGATCAGGTGCTTCGATTTCAATGACCTTGCCCTTATAAAATCGAACGATGCCAGTCACTTTTTTTGCCGTAGCGACGCGACGACCTTGGTAAGTGTAAACGAAATCGACACGCTTGTGCATAGAGGGCTCATTCAAGGTCGGCTGCTCCAGCACTGCAACGACCTCCCCTGGGCTCATACCTTTACTAATATTAGCCCACTTTGACGCATCCATCCAAGGGTAATTAGCGCTTTCTTCGCGCGCTTGAATCGTCTGCACCACGTTCTCTATGAGCGAACTTTTATCCTTCGGAGTCATCGGCATTGATGCAAATGCTTCCGTTGCGATCGCTTCTACTTGGGTGTTTTTGACAACTCGCAGCGAGGACTCGAGTGCCGCAACACGCTGTTGGAGTGCAAGAAACTCCTCCTTGCTCACTTGTTCAGCGACCAACCCGGAAGAAAAGCATAAAAGCACGAAACCGCTCAGCGCGCAGTGCAGTCGATATTTGGTATTTTTTTTATTCATAATACACTAAAAAGGAGTCTCACCGAAATGAGACTCCTTAGAGTTAAATGCAAGTAATTCTAAATCTAGAAGCTGTAGATAAGTTCTGCAGCGAGTGTAGTGAAATCTTCGTCTTCCACTTCTTCGTAGGAAAGCTCAAGCAGACCAAACACATTGTCCGAGAAAGCATAGCTAGGAGAAACTGTGAATTTTTCATATTCAATATTGTTTTCCAGGTCACCACCAGAATAGCGTAGCGTTAAACCAGCATTACCGAATGAGTAGTAAGCTAGAGCCATGTAGGTGTCTTCGGCACGCTCTTCACCAGCCGTGAAAGTACCATCCCAGTCATTGCTAGTATACTCAACAGCGAATGTGAAAGCAGCGATGTCATAGCTAGCCCAGATGTTGATTGTTTCATAGCCTGGGTCATCCGCATAGATGAATTTTACTGTCAGATCTTCAATGCCTGTGTAAGCAGCGAGGAATTCAACAGACGCTGAATCATCTGCCTCTCCGACCCATAGACCTAACGCGTAGTCGTCTGTTGCGTAGTCAGCAGATGCGCCATAGGCATAACCCGCAGAATAGACCACACTGTTTGCTGCGCCTTGGTACGAGTATTGGAAGAGACCAGTCGCATCATAGGTTTCAAAACCTTGGTAACTTAGGATATTACCGACAGTAAAAGAAAGCTCATCAGTGGCAGCGTACGTAATTGTGACTGTTTCGAAATCCAGGTCATCTGGGACATCAACAGTGTCACCATCGCTGTCTGTTGCTTCGGTAGTTCTACCATCACGGAACGAAAGCTCAGCAACAGCACTCCACTTGCTTTCAGCAGGTGCGAACGCAAAACCAAGCTCAAATTCAGCAAGTCCACCCTCTAGATTATCACCAGTATCGGTGTCTTCATAGTAGGCATCAATATAACCATAAGCGCTCAGGTCATCAGTGATAATAATCTCCGCATTGGCAGCAGCTCCGAATAGTGCGGCCCCCGCAAGAGAAGCCATCAGTTCATTCTTAATTTTCATAGTATGATTTTTTATGTTTGTTTGTAGTGTGCTGTTGTTAACAACGCCATCAATCTAGCTGCCCCCGTGCCAATTCCCTATTGGAGCGACTAATTTTCAAAAAAAAATCCCTACAATCCATGAGGGGAATTAATTACACTGATAAAAAAGAGAGAGCCAACGCACCCATACTCTTTTAAGTAACGCATCCATTTATCATATAAAATCAGCCTACTTTAAAACGAAACGACCCACCTAAACTCTTATACATAAAGATTATGCTGACGATTTTGAAACATCTCATTGATACTTATTAAAATAACAAATCTCAAATAATTAGCCGCCATCACTCACAATTGCCAACGCTACTTAGATATGTATATTTAGCATTCTCAATCTCCAAAGGCCACGCACGCCAAGGGTGAGAAATAGAATTATTTCTGGTATCAAAATCGAAAAACTTCTTCGATATTGCCCACTTTTAATACAAAAGGCCCACCCTACTCGTCTGTTAGAATAGTAAATCCACCTCTTACTTTCGAGATTGGAAGCCGATTCGAAAACGCAACAAAAAGCATCGTTGATGAAATGAATTGGCGACGCCGCGGACACTCAAGATACGACACGAGCCTAAAGCGGCCGATCGCACTTACTTCTCCACTCTCGGCGGCTTGCGCGCGCGTTGCACATCGCGGGCGTCAAAGTGCAGAATATATTTCTGTTCGAAATACGGATCGCTGAAAGACTCCTCAAGATTGATGACCTTGCGTGGGCGAATGCCGAGCACTTCCAGCTCGTCATCCATTTCGCCGCCCTTCCAGTAGAGCACGCCATTCGGGATGGTGTTCTTTTCGCCGCGACGGACGTTGTTCTTAATCCACATGAAAAACTCCGGAAGGTTTTTCACCGCACGCCCGGTCACGAAATCGAACTGCTTCTTCACTTCCTCCGCCCGGGTCTGCTTGGCCTCAACATTTTTCAAACCAAGCTGATTGATCAAGTCCTGTACCACCGTAATCTTCTTACCAATGGAATCGATCAAAGTGAACTGCGCCTGCGGATAGCAAATCGCCATAATGATGCCAGGAAATCCGCCGCCCGTGCCGACATCCATGATCCGCGTGCCGTTCATCAGCTTCAGGTGATTGGTAATCGCGAGGCAGTGCGACAAATGACGCTCTTCCAAATGCTCGATGTCCTTGCGCGAGATCAAATTGATCTTCTCGTTCCACTCACGCAGCAGCTGCGACCATTTTTGAAGGACCGGCCACGTTTCTTCGGCGATATTAGGAAACTGTTGTTTTAATTGCTCTACACTCATGATGACGCTGCAGCACAGTGAAGCAACCTACTCCCGCGCCACAATCCTTTACTCCAATAAACTTTATTCTAACTCAGTAAACGATCTGCGCGGCCACAGACTCGGCAGCACCAACAAACACAGCCCCCCGGCAATCAAACAGAGCCACGCCGGAACCCCGAAGCCCACCGGCACAAATCCCACCAACAGCGCCACTAACCCCGCCAACAGCGCAAATGGCAGTTGCGTCCGCACATGATCCAACGGCGCCACGCCCGCGGCAATCGAAGCCACAATAGTGGTATCGCTAAACGGGCTGCAATGATCGCCAAACACCGCGCCACTAAACACCGCGCCAATCGCAGCCACCACCAAACGGTCGCGCTCCGCATCGACAGCGCCCTCGGTGAGGGTACAAATCACCGGAATCGCCAACGGCATCAGCACGCCCATGGTGCCCCAAGACGTACCGGTTGAAAAGGAAATGACCGCTCCCAACACAAAGATGCCCGCCGGCAACAGCGCGACCGACAAGCGCCCTTGCAAGCACTCACTCAGCCATGCAGCCGTGCCCAGCTGACTGATCGCCGCCCCCAGCATCCACGCCGCAATTAAAATCAGCACCGGCCCGGCAATCTCCCGCGCGCCACGCACAAACACATACGACGCTGATTCCGAGTGCGCCGACCCGGCATCGCGGATCATGCGATGCCTGGACCATGCATATGCCGTGGCAGCCACCGCAGACGCGAGTAGACTCGAAGCGACTAAAATCTGCGGCACATATACTTCTGCCCGCCCATACGACTCGGCGAACTTGCTCAAACTGAAGGGCAACAGCGCCTCCGACCCAATCCAATAAGTGAACACGGGGATCGAAAACGTCAGCACCCCAATCGGCACGATCGCCAAGCCCCAATGGCTCGATTGCACAGACTCCCGTTGCAGTTCCGCATTGCCTTGAGCTTGTCGCGTCCGCGCCTCCGCCCGCCCCATAGGCCCAGGGTTAAATTCGCGCCACACACAGACCAACGCCAGCGCCAACGCGAACCAGCAATAATAATTAGTCGCTAGTGACTGGAAGAAATAACCATACGCACTGACCTCAGCCTGCCCCGCCAGTGCGAAGCCCTCACGAATCATCGACAGTTGAAACGCGATCCAAGTGGAAATAAACGCCAGGCACGCCACCGCCGAACCCGTGGTATCCGCCAGGTAGGCCAACTTCTCGCGCGACACCCCGCAGCGATCCGCGGCCGAGCGCAACAAACGTCCGATCAACATCGTATTCGCCAAGCCATCAAAGAACACCAGCAGCCCAAAGCCAAACACGGTGAACTGCATGCGCTTGTGCGGCGCACGCCCTGATCCCAGTAAGCGCTGCACCAAACTCTGCAGGCCGCCACCCGCTTCGACCAACGCGACAAATCCACCCAGTATCAAGGTAAACAAGATCGCACTCAGTTTCCAAGAGGAGCCAAAGATCGGCCAGAACTGCTGCCACAGCAAGTGCTCGACCGCCCCAAACAACGAGCCGCCCGAAAGCAGCACCGCGCCACAACCCGCCCCTGTCAGCAAACCCAGAAACGCACTGCGCGAAAGCAGTACGATCGACAATGCCGCAACACTCGGCCACAGGCTGCGCAACATCGACTCCGTACCCTGCAAATAAGCGCTCACCGCTATACTCACAAAGACACCCAACATCACAAACACACTTCGCCTACTGATCAGCATAGTCGCGATACAGACGCACCTGCTGCACCGAGGCAAGTCACGACCGCACACCGCAGCTTACGTGACACAGGCATTCCTGCCTGTCCGCGCAACCCAGCGAATCAAATTCGCCAACTAAGCTTCGCCTTGTCGCGCTTTAATGCGACGCTCGGCTTCAAGAATGATCGCCTCACAGCCGGCAAATTTATGGTCGTCTAAACAAAGACGCTTCTGCTTCCCGTTCAGTTCGTAAATCGCATAGGCGATACCCTTTTTCTCCCATTGCTTACGATCAATTTTCACAATCGAGTCCAGCTCCACGCGTTGACCCGAGGTGCCAATCACCACATTACCTTCCGTACGCACGCACAACTGATGTTGCCTCAGTATCCAGAGGGCAAACAACACAGCCCCCGTCATCATCACCCAACCAATCTTGCGCTGCTCACCGATCGACGCATCCGTGCGCTCCTTCGGAATATCGCGTTTATAGCCGGCTTGCTTCGCGTGACGCTCCCACTCCATGCGCAAATATTCGTTCACCTCGGCGTCGTGTGCGTCAGGGACCACCGCCTCAATTTTACCCGACTCAACCATCGACGCTTCGATCTCAACAAACTCGGCATGCCGCTCAGCCTCGCTCGGCCACACCGAATAACCGTCCCACAAAAACCAACCGGCTAAACAAAAAACCATAAAAAACATGAATAGCATGCGGCGGCGCCATTCGCTTGAGATTCGTGCATCGACTTGTTCCATGCTCATAACCTGTGAACAGTTCACGCCAGCACGCCAATAACTATCTCAGGCCCAGTTGAAATCAGACCACTACGCATTATTATACCTATATGCGTACGTCCAGAATTACAGATTTCTGTGGTCCACAATGAAACCCGTCACACAAAAGTGTAACTTTTCAAATAATAAATGATTCAAAGTTTTCGATGCAAAGAAACCGCCCAAATCTTTGAAGGCCGCTACTCTAAAAAACTCCCTGCCAACATTCAGCAACGGGCACTCAACAAACTCCGGCTCATTTCAACAGTCACACAAATCGAAACGCTGAGCATCCCCCCGCCCAGCAACCACTTCAAAGCGCTAACCGGCAACCGAACAGGACAACACAGTATCCGTATTAACACTCAATGGCGTATCTGCTATTGCTGGAAGAATGGGCACGCGCACGACGTCGAAATAGTCGACTACCATTAAGCACGATGAAAACCGAAACCGATATCCCTCTCGACCCACCGGGCACCTTGTTACTTCAGGAATTCATCGAACCCATGAAGCTCTCGCAAAAAGCAGTCGCTGAGGCGGCAGGCATCCCTTACGTCCGTTTCAATGAACTGATCCACGGCAAGCGCCGTATCACTGGCGAATATGCCCTACGCCTCGGTTACTTTTTCCAAATGGAAGCCCAATTCTGGATTAACCTCCAAGCCGACTACGACCTCCGCAAAGCCAAACGCGAACACGGCGATTTGAAAAACACAACGCACACGGCTCAAGAACTGATGGCGAGGTGACGCACGCCGACAAGAGGCTGAAGCAGAACGATACAGCCGTTCCATAAGCATAACTCATCCCCTTCAGACTAGGAATTCTCAAGATACATCTTGCGACCAAGGCGGCGCGTGCATTCGCTCAAGAAGGCAACGCATCCATTCAAAGCTTGCATACATATCAGGATATAATGATACGTTGATACTTAATCTCATGAGCACCACAGTTTCCAACAAACCACTGACCGCCAAAGGTCAGCTCCTCGCCGACCTTTTTGCACAACGTATCGTCTTCCTCGACGGCGCCATGGGCACGATGATTCAGCAGTACAAGCTGGAGGAGAAGGATTTCCGCAACGCTTCGTTCGACAACGACAAAGGCGACCTCAAGGGTAACAACGACCTGCTCAGTATCACCCGTCCCGATATTATCGAGACGATCCACCGCCAATTCCTCGAAGCGGGCGCGGACATCATCGAGACCAACACGTTCTCCGGCACCACCATCGCGCAGGCCGACTACGCGCTCGAACACCGCGTGCGTGATATTAATATCGAATCCGCCAAGCTCGCCCGCCGCGTGGCCGACGCCGTTTCCGAAGAACAAGGCCGCCCGACGTTCGTTGCCGGTGCGATCGGACCAACCAACCGCACCTGCTCGCTCTCCCCCGACGTCAATCGTCCGGAGTACCGCGCCACCAGCTACGATGAGCTGTACACCGCCTATTATGCACAGGTCGAAGACCTCGTCGCCGGCGGCGTGGATCTGCTCCTGCCCGAAACCGTTTTTGATACGCTCAACCTCAAGGCCTGCCTGCACGCTATCGAAGATTTCTTCGATACACAGGAAGAACGCCTGCCGGTCATTGTATCGGTCACCATTACCGACAAATCGGGACGCACCTTATCAGGCCAAACCGTGGAGGCGTGCTGGAACTCGATCCGTCACGCCAAACCGCTCTGCGTCGGTCTCAATTGTGCACTCGGCGCGGACCTCATGCGCCCGTTTCTCACCGAACTGTCGCGCGTAGCGGATACCTACGTACACGTCTACCCGAACGCCGGCCTACCCAATCCGCTCGCCGCCACCGGCTACGACGAGACACCCGATCATACCGGCAGCGCGGTGGGCGGGTTTGCCCAGGACGGCTTGGTCAATATGGTCGGCGGCTGCTGCGGCACCACCCCCGATCACATCGCCGCGATCATCAAAGAAGTTTCGCAATACGCACCACGCGTCGTGCCAACGGCAGTGCCCGCACAGCGCCTCAGCGGGCTCGAAGCGTTCAACATCATCATGGGCGAAACCCCATTCGTGAACGTTGGCGAACGCTCCAACGTTACTGGCTCTCCACGTTTTAAAAAGCTGATCAAGGCCGACGACTTTACTGGCGCTCTCGCGATTGTGCTCTCGCAGGTCGAGAAAGGCGCGCAGATCATCGATATCAATTTCGACGAAGGCATGCTCGACGGCGAAGCGTGCATGACGCGCTTCCTCAACCTTGTGGCGTCCGAACCGGACATCTGCAAGGTGCCGATCATGATCGACAGTTCCAAGTGGTCGGTGATCGAAGCCGGCCTTAAGTGCGTGCAAGGCAAGTGCATCGTCAACTCGATTAGCCTCAAGGGCGGCGAAGACGAGTTCAGAGCGCAGGCCAAGAAAATCATGCGCTACGGTGCATCGACCATCGTCATGGCCTTCGATGAAAAGGGCCAGGCCGCCACGCGCGATGAAAAAGTCGCCATCGCCGAGCGGTCCTTTAAGATTCTCACCGAAGAGGTGGGCATGGACCCGCAGGACATCATTTTCGACCTCAACATCCTCACCGTCGCCACGGGCATGGAGGAGCATAATAACTATGCAGTCGACTTCATCGAAGCCGTAGAGGAAATCAAGAAACGCTGCCCAGGTGCCCGCACCAGCGGCGGTCTTTCCAATATTTCCTTCTCCTTCCGCGGTAACAATCCAGTACGCGAAGCGATGCACGCCGCGTTCCTACATCACGGCATCGCCAATGGCCTCGACATGGCGATCGTCAACCCTGGCATGTTGATGGACTACGACAAGATCGACCCTGCCTTCAAGGTGCTGGTCGAGGACGTGCTCCTGAACCGCAACGACGACGCCACCGAGAAGCTTATCGACTTTGCCGAAGCGATCAAAAACGGCACCGTCACGCTCGGCACAGGCACGCCCGAAGAGCGTATCAACGCCGCCATGCTCGAGGGCATGAACGTGCTGCGCGCGCTGTTCGAACGCGCCACCAAAGAAAACAACCCCGAAATTCTCGAAAAGTTTCTCTCTTCAGGTGCGGGCGCCGTCCCTGCTGCCGCGGAAAAAAAAACGGCTGAACTAAAGGACGCCTGGCGCAACGGCAGCGTTGAAGAACGTCTTTCGCACGCATTGGTTAAAGGGATCGTCGCACACGTCGACGCCGACACCGAAGAAGCGCGCCTCAAATATCCAAAACCACTCAACGTGATCGAAGGTCCGTTGATGGACGGCATGAAAGTCGTCGGCAAACTGTTTGGCGACGGCGACATGTTCCTCCCTCAAGTGGTGAAAAGCGCGCGCGTCATGAAGCGCGCCGTGGCCCATCTATTGCCTTTCATGGAGGCCGAAAAGGAAGACGCGACCGCCAGTTCGTCTGCGGGCAAGTTCCTGATCGCCACCGTCAAGGGTGACGTGCACGACATCGGAAAAAACATCGTCGGCGTGGTGCTGGCGTGCAACAACTACGAAGTCAAAGACCTCGGCGTGATGGTCTCCTGCGAAGCGATTCTAAAAGAAGCCCAGGAATGGGGTGCGGACATCATCGGTCTCTCGGGCCTGATCACGCCCTCGCTCGACGAGATGATTTTCAACGCCGGCGAAATGAAGGAACGCGGCTTCACCCAACCGCTGCTCATCGGCGGTGCCACCACCAGCAAAGCACACACCGCGATCAAAATCGCCCCGCACTACAACCAGCCCGTGGTCCGCGTCGGCGATGCTTCGCTGGTCACCGAGATCTGCAACAAGCTGCTCAATGCCAAGACCCGCGACGCCTACGCGCTCGAAGTCGAAGCCGACAACGTCAAACAGCGCGAGCGCTTCGCCGCCGCCAACTCGGCCAAGGACCTGCTGCCGCTGGCGGATGCCCGCGCCAAGCGCTTCATCTGCGATTGGCCCAACGCCGAACTGCACACGCCCAATAAGACCGGCGTCACAGTGAGCGATCACACCCCACTCGAAGCGATCGCCGAGTATTTCGACTTCTCACCACTGTTCTGGACTTGGGAGCTCAAAGGCGTGTTCCCCAAAATACTGGAGCACGAAAAATACGGCGAACAAGCACGCAGCATTTATAAAGACGCCCAAGCTTTGCTGGAGCAGATCATCACAGAGAAACGCTTCCGCGCCCGCAGCGCGGTCGGTCTGTGGCACGCCAACTCGATCGGCGACGACATCGAAATCTACGGCGACGACGGAGCCACCATCGGCAAGCTACACACCCTGCGCCAACAGAAGAAGAAAACCGCCAGTGACACTTACTATGCGATGAGCGATTTCATCGCCCCCAAAGACAGCGGCCAAGTCGATGCCTGCGGCGCCTTCGTCGCCTGTATCGAGGGCGTCGATGCCTTTGCCAAAGAGTTTGAAGACGCCCACGACGACTACAGCTCGATCATGGTCAAAGCAATCGGCGACCGCTTTGCCGAAGGTCTCGCTGAATACACACACCACAAGGTACGCAAAGAGCTGTGGGGTTACGCAGCCGACGAGGCACTCAGCAACGAGGACCTGATCAAAGAGAAATACCGTGGCATCCGCCCAGCGTCGGGCTACCCGGCCACCCCCGACCACACCGAAAAAGCCATAATCTGGGAGCTGCTCAACGCCGAGGCCAACACCGGCGCCGCGCTCACCGAAAACTTCGCCATGACTCCCGGCAGCTGCGTCAGTGGACTGTACTTCGCCCACCCCGAAGCCAAATACACCCACGTCGGCCCGCTGAACAAAGATCAATTCGAAGAATACGCCGCCCGCAAAGGGCAAAGCCTCAAAGAAACCGAGCGCTGGCTAGCACCCAACCGCGGCTATTAAAGCTAAAGATCTTAGGCAGCAGAAAGCGTAGCGTGCAGCTCCAGGAAACGCCTTCCTCCCCGACAGCCGCGTTTGATAAAGCTGCACGCTACGACTGAAACGGGGCCGTCATCAGCACATGACGACTGAAACAAGGATACCTGCAGCGGCCCCCTGCGATCGCCTCAACAGTGAAACAGACATTTCTGTCTGTCGCAGCAGAGTCAGCGGGCTGCCCCGACATCACAGGCAGCAATGCCTGTGTCACATGTTCATTCCCAATAGCTTTACCCGAAAGCCTTCGACCTAGTTAGCTTAATCGGTGAGAATCTGCAAATACACGCTATGATTATTTTTGTCTTTGTAGTAGCCAGTTTCGTCGACCGTTTTCGTGACTCCATCAACTCCCGCAGCACAGGTGGCTTCGATCTCCGGCAAACTTTCGTCTGATCCATATTCTGTCCACGTAAATGTCGAATTGACGGCATCGTAA
>Ga0115568_10002385_pt1 | contig 13075 bp, 10 predicted proteins | sample COGITO_mtgs_1204_FD_87296 | JGI IMG/M metagenome (GOLD analysis project Ga0115568, IMG submission 87296) | Pelagic marine microbial communities from North Sea - COGITO_mtgs_120426 | ecosystem: Environmental > Aquatic > Marine > Epipelagic | place: Germany:Helgoland, sampling site Kabeltonne...
AAAGGAAATAAAAAAACATTCCTTTCCTAGCTCTCACAGCCGCATAAATGCTGAAGATCACATACAGTAAGTTGGCAATAAGTACCGTGATGAGGTAACCTTTATAATTATCGCTGAAGCCCCAATCATTCAAAAAGATTCTCAAGGTCCAAAAAACCAGTCCAACGTTCAATAAGGAAGTTGGAATCTGTGAGATTAATGATTGCAAGGAATGGAAATGCACAAAGGGACTTTTCTTCTTGTTCAGATAATAATAGATGATTGCCGCGATCATATTTATAATCGGAAGTGGCAAACCAGCAGCAAGGGAGGCAAACATCATGAAGTAGCCTCCCATAGCATCTTCTTTCTCCTCGATGCTTATATCATCGGGTTGAGGAATTGGGTGATAGTCGCTCATGATTCTGCTTCAACCGGCTTAAGGTATCCTTCATCACCGTTTTCATCTTCTTGATCAGGCGCTCCAGAAAAAGGAGGGTATTTATCCGTCATGAAGTTCAGGTAAAGATTCAAACGAACTTGCCATCTAAGAAAACCAACTTGAAAACGGTGCCAAGAGGCCGGGAAACTACCTGTAAACAGCACTGACCACCAGGCTAAAAAATTAATAACAGCCACACCAATCATTACAAAATAGAGAATGAAGATGTGAGGAAGGATTACATAAATAGGTGCAAACAGCAGTTTAACTAATGCTAAACCTCTGCTGAGTCTTTCAGGATATGGTATATCGAGCTGTACTTGATCCCATTCTGTATCTAATCCAAAAGGAGGGTATCCATCGACCAGGTTAAAGAGACTTGCGTTCACGCGTAAGTTCCATCGTTGATACTTTACTTGAAAATCAAACATACTTTTTGGATAACGACCTGTAAACAAGACTGACCAAAAGCCAATAAAATTTAGAATTAAAGACCAGATTCCCAGAAACATGAGAATAAATCCGTGTGGTAATGCGATTTAAAAAACACCGAAAAAAGAACGGAGTAATAGCTCTCCGCGAGAATAACGTTCTTGATGATTAACTTGAAGTTTCATAATGGTGATGATTGGTGAATTTCGAAAATATGATTTTAAATTTTGAACCACAAACCATTCTGTGCTTCTCATGCTAGTTTGGGCTTCTTTCTTTTCTTAAATTCGCAGCTCATTAAATGCTTTTCAGATGAATTATGATGTCATTGTATTAGGTAGTGGACCTGGGGGTTATGTTGCAGCAATTCGCGCAGCGCAACTCGGATTAAAAACTGCTGTTGTTGAAAGAGAAAGCCTTGGCGGTATCTGCCTTAATTGGGGATGTATCCCAACGAAAGCTTTGTTAAAAAGTGCTCAAGTCTTTGAATATATAAGTCATGCTAGTGACTATGGAATTACTGTGAAGGACGCTAAAGGAGACTTCCCAGGAATGGTTAAAAGAAGTAGAGATGTTGCAAATGGAATGTCGAATGGAGTTCAATTTCTGATGAAAAAGAACAAAATCGATGTGATCATGGGTACCGGGAAACTTGTTGCAGCAAATAAACTTGAAGTAACCGACGATAAAGGAAAAGCTTCGAGTTATGAAGCAAAAAACATCATCGTTGCAACTGGTACTCGCTCAAAAGAGCTTCCACATATTAAACAAGATGGTAAAAAGATTATTGGATACCGAGAGGCCATGACTCTTCCTAAGCAACCTAAAAAAATGGTTGTTATGGGTAGTGGAGCAATTGGTTCTGAGTTCGCCTATTTCTACCAAGCAATTGGAACGGAAGTAACCTTGGTGGAATACCTTCCGAATATTGTTCCTAATGAAGACGAAGAGGTTTCTAAGCAGTTAGGACGTTCATTCAAGAAAATGGGAATGAAAGTTATGACTGGCGCTTCTGTTGAGTCTGTAGACACTTCCGGAACAGGTTGCAAAGTAATAGTGAAGACTAAAAAAGGAGAAGAAACAATAGAATGTGATGTTGTTCTTTCTGCTGTTGGGGTTATCTCAAATCTTGAGAACATTGGCCTAGAAGAAGTTGGAATTGCCACTGACAAAGGAAAAATATTGGTTAACGATTACTATACAACCAACATTCCTGGAGTTCATGCAATTGGAGATATCGTTCATGGACCTGCATTAGCACACGTTGCATCCGCCGAAGGAATTATTTGCGTTGAGAAAATTGCAGGATTGAACCCTGAACCATTGGATTATGGAAATATTCCTGGCTGCACATACTGTAGCCCTAAGTGGCTTCAGTTGGAATGACAGAAAGCCAAGCTAAGGAAGCTGGGCACGAGATTAAAGTTGGGAAATTCCCATTCTCTGCTAGTGGAAAAGCTTCAGGTGTAGGTCAAAAAGATGGTTTTGTAAAATTGATCTTTGATGCAAAATATGGTGAACTTCTTGGAGGCCATATGATTGGGTATAACGTTACTGAGATGATTGCTGAAATCGTTTCAATCAGAAAACTGGAAACTACGGGTCATGAAATCATCAAAACGGTGCACCCTCACCCAACGATGAGTGAAGCTATCATGGAAGCTGCAGCGGCAGCTTATGGCGAAGTGATTCACCTGTAAGACAACAGAAAAAAGCAATCTTGAACGACGGATACCTATGGGTGTTCGTCGTTTTGAGTTTATTTGAACTATGTGTGGTATTGTTGGTGGTTATTGGAAAGAAGTTCCTGAGATTCCTATTCAGGATCTCATCACCAAGGCCAATAATGAACTTTCCTCTCGAGGTCCAGACGCAGAAGGCTACTACACGAATAATAATTTCGCACTTGGGCATAAGCGACTAAGTATACTTGACACCTCTGCCGCTTCAAATCAACCCTTCTTTTCTGAAGACAAACGTTTTGTGCTTTGCTTTAATGGCGAAATATTCAACTACAAAGAACTTAGAGCTGACTTAGCCTCAAAAGGGCATCTATTTCATAGTGATGGTGATACCGAAGTATTGCTGAAACTCTACCTTACTTATGGCAAATCTTGTTTGGAAAAGCTGAACGGATTTTTTGCATTTGCCATATACGATACCGAACGAAATTCTGTTTTTCTAGCAAGAGATCGCTTTGGCATAAAACCTTTGGTTTATGCAGTTCAAGACTCCCTATTTTGCTTTGCCTCAGAAACCAAAGCGCTGATTGAACTGGGCATTCAAAGAGAATTAAATTACAGCGCGCTCTTCAGCTATTTGCAATTGAGCTATGTGCCTTACCCAATTAGTATGCTAAAAGGAGTGTACAAATTGCAACCTGGACATTTTCTTGAGATTAAAAATCTGAGTCAAATTGAGGAAAAACCTGAAGCTCAAGCCTATTATCAGAACTCAGGTAACAGAAACGAGCAGCAAAAAAGCGCAAAGAATTATATTGAAAGTAGAGATCAATTGAGGTCCTTACTTGAAGAATCTGTAGAAAAGCGACTGGTTTCTGATGTCCCTCTCGGAACCTTTTTAAGTGGAGGAATCGACTCCTCGGTAATCAGTTCAATAGCAGCAAAAAAGCTACCTAATCTTAAGACCTTTTCGATCGGCTACAGTGATGAGCCCTATTTTGATGAAACAGACTACGCCAAAAGGGTTGCTGATAAAATCGGATCGGAGCACCGAGTTTTCAACTTGAGTAATGCTGACCTCTATGACTCTCTAATAGATACGCTGGACTATATCGATGAACCCTTTGCCGATTCTTCAGCTCTAGCAGTGAACATGCTTTGTCAGCGAACCTCCGAGTACGTTAAGGTAGCGCTTTCCGGCGATGGTGCCGACGAGCTTTTTTCGGGATATAATAAACACGCTGCAGAATATCGATTGCGCAATCCTCAGATAACTGACAAGTTGCTCCCGTTACTTGGAATTGTTAATCCCCTCATTCCTAAGTCAAGAAATTCTCGAATTGGAAACCTCTCCAGAAAGATGGATAAATTCCTGAAAGGGAAAAACTTAAGTAAACAAGAAAGGTATTGGCTATGGGCCTCCATTCAATCAGAAGAAGAAGCTAATTATTTCATCAAAGAAGGTCCGAAAGTCCGTCAACAGCGATTATCTGATGAAGCCTTTGCTTATAAAAAGCTCAAGGAAAATTACTTGAGATTTATTAGGAAAGATGGCGACCTAAATGACGTTTTACTTGCTGATCAACATTTGGTTCTACCGAATGATATGCTGCGCAAAGTTGATAGTATGAGCATGGCGAATTCTTTGGAAGTAAGGACTCCATTTCTTGATCATAATTTGGTGGAATTTGTAAACCAACTTCCGGTAGAGTACAAAATGAATCACAATATCAGAAAACGGATTCTTCAAGATGCATTCAAAAAAGATCTTCCAGCTGAACTCTATAACCGACCGAAAAAAGGCTTCGAAGTCCCACTATTAAAATGGTTCCGAACCGACCTAAGAAGTTTAATTGAAGATGAACTACTTCATCCCGATTTTATTGAAGCTCAGGGGATTTTCAACAGAGAGGCCGTAAGAAAGCTCATATTAAAAATGAAATCAAACAACCCGGGAGATAGTGCCGCTAGTATATGGGCTTTGATGGTATTTCAATTTTGGTGGAAAAAATATTTTGGAGAAAACAATGCCTAGAGTACTCAGAATAATCAATCGTTTCAACTTAGGTGGACCAACATATAACGCTGCATACCTGAGTAAGTACTTGGAACCTGAATTTGAGACACTTCTTATAGGTGGAGAAAAGGATGCTTCGGAAGGAAGCTCAGAATATATCGTCGAAAACTTAGGTTTAAAACCCAGGGTTCTGCCGGAAATGAAAAGAAGCATTGATCCACTAAAAGATTTAAAGGCGCTTATCAAAGTAAGTAAGATTATCAAAGAGTTTAAGCCCGATATTGTGCATACCCATGCTTCTAAAGCAGGTACCATTGGAAGAATTGCGGCATCGCAACTTAAGGTTCCTGTTATCGTGCATACCTTTCATGGACATGTTTTTCACTCTTATTTCTCAAAACTTAAAACCAATATCTACAAAGGGATAGAACGAAACTTGGCAAAGAAATCCGATCGAATAATTGCCATCTCAGAAATCCAGAAGCATGAGCTTAGTGAGGAGCACAAAATCTGTAGTTCAGATAAAATCACAGTAGTTCCTCTAGGTTTTGACCTTGAACGTTTCACTGTAAACCAAGACCAGCTGCGAAAATCATTTCGAGAGCAATACAAGCTGGCTAATGACGAAATTGCAATTGGGATCATTGGTCGCTTGGTGCCCATAAAAAACCACCAGTATTTTCTGGAAAGCGTCAAGGCGATTAAAGAGCGAAACACCAAGAAACTAAAGTTTTTCATCATTGGGGATGGAGAGCTTAAATCTGAATTGCTGGATTCGTGTAAAACACTTGGATTAAAAGCTGGTTCAGAAAACAAGCCTGGAGTAGATGTGGTTTTCACTTCATGGATTAAACAAGTTGAAGGGCCTTGTGCTGGTCTAGAAATAATTTGTTTGAGCTCGCTAAATGAAGGAACTCCAGTTAGTTTAATTGAGGCACATGCCGCGGCCAAACCTGTTGTAAGTACCAATGTTGGTGGGATTGAGAATGTTGTTTTGAAGAATGAATCCGCATTTCTGTCCTCAAAAACAGACAATACTGAGTTTATTGAAGGTCTTTTAAAGCTGATCGAATCAGAAGAGCTGCGCAACACAATGGGTCAGGCAGGGCGCGAATTCGTTATGAAAAGGTATCACTACACCCGCTTGGTTGATGATATTGGGCGACTTTACAGGGAACTCCTCGATTCAAAGGGGCCTCTAGCCTCCTAGTTTTATTACTTTTGAAGCTTAGATCAGAGGGATGATGAAATTCTTAAAAATTGCGGGCCTTGTGCTTTTTGTATATAGCCTTAGCAGCTGCAGCTTGCTCAACCAGAGTATCATGCTGAAAACAAAATCCTCGTATGTATTCGATACGATTCCCGACTCTCTTGATGTTCAATATCGAATTTCTCCAAACGACATCCTCGATTTTCGCCTCTTTTCTAAAGATGGTTTTAAGCTGATCGACATTACGAGTATGGCTCAGCAAGGAAACTTTAACTTCAACAGAAATGTAGTTGATTACCTTGTTGAATTTGATGGCAAGGTCAAACTACCTATCATAGGGCGTGTAGTTCTTGCGGGAATGACCTTGAGAGAAGCTGAGCTCCACCTTCAAGATTTGTACAGAGACTATTACAATGATCCATTTGTAATCATTGGGGTAACAAATAGACGTGTTATCGTATTCCCTGGTAATGATGGGGCGGCAGCGGTTATCAATCTTTTAAACAACAACACTACACTTATGGAGGCTATGGCCATGGCTGGAGGTATTAGTGATAATGGAAAGGCGCAAAAAATTAAATTAATCAGAAATACCCCAGGCATAGACTCTGCTACGGTTTACAAAATTGATTTAAGCACTATCGAAGGATTAAAATATGCAAACATGGTAGTGCAAGCAAACGACATTATCTATGTACAGCCAAGGCTTCGAGTGGCCAGTGATGTTATACGTGAAATCACACCTATCATAAGTCTTATTACCAGTACAATCGTGCTGGTTAGCTTTTATAGAAATCTACAATAAGGTGGAAAACCAATCCAGTTTCGAAGCAGATAGTGCAATGGACAGCTATAAAGAGCGCTTGTCGGATTTTAGCCGTCAGTTTGAGCTTGGCTTATTTTTAAGTATTGCTCGAAAAAGCTTGATTTGGGTTGTGCTCTTCGCAAGTATTTGCGGCATCGGTGCTTTCGTTTACTTGCGTTACACCCCACGGATTTATACGGCCACGAGTGTTCTTCAGATTAAAAACACGAACAATGCTTCTAGGGTTATTAAGGTTGAGGAAATCTATGAGGATCGCAGCATTAATGCGGATCTTGAGATTTTAAAATCGAAAGAGTTCGTCAAAGGAATCTTACAAAGCCTTCCGCTCGAATCAAGCTACTATACTGAAGGTGAGGTTCTTACCTACGAAAGCTATCAAGCGACACCCTATAGAGTTAATGCCTTAGTTAAGGATTCAACCGTGTTTGGTGAGAAATTCTACATCAACTTTAAAGGACTAAATACAGCAACACTTACCTACCTGGACAATGGAGAACTCATCAAAAAGGAGGTCGACCTATCCAAAAGCATAGGGCTTCCTAAGATTGATCTAGAGGTTTTTATCACCGATTATAAGCTTATAAAAGCGAGGGAAGAACAAATAAACAAGGGTGATTACTTCTTTGTATTGAATGACCGACAAAAATTGGTTAATGCTTTACTGAAGAAAATGACTTTCAGAATAAGTAATGAAGCCGCGCAAGCTGTGAGCATTTCATTTACAGATGGAAATGGCCTAAAAGCTGCTGACATTGCGAATGCACTGTCTAAGGGATACATTGATTATGATCTCAAAAAGAAAATCGAATCTTCTGATCGAATTCTCAATTTCATTGATTCTCAAATCGAACAGGTATTTGAGAAATTGAAAACCTCAGAAATGTCGATTCAAGAATTTAAAATCGACAATAAGCTCGCACAAACTGAGGATTTCACTGGAGTTTATTTGGAAAGACAAAGAGCCTTTGAGGATGAGCTTATCCAAATTGAAATGGAATTGTCTCTATTGGATCAAATCAAAGAAGCTACATCCAAAAACGGAAAAAGCATTGATGTATACAACCTACTCCCCTTGCTCACGGGTACAAAATTCGAAAGCAACTTGTCACGTCAGGTAGCTGCTCTTCACGACGTACTCCTGGAAAAAGAGCAGAAGCTGTATGAAGTCACAGCTAGCAGTGGAATTATCAAAAACCTCGATTACCAAATTGGAGTTCAGAAAAAACTTCTGATGCAGAGTATTTCTTCTTTGCAGTCAAAATTGAACACCCGTCTTCAGAGCATCACCAAAAACATCGAAGATATTGATGAGACTTTTAGTGGTTTGCCAGCTAAAGAATTGACTTTTTCACGCCTCAAGCGATCCTATTCTATCAATGAGAAGTTTTACACCCTTCTGATTGAGAAAAAGGCAGAATATTCTATTTCAAAGGCTGGAATAGTGAGTGAGAATACCATTCTTGAACTTGCTCAGGTTCCAAGAGAACCCACTGCCCCGAATACTACTTTGGTGATTACCATTTTCAGCTTGCTGGCCTTAATTCTGAGTCTTGGGATAATACTCTTACGCTATCTCTTATTCAACGATATCTCTTCGCTCAACGAAATTGTAAAGCTCACACATGCCTCAGTTGGAACCCTCGGAATCATTCCGCGCTACAAGGAAAACATTCCAGTTTCTCAGCTTGTGGTCGACAAAAGGCCAAAATCCGTTTTAGCTGAATCTTTCAGAACCGTCAGAACCAATTTGCAGTTTTTGAATAATAAAGAGGATGCTAAAACCATAGCGATTACCTCTACTATTTCTGGAGAGGGAAAAACTTTTGTTGCTATTAACCTGGCTGGAATCATAGCCTTTTCAGGTAAGAAAGTGATCATCCTGGATTTGGATATGCGGAAACCAAAAATCCACTTGGGATTTGGGGTTGATAATGAAAAAGGAATGAGTTCAATGCTTGTAGGCATGGAAGACATTGATTCTTGCGTGCAGCATAGCAGCCTTGATGGACTTGATTTTGTAACTGCCGGGCCAACCCCACCCAATCCTTCTGAACTTATTATCAATGGTAAGTTAGATGAAATTGTTGCAGACTTAAAGTCGAAGTACGACGTGGTTATTATCGATAATCCTCCAGTTGGACTTGTTACTGATGGAATCTATTGCCTACAGATGGCTGACTACCCGATTTATATTTTCCGTGCTCATTATTCTAAACGCCATTTCGTTCAAAATGTAGACAGGATTGTAAATGAAAACAACCTTCGAAAACTGTCGGTGATTTTGAACGGATCAGACATGAATAAAGGCGGTTATAACTACAATTACGGATATGGCTATGGTTACGGTCTTGGCTACGGTTATGGTTATGGCTACGGTTATGGCTATACCTATGGAGGTGGTGGTTACTTTGATGAAGCATCTAAAAAGGAGAAAAAATCCTTCTTTCAGAAACTCTTTGGCAAATAAATGGAGTTAATTCAAGAGCCGATTGAAGGCCTTAAACTTATTCAACCTAATGTATTCGGTGACCAACGCGGTTACTTCTTTGAGTCCTACTCAAAAACAGCTTTCGGAAAACTCGGAATCCACACAGAATTTGTTCAGGATAACGAAAGCCTAAGCGCCAAAATAGGTGTATTACGCGGATTGCATTTTCAAGCACCTCCCAAAGCTCAAGCTAAATTGGTTCGAGTAATCCAAGGTGCTGTAATGGATGTTGTTGTTGATATTCGTAAAAACTCGAAAGACTACGGCAAAAGCTTTGCGGTTGAGCTTTCAGCTGAAAACAAAAAAATACTTTTTATCCCTGAAGGCTTTGCACATGGTTTTGCAACCTTGGAAGAGAATTCGATCTTCTCATACAAGTGTTCAGACTTCTATGCACCAGAAACTGAGGGGACTATTTCATGGGACGACCCAAATTTGGCTATTCATTGGGGGGTAGAATCACCCATTTTATCGGAAAAAGATAAAAATGGTGTGCTTTTCTCAGATTTCAAGAGCCCATTTTAACTTAGGGGTGTACTTTTGCGCCCTTCGAGTATTATGTGGAGCATCGACCTTCAAATCATCATTCTTAAGTACGCAGTCCTTTTCGGATTTACGTTCTTTTTCAGCCTTTTGCTGAATAGGATACTACTGAGGTTTTCTAAGAACCTCGGTAAACGAAGTTATAATGAGAGTTTAGTTCGATGGGCAAATGAGGCAAAACCCTCTTTAGGAGGAATTTCCTTTTTTATCATCTTCCTTGTAACCTACTCCATTTACACCATCTTTTTCAACTTCGAAAACAACTTCTTAACCTTCCAATATTTGGGGATTTTGGGTGCCACTGGTACTGGCTTCTTAATGGGCCTTTCAGACGATGCTTATAATACCAATCCTGCTTTAAAACTAAGCACACAGATCTTTTGCGGAATTATTCTGTGCTCAACCGGTACCTACATTAGCCTTTTTCCTGTAGATCTGTTGAACTATGCAATCACCATACTTTGGGTTGTTGCAGTGATGAACTCGATCAACATGCTAGACAATATGGATGGCATCACTACCACGGTGTCCATTTTTATTATTCTAATGGCTATTATGACACTGTTCTACAGTCCTGACTTTGCACACTTTTACCTTGCGCTCCTTCTTGGAACGGTTTCATCACTTGTTGCCTTTTTGTTCTTTAATTGGCATCCAGCCAAGATGTTTATGGGAGATACTGGGAGTCAGTTTTTGGGCATCTTTCTAGCGAGTATTGGCATTATTTTCTTCTGGAACAACAAAGGCCTCGGCGGCGAAGAAGCTTCAGCCAAACAAATTTGTATTGTTCTTTTAGCCTTTATCATACCAATAAGTGACACCTTAACGGTGATTATAAATCGCCTTCGAAGAGGTCAAGCCCCTTATATCGGAGGAAAAGATCATACTACTCACCACCTTTCTTACCTCGGTTTAAGCGACAGAACGGTTGCGCTTATTTTTGTAGGCATCTCATTAGTTAGCTACGGTCTCCTGTGGATAAGTGTAAAGTTCATACAACCATGGAATCACATATTTACTGCTATCTTTATAGCATACTTCTTAGTTGTATTTGGCCTTCTTTTTGGGGTAACTCAAAATAGAAAAGCCAAAATCAGGTTTTATGAGCAAGAAAGAAAAAGAAAGCGACCAAGTATCAAGTCCAATTAGCTCCAAGTTAATGTGGCTAGGTGGGATGATTTCACTTCTTGTGATCTCAGCGCTCTACCTTCAATATTCAGTTCCCGACAAGGAGGATATCAGCTTCAAGGAAAAATTCAATAGAGACTATAAGGTCTATGCCATCAATTTACCAAGCAACCTGGTTTTAATGGATGAGCATGTTCCTCTCGAGCAGTTCAATATTGCAGAAAAACTCGACCGAGAGCTATTGGTTAACACTTACTGGCAATCACAAACTCTATTATTTTTTAAACGAAGCCAGAAATGGTTCCCAATGATTGAATCAATCCTTGAGGAAGAGGGTGTCCCGAACGATTTTAAATATTTGGCCATCATAGAAAGTGGGCTCGACAATATTGTATCCCCTTCAGGTGCGGCCGGCTTTTGGCAAATCATGAAGTCTACGGGTCGGGAGTATGGCCTAGAAGTTAACAGTCATATCGATGAGCGATATCATCTTGAAAAAGCAACTCGTGCGGCATGCACATACTTGAAGAAGGCTTACGAAATGTACGGTTCTTGGAGCCTCGCGGCAGCATCCTACAATATGGGCATGAACGGCATGAATCGCAAACTCACCGATCAGCAAGTGAACTCATATTATGACTTGCATTTGAATACCGAAACTGCACGTTATGTTTACCGCATGATTGCTGTGAAGCTAATCTTAGAAAACCCAAATGATTTCGGCTTCAACTACAGAGAAAAAGATTTATACAAAACAATTCCAACCAGCGAGCTGAGTGTTGATACTGCAATCCCTGATTTATCGAATTTTGCTAATGCTCAAGGTTACAGTTATAGCCTCTTGAAAACATTAAACCCATGGCTACGATCTAAACAATTAGCGAATGCTTCGAACAAAAACTACTCAATAAAGGTTCCCACAAAAACCTATTTAGAAAGTGTGGATTATAGGAAGCCCGAACCCTTACCACAATTTGCCAAGACAGAATAGAGGAGAGAACTGAACATGGAGGAATTTCTTGAGGTTTATGGCGCTAGAGTCCATAATCTGAAAAACATTGACTTACGTATACCAAGAAACCAATTGGTAGTATTTACCGGCCTCAGTGGTTCTGGTAAATCCTCCTTGGCATTCGATACGATTTATGCTGAAGGCCAGCGCAGATACGTTGAAAGCTTCTCTTCTTATGCTCGTCAGTTTTTGGGAACCCTAGAACGACCTGATGTAGATAAAATCAACGGCTTGAGTCCGGTGATTAGCATCGAACAAAAAACTGTAAACCGCTCCCCTCGATCTACCGTGGGAACCATTACAGAGATCTATGACTTTCTTCGTTTGCTGTATGCAAGAGCTTCTGATGCTTATTCATACAACACTGGAGAGAAGATGGTCCAGTATACCGACAAGCAAATCCTAAACCTCATCAAGAAGGATTACGCTGGTCAGAGAGTGATGTTACTATCCCCACTCATCCGTTCTCGAAAAGGGCACTATCGCGAGCTCTTCCAAAAGGTTCGAAAACAAGGCTTTGTGAAGGTTCGTGTCGACGGAGAAATTCGTGAAGTAGTTGAACGTATGCAGCTTAATCGCTATAAAATTCACGATATCGAACTTGTGGTGGACCGTCTGAAAATAGAAGATAGTACAGATAAAAGAATTTCAGAAAGCCTTAAGGAAGCCATGAAGCGCGGCAAAGACGTCATGATGGTGATTCCTGTTGAAGATGATTCTGAGGCGCGCTATTTCTCAAGGAAACTTATGTGCCCTAGTACGGGGATTTCATACGACTTACCTGCTCCAAATTTATTCTCTTTCAATAGTCCCTACGGTGCTTGTTCAAAGTGCAATGGACTCGGTGAGGTGAGCGAGATCGACATCGAAAAGATGATTCCTAATAGGAACAAAAGCATTAAACAAGGTGGCATCACCCCATTAGGAGAGTATAAAAACAACTGGATTTTTAAGCAAGTTGAAGCCCTTGGAACCAAATATGATTTCAAGCTGAATCAAGCGATTTCTGAAATTTCAGATGATGCTTTGAAGGTGCTGCTTTACGGAACAGAAGAAGCTGTAACCGTTAAGAGTGATCTGCTAGGAATTAATAAAACCTATCAAGTAAACTTCCCAGGAGTAGCTAATATCGTGCTTCAGCAGTATGAAGAAAAGCCAAGTAAGTCGATTCAACGATGGGCAATGGCATTCATGAATAAGGTGAAGTGTCCGGTTTGCGAAGGAGCTAGGCTCAAAAAAGAATCACTCTATTTCCAAATTGGCGATAAGAACATTTCAGAGCTTGCGAATATGGAAATTGGAGAACTCTCCGATTG
>Ga0115568_10002400_pt1 | contig 13037 bp, 13 predicted proteins | sample COGITO_mtgs_1204_FD_87296 | JGI IMG/M metagenome (GOLD analysis project Ga0115568, IMG submission 87296) | Pelagic marine microbial communities from North Sea - COGITO_mtgs_120426 | ecosystem: Environmental > Aquatic > Marine > Epipelagic | place: Germany:Helgoland, sampling site Kabeltonne...
CAAAAAAATGTGCTAATTCTTTCAAGAATAGCACATTATTAATGATTTTTCAATAATTAATCAGATTCGTTGGCCGAATAGGCTACTTCAAATTGCTCGACTGCCTGTAAACGTTCTTTGATTTTATTAATTATTGCCATTTTCGTTTTGATATCAATATCCAAATATGCAACGATATTCTTAACGTCAACTGCTGCAACGGATGATCTTTTTGATAGAATAAAATCTGCAATGTCTTCTATAGATTTTATAGCGTCATTCAATTGAATCCTTGTAGCGCCAGATTTAGAACCAATTTCTTTACCCACTCTAATATTGGCTAGTACGGATACATCTTCAAACCTGTAAATAGCCTCACCCGTAGGCTTGGTATAATCAACGAGTGGATCTGTTGTTTTCATAACGGCGACAGCCATAAAAAAGAACAGTAACATAAATACGATATCTGGTAGCGAGGCCGTTGAAATACCTGGTTGTCCTTTGCCTGATTTTTTCTTTATTCTTGACATAATTCCGCTTTATATGTTTCTTGCATCAGGTTCAAGTAAACGCAAGGGGTATCTCACACGAACAGCTTTAATTTTAGGTCGTAATGTAATGTCTCCATTTTCTTCGAGTTTACTCATTTCATCATAAGTCATCCCAAAACTACTCATAGAGAAATCATTTCTAAGACGTTTCAAAACACCCTTTATCTGATCCAGTACATCAAAGTAAGTTTCGAAAGTAGTTCCGTTGTTGGATTCATACCGAATGATGGCACGTTTAGAAATACACTGAAACGGTTCTTCTGTTAGATCAAAACAATTTTTTTTACCCTCCCATTCTTTTTGTGCTTTCTCCCACTTATCAAGAGTTGCAACTTGTAATTTTAAATCTGGAATTAATTTGGCTTGTTCAATATATACAGACAAACGCTCCATGGTATCTGATATGCTTTGTGCGTCCACCAAATGTCTTTCTGGCATATCTGAATCGTCGCTATTGTAGAAGTCATCAACCCACTGAGCAACATCTTCTATTTCAGCTCTTTTCTCTTCTATTTGAATGGCATCGTTTCCGTTAACAGCGATTTTCAGCACATTTCTGTCTCTAACCTCTGGACAGTCTTCACATGGTGGCATTTCCTGAGGTAGCGTCAATCTCAGACCCATATCTCTGTCCATAGTAGTTGTTACAAGCCAGAAGATTAGCAGCAAGAAAGCAATGTCAGCCATTGAGCCAGCATTAATTTCAGGTATATCTCTTTTCGCCATCTGTACTTTATTTTTTTACCATGCTGTAAATTCCACCACCAATCCAGGACAGAACTGCTAAAACAATTAAAACAATTGAAGTTGCGATTCCCCAGCTTGCCAGATTATATCCACCAATATCGTGTTGCACACTATTTCTAGTTAATGCTTGAGACAATGATTCGGGTATTTGTTCAGCAGCAGTTGTAAAATAGATGATCACCAAGAGAAGGATAAACCCGCCAAATGTAACTGCGATTTTCACAATTCCTTTAGGATTTTTTACAAATCCGAGGATAATGAAAATGACCCAAATAGCAACAGTTAAGCACGTTAAAATCAATGCCCAACCTACTGAAGTAGATGTTGCTCCTATTATGTTGCCCATTACTCTGTCTAACTCTTCCTTTTCAAAGTCATCTACAGACTTTTCTGGGTTACATTGGCATTCTGTTGCCTCAGCGTTATAAGCAATAATACCCAATTGTTTGGTTTCCCTATCACCAGGAATATCACCATGTTTAATTGATATGGCCGAGACAATAACTCCGATTGCCATTAAAACAACCGTTAGTCCGGTTAGTATTCTTTTTATAGCCTTGTTTTCCATTAGAAGACTCCTTTTATCCTTTAGATACGTTATGTTTAATCAACAAGTCAATAAACGAAATAGAAGCATCTTCCATTCCATTAATTAAGCTGTCAATTTTTGATACGATGTAGTTGTAAAATACTTGAAGAATAATGGCAACTACAAGACCAGAAACGGTTGTGATAAGCGCCGTCTTAATACCTCCAGCTACTGTTACTGCATCTACCTTTCCTGCAGCTTGAATTGAATCGAAAGCGTCAATCATACCAATAACAGTTCCAAGGAAACCAAGCATTGGTGCAAGCGCAATAAACAATTGAATCCACGGCAGTCCTTTTTCAAGGATTCCAGCTTGAATTCCACCATATGCAATAACTGATTTTTCTACGGCATCTAGGTTTTCACCATCAGAAGCTCTATCCAATCCTTGATAGAAAATTCCAGCTACGGGTCCTTTGGTATTTCTGCAAAGCTCTTTAGCTTCATCAATTCCGCCTGAAGCCAATGACGACTCTATGTCTGATAGTAATTTATGTGTGTTTTGCGTAGATAAATTGAGAAAAATGATTCTTTCAATACACAAGGCCAATCCTAAAATCAGTGCAATTAATACAAAAGACATGAAAAAAGGCCCACCTTCAATGAACTTCTCTTTTAGGGTTTGAGTAATCTCTGCTTTATCTTGTGTTGCTGATTCATCTGTTTGACTTACTTCTTCAGCCGAGTCTTGTGCGTATGTCGTACTAGTAGTTCCTGCTGCAAGCAAACTAATCATAGCAAATAAGGCGAATAACTTTCTCATGATTTTCAAATTGTAGTGTTTAATTTAGTTTAAAACTGTTTTTTAATCTTTTTTATTGCTTCCTTTTATTCATCCAAAAGTGCCTTTCCTTTAGAACTATTGAACATTTCAGTTCTTCTTGCGGAGAGAGAGGGATTCGAACCCTCGGTACCCTTACGAGTACACTACCTTTCCAGGGTAGCCCGTTCAACCACTCTGGCACCTCTCCGGAATAGTTAAAGTAACTCACTTTTGGGGTGCCAAAATACAAAAATTTCATTTACTCCTCAATACAATTCAAAGCAATAACATGAGAAAAGAAATCTTTATGCATTTTTTGCCACTCACATACCAGATACGATCGTCTTTTTACAAGGTGCTTAAAGGGTCAATTCTCCACAAATAGGTTCAGAAAACTTTTGTTTTATCGTTTTAACGTCATCGTATTTTCCAAATAAAAACATCAGCTTTGTTACCGCTGCTTCCGTCGTTAAATCGTTTCCGGATAAAACTCCAAGTTCATCAAAGATACAAGAGGTTTCATATTTGCCTTGATAAACAGAACCCGTTTGACATTGGCTTACATTGGTAATTATTAATCCGGCATCTATCCCATTTTGCAGTGCGTCTCGGAACCATTTATCAGATGGCGCATTTCCAGAACCAAAAGTCTCAATCACAACAGCAACCAATTCAGGAGTATTAAAAAAATGTATGATTTGAAGTCGATTAATTCCAGGAAATAACTTCAAGACACCAATATTCGGATTGAGTGTTGTACTTACTTGAAGTGGTTTTTCATAAATAGACTTTACACTTCTTAGGTATTTGTAGTTGTATTTTATTTCGACACCTGCCTGAGCAAGTTTTGGATAGTTGTAGGATTCGAAAGCATGAAAATGCTCTGTGCTGGTTTTTGTGGTACGATTTCCTCGGTATAGCTGATATTCAAAATAGATGCTTACTTCAGACACAATGGGATAACCGTTGTTGCTCGCTCCAGCAATTTCGATAGCCGTAATCAGGTTTTCTTTGCCATCTGTTCTAATTGTTCCAATAGGCAGCTGGCTTCCGGTTAAAACGATTGGTTTCGAAAGGTCTTGAAGCATAAAACTTAGCGCCGATGCGGTAAAAGCCATGGTATCCGAACCATGAAGAATAACGAAGCCGTTGTAATCATCATAATTGTCATTGATAATATTGGCGAGTTCAATCCATTTGGACGGTCCCATATTGGATGAATCAATCGGTTTATTAAAAGAGGTAGAATCAATTTTATATGCAAAGCGATTCAATTCAGGAACTTGATTGGTTATCTGTTCGAAGTCAAAAGGTTTTAATAAATCGGTTTCAGGATCTTTCATCATCCCGATTGTTCCCCCTGTATAAATTATCAGTACTGATTTTCCATTCATGTATTACCGTCCAAAAATTTCCTTACTATTTGCCGTTGTTACTAGAGCAATTTCCTCCAAACTTACATTTTTTACTTCAGCTAGTTTCGTGGCAATCAATGTAAGGTACGAAGATTCATTTCTTTTACCTCGGAATGGGGCAGGAGCCAAATAGGGAGAATCGGTCTCTAAAACAAGTCGCGATAATTCAATGTTCTTTATTACTTGGTCCAAACCTGCGTTCTTAAAGGTAAGCACGCCGCCAATTCCTAACCAGAAATTTCCATAATTGATTGCCCTAGTTGCTTGTTTTAAATCGCCCGAAAAACAATGAAAAATTCCGGAAAGGTGTTCGTCATTCAAATCATCAAGTATTTCGAATATTTCGTTAAATGAATTTCGAGCATGAATTATTATAGGCTTCTTGAGTTCCTTGGCCCATTCAATTTGTTGGATGAAAGCGTTTTGTTGTTCTTTTAATAAAGAGCTATCCCAATACAGATCAATACCAATTTCGCCAATAGCAGCAAAGTCATGTTGGGTTAACCAATCTTTAATCTTTACCAGATCTTCGTCGTAATTTTTCGTTACAGAGCAAGGATGTAAGCCCATCATAGGGAAACAATTGGATGGATATGCTTGTTGCAGTGCTAACATGGGTTCAATCGATTCCAAATCAATATTGGGCAAAAAGATTCGGTTAACACCAACATCTAAACATCGCTTAATTGACTCATGTATGTCGTCTTTAAACTCTTTAGCATAAAGATGGCTATGTGTATCTGTTAAATTCAAGAGATAATTTTAAAGTTTAATTATATTAGCCGCACAATCGTTATGATTTCTGTAAAAGTAAAAATATTGCTGTTGATAGGACTTTGGCTGATGAATTCATCAGCAGTTGTTGTAGAAGGTCCAGCCTTAAATGCGAGGGATGCTTTCCACAGTTTTGTAGAGTCTTTTTACGATTGTGTTAAAGAGGAAAATATCAGTTTCGCAGCCCTGGAAAATGGTTTGAAAGGTTACCACTACTTGCGAAAGAATTCGAAATTAAAAAAGAAAAGGTATCTAACAATTGTAGACTTTTCGCTCCCCTCTAATCTAGAGCGATTATTTGTGATTGATTTAGAAGAAAATAAAGTGGTACATCGATCACTTGTAGCCCATGGAATGAACTCAGGAGATTTAGATGCCACTGCATTTTCGAATGAGCATGATTCGCACAAAAGTAGTTTAGGTTTTTACATAACGGGTCGGGTTTACAGGGGAAAACATGCGGAAAGTATTAAGCTTTATGGCATCGAAAGAAATTTCAATAGTAATGCCTATAATAGAGGTGTTGTAGTACACAGAGCGGATTACGCGACGGAAGACTTTTTAAAAATGAATAATGGTGTTTTAGGAAGAAGCTTTGGTTGTCCTGCAGTTCCAGCTAAACACTATAAAGAATTAACTCAATTCTTAAGAGACGGTTCTTGTTTTTACATTTATCATCCAAACAAGTATTACCATAGAAATTCAAAAATTTTAACGAGCCAGCAAGGGCTTAATAATTTTCTTGAGTACTATAATTCATAATGACTCAACCATTTGGATTCTTCTTCAGTACAGCAAGAAGCTGTAAGTCTTTCTTGTAAATATTTCGATAAAATTCAATTTCTCCGTTCACGTCAGTCCCTGCTAAATGGTATTCAATGTATACAGGGATTTTTTCTTGCAATAAAACCATTTGATTTTTTTTAGTGTCAATTTTACTTTGAATACTGTCTTTTTGAACACTTAATTCTTGTTTTTCAGCCAGATATTTAGCCAGTTCTACGGGATGTTGTAAACGGATGCAACCGTGACTAAATGCCCGTATGTCCTTGGCGAAAAAATGTTTGGATGGTGTATCGTGCATGTAAACAAAATTGGTATTTGGAAAGATGAATTTTATTTTACCTAAGGCATTGCCACGTCCAGCATTCTGGGAAATTTGGTAATTGAAATTTTTAGGTGTTATATTTTGCCAATCAATGGAATTACTATTTAGCTGCTTACCTTTTTGAGACACCACGTAACCGTTTCGAGCCAAGTACGTGCTGTCTTTTTTAACTTTTTTTAAAATTTCTTTGGAACTAATGCTGTACGGTACATTCCATACAGGATTCATTACAAAATACTCTAGTTCAGCTTTAAATACTGGTGTTTTTGTCCAGGTATTACCTACGACGGTTTTATTCTGAATGACATATTGACCGCTATCCGCAACTTTCATTGTGTAAGATGGAATATTGACGTAGATATAGGAAGATCTTTGCTGGTCTTCCTGCCACCGCAGTTTGGTTAAAGTGGCTTGTGCTGCTAGGTATCTCTCTTGATTACTTATTAAAAAAGCTTTTACTGTATTGGTGCCTGGTTTACCATCTTGATTGAGTCCATTGTGTTTTTGAAATAATTTAATAGCACAAATTATCAATGAGTCATTAGTAATTGAGCTACTGTCTAAATAACCAAAATCTACCAAAGCCTTTGCGGACCCGTTAATGCATTTACTGGAATCTGTTCTGAAGGTGCAAATTCGAGCAGATTTATTAGTGATAGGATACGACTTGGTAAAATGTACAAGTGCTTTCCTAAGGTATTTGTATTCCGGAAGCTGCGGCTCTAACTGGTGCAAACTCTCTAAAATCGTATTGTTTTCTGCTGCATTACATAAATGCCGAGTCAAGTCAATTTCCAGACTATCAATTTCAAAAATGGATTCATAATTATCCTTCGACAAGTATCCCCTGTTCAAATAGGTCGCTAATCGGTAATATGCACGAGTTAATTTTAATTCGAGATGGAACTTTTTTTCATTAGAGTTAGCATTTGCTAATAAATTTTTGATTGTGATTCTTTCAAATAGTGTCGAATCAAGACCGTACCCTTCAATATTTCTTAAAACATAAATTAAATCTTCACCATTTTTAGACAGGCCACTATCATTAAACCAAATTGAATTATGACTATTTGAATAGGTTGCTTCTAAATGCGTGCTCACTGAAAAAAGAGGTGCGTCGACAGGATTTCCTCCCCACGATTTATTGGTAAATTTTTCATCAAAGAATGAATTCAAAGAAGATTTTACGGCTATATTTTCTTGAACTGCTTCATTCGCTGATTCTTCATTCTGGCAGCTACTGATTATGGATAGAGCGATAATAAGACCGAAAATGCGCGTCCAAAACCTCATGAGACTGATTGTTTAATTTTGGCAAAGACCATTTCTACTGTAATCCGACTCATGGCGGACTTGGCACAAATTAGTTGTTTTTCGTTTTTTGTTTTGCCATAAATAGTGCTGGGTCTACAAGGCATTTCTTTTCTTGGTATTTCAACGATTAGGTTTTCATTTCCTATTGGTCCAAATCCAAGATAATGATGTGTTCCCCCCCAAATTGAAACTACTTTTTTTCCCAGAATGCACATAAGATGCATGTTTGAAGAATCCATGGACACCATTACGTCTAATTCTGTCATTAGTTTCAGCTCTGATGCTAAGCCTAATTTTCCAGCGACTAAGATGATTGAAGTATTGTTTTTAATTATCGCGTTCAGTGCTGGAATTTCATCGGCACCGCCAAATAAGAGAACTGTACTTCCAATTTCTTTTTGAATTTGTCGAATTAAGTTTTCAATTTTTTCTTGACCCCACACCTTAGACTCGTGCATGGCAAACGGTGCAATTCCAATTAATGAAGTATGCGTTTTTAATTCATGCGTTTTTTTAAAATTGGATAATATTTCTGATTGACTTGTTTTTGTCCAAGGGTTACTGGAAAACCCAGTTTGGATGCCGAGCTGTTTAAAAATTTCGAAATACCTTTCTGTGGTATGGGGTAATTTTTGAAATGCTCGTTTGTTTGACAGTAGGGCTTTTTTTGCGGAACGGCCTTTGTTAAAACAAAGCACTTTTGTGCTGCTCAATTTAAAAAATGACCGGAGAATCTTTGTTCTTAATACATCATGGAGGTCAATGACAGCGTCAAATTCATACTGCTTTAATTCTCTGGAAAGCTTCCGAATGCCTGAGATTCCTTTGTGTTTACCTTTTAAATCTGCAGGGTAGACATGAAGACGATCGCAGGTATTAAAAAAGGGCGTGTAAAAGGCGTTGGTAAGAACAGTAATAGATAACAAAGGGTTTTTTTCGAGCAAAGAATGCACTACGGGAGCGGTAAGCGCCACATCGCCCATAGCTGATAATCGAATAACCAGGAGACGCATATTATTCTTGATTTCTATAGAGCACAGGGTTTAAGGATTGATCGTTATACATTTTCATTTGTCGATATACTTTCACGTATCTCTTTCCAGCCTCTATGTCTTCTAATAGCTCGTCGTAAGATTGTATCATATCCTTTTCTTGTTCTAATAGTACGCTGTATTTTAATTTGCATTTATTCAAATGCGCATCATCCGCATCATCGCGTTCTGTTTGCTCTTTCATATGAAAAAGTTTCAAACAAAGTATAGAGATGCGATCAAGAACCCACGCAATACTCTCTGTGTTTAAACGCGCCGTCTCCAATGGCTGAATAGCTGTCAATTCATTGTTCATCCAATCGTCAATTTGCTCGACTAAATCTGTTCTGTCTTGATTGGATTGGTCGATTCGCCTTTTGATTAAAATGCCATTTGCGTTGTCAATTTGAGGGTCACGGATAATATCTTCCAGGTGCCATTGCACGGTATCTATCCAACACTTTTTATAAAGTAAAGCTTCCAATGAGTTTTCGTCAAATGGAATTTCAATCATTGCGTCTACATTATCTTGTTGATGGTAGTCAGAAATGACTTGGTTAAAAATGGAAATACATGCTGTTGCTTTCATTATTCAAATAGGGCTTTTAGTTCAGTAGCATCCTTTGGTTTCATTCTCCCTGCTAATATAAGGCTCAACTGTTTTCTTCTCAGTGCTGCATCGTATCTTTCTTTTTCTTCATCTGTTTTGGGCAGCAGTTTCGGAATTTCTATTGGTCTTCCCAACTGATCAATGGCTACAAACAAGAAGATAGCTTGATTGGCTTTCTTTTGAGCTCCGGTTACTTGGTGTTCAACAAAAACATCAACGATTACTTCCATGGATGACGTAAATGATCTTGAAACTTTTGCCTCAAGGGTCACAAAATCACCGAGTTTTATTGGATGGTTGAAAGAAATGGAATTAACTGCTGCAGTTACGACTACCCGTCTACATTGTCTGGCGGCTGAAATGCTTGCAATTTCGTCCATCCACGCCATCAACTGTCCGCCAAATAGATTATGCAATGTGTTGGTATCATTTGGAAGAACCAATTTTGTTGCCGTAGCGCAAGTTTCTTTCGCATTGATTGATTTCATTTTACTGAGTTTCTAGACTGCAAAGTAATTCAAACTAATAGGAATATGGAAGAATAAATAACGGTTTTTAATTTAATCGGAGAACATTACCTTTGAACAGTGGGAGAAACGTATTTAATTATAAAATCATTGCACATTATTTTTGTGGTCTGCTGGTTTGCCGCTTTGTTCTATATCGTACGGCTTTTTATCTATCATGTCGAGGCTCAGGGAAAAGACGAGATTGTCAGAAGAACACTTCAGGATCAATATAAAATTATGCAGAAACGCCTCTGGTACATTATAGGCTGGCCATCTATGATTCTTACCTTTATTTTTGGAGTATGGATGTTGATTTTACGACCAACATTATTGGAGTATAATTTTATGCAAGTGAAATTAATCTTAGTTGGTATTTTAATGATTTATCACTTTTATTGCGAATATATGTTACAAAAGCTCAAGAAAAATGAGCTTTCTTGGAGCAGCATTGCCTTGAGGTTATGGAACGAGCTAGCAACGGTTTTTTTGGTCTCTGTTGTATTTATAATAGAACTCAAACACGAGATGAACTGGATTTGGGGAACACTTTCTTTTATCGGTTTAGGAGTCGTGTTAATGCTCATTGTCCGACTCGTAAAAAAGGCGTGGAAAAAATAGTTTTATTGTCGCAAAATCCAACAAGAAATGCCTTTGTCTTTTGCTTTTTTTCTTAATCGACGAGCTTCCTTCCTTGAATTCGTTCCTCCCAAAGAAATTCGATGTAGCCCTTTACTTAAATCCAATTCTTGAGCTGCAAAACCTTCTTCCTTCATTTCATCAATGAACTCGCTCGCATATTTCTCCTTACCAAAGCATCCACCAATGAGATGATATCGGAAGTTTATCTTAGCTGGTTTTTTTTCTGTTTCTACAAAAGTTGATTCTGCAACTGCTTCCAAGTGGTCAGCTTGCTCTTCAGTATCGACTGTATCAACCTGAATAGTGGTGTGCTCAAAAACAGTATCGTTATTTATTGTTGGTTCGATTTCCGTAACCTCTATTGGATGAGATTTTTCTTGAATTTCTGATGAATACTGGACTTGTGGAATTGAATCTATATCAAAAACAGAATCTTGGTGATAGAACCAATTAAACGGGTTAAACGAGGCTGTATTAAATCCATTTCCATCTTGATATCCATTATACCCTACAAAAATAGAATACAAGAGAAAAATAGGTAATAAAATAGCTGCGGCCCAAAGCACAGCACTGGATTTCCTTTTTTCCTCTTTTTCCTTTTCGGGAGTAGAATCTTCAGCGCTGCTTTGTACGGTAGCTTGCTTTTTCTTAGGAATCTCGTTTGATTGGTTGTTACCTACAGGGACAATAGGAATAATTTTCGGTTCTTTTTTATCTTCAATGACTTTCGATTCAACTTTTTCCTCAACTGGAATGAGGTCAACGGATGGTAAACCATAACTACTGGTTAAAAAGTTAGTTGCATCCTGTGTAAACTGAATGTTGTTTTCTTTATTTAAATAAAGCACACCAATTTTCTCAAATGCAACGCGCTCACCGGCATTGATTTTTCTTTGAACGGAATGAATAAAAGAATTCAGCGCCTTATTGGCTTTTTCAAACGAGATGGATTCTTCTTTTACAATTTTACTGGCTAAAAGTCCGTCATTTACTTTAACATGTTTATTAAATAAAATGCGTTTGCTGGGTGGATGAATCAGTTTCCGATGGGTATCAATTCTTGCTGAAGAATAGTTGGCAATAAAACCTCCCAGATTTGGCAGTATTACGCAATCATGGTAATACAATAATTCACCAATATGTCTGGCAATGTCTTGCTGTTTCATCCTTTAGCTAAGGTACAATTTTCGGATACCGAAATCAAAGGTATTTGGGAAAAATTATTGACAGTATTAAAGAGCGTTTAAAAATTGAATGATAGCTGAACAGCATAAGTTCTTGGTGGCATAACATCACCTGGTCGGCTCATGTATTCTCTGTTGAGGGCATTCTTGATAACCAATGAGGCTTTTAAATAATCCTTTATTTGGCAAGCGAATCTAGCATCGAAAACCCAATCTCCGCGGTTATGAATATCCCGATAGGTATTCATTCCAGGTAAAATGGCCAGGTTGGTATTAGGGATAAGCGGCTCTTCGAATACAAGGTCAATATTAGGTGTAAAACTATTGTGTCGAGCACTAATTCCCAAAGACCATTTCTTATAATTGAATTGGATATCAAATTTCACAAGATGATTGAATCGGTACTTTAACATTGCCGTTGAGGTGTCGCTAAATGTTGCCTTATAGGAAGAGTCTACATTCAGAGAAATAGGGTTCATATAGGTATATCCTGCAAAAAGATCAATTGAAAAATTTTGTGTTAGATTGCCCTGGCCCATAATTTGAAAATCTAAACCACTGATTTGCGCCTCTTGCACATTTCTAGATTGCGCACCAAAATTCCCAAAGCTAGGAGGGGGTACGCCTGGTTGGGGGTAGACATAGGCATCACCATTGGGATAGTACAAGCCAAACATAAATTCCATCATATTCTGGTATTTTGTAACAAAACCAGCAATGTCAATAAATCCTTTAAATTTTTTGATTTTAAAACCTTGTTTTAATCCGATTTCAGCACTCCAACCGGTTTCCGCATCGACAGAAGGGTTTGGGAATATATTGAGAACACTAACAGAGGTTGAAATGTATTTTTCTGCTATTGTAGGGAAACGATATCCTTGACCATAGGATGCTCTTAAAAAGGTAAATTCTCCCAATTCGTATGTTGCCCCAGCTCGCAATACAGGTTGAACAGGAAGTGTGTTACCTCCTAGAGTAAAACTGGAATTAGTTTCAGTCGTATCGATTCTGAAATATTCTAGCCGAACCCCACCAGAAAGATTCAGCCGATCAAAAAGCTTCTTATCGAACTGTGCATATCCTGCGAAATTATTAGAATTGTGATCCCCGTATAGGTCCGACAACACTGAGGTATACATGGTGGTTATTCCAGTCGTAAAATTGTAATTCTTTTCTTTGTTCCTTTTAGCAAACTGATACTCCGCGTAATAGGTGTTTGCCGTTGCTCCTTGATTAGTGTTATTGATATTAGTCGTGTTATACCATCGCGATCTAAGGCTGTGTTTGTGACCTTTTTTTGAGTAATAAGTAATGTAAGGGTCTACATTAATGCGGTAAGTATTGTAATCACTTAAGGTTGTTGTTGCAGTATCCGTTCCACCTTGAGGAATAAGCACGCTATCTGCATTTTGCCAGATGAAAAATAAGGAACCTTTAGAGGCTTGGGCATTCCCATTCAGTCCAATTGCGAGACCCTCAATTTTTTTTGATCGATACCGAAGATTAACATTCAGCCTTGCTCGTTCTTCCCATTCCCCTTGGCGGTATCCAAGGTCTTTAAATCCAGCGCCTCCAAAAGTTAAATCAAGGTTTTCCTTAACTCTTCTAGAGTGAAAGAAATTCATTCCAGTATAGTATTTTGGTGTTGTCCACCAATGTTGGTCTTTTCGTTTTAAAGTAGTGTCTCCATTACCAGATAGGTTAGTGCCTTTGTAGTCAGAATAAGGGGTATCGTAATACCCCGAGAAGATTCGCACATTTGTTCTGGGTTTTATTTTAGGAAAACCTGTCCGAATATGCACTACACCATTTAGTGCTGATGAA
>Ga0115568_10002404_pt1 | contig 13018 bp, 8 predicted proteins | sample COGITO_mtgs_1204_FD_87296 | JGI IMG/M metagenome (GOLD analysis project Ga0115568, IMG submission 87296) | Pelagic marine microbial communities from North Sea - COGITO_mtgs_120426 | ecosystem: Environmental > Aquatic > Marine > Epipelagic | place: Germany:Helgoland, sampling site Kabeltonne...
CATTCTTTTTGTTTTCAGGTTGATACTATTGCTATGTCGCTATAAAAGCGATTTCGGGGCGACATAATTTTTGCCGCTCGTTACATTCATCTCATTGGGTCCAAATCCAAATACAAACAAATCTAATTGAGTAGTTAATTGACGTAAAGCACTATATTTATCCAAAAAGAAGTGTCAAATCTCAAAACTTTCGGATAGTACATTTTTCCAAAATTTAATCGTCGGAAGTGTCCACAGAGTAGTAAATCTCAAAGTAAGATTTACTTGCAAGCATTCTTAATGGTAGCTAAGCTCGTCTATAACACACATTTAGAGACTGTAACGACGTCCAACTCCGGGACAGATGATAATCTATATCTATATCTGAGCTGAGTCACTGGCTTTAAATTTGCTACAGAAAGTAGAAGGCGATCATTATAATTATAATATGGTTTTATCTAAATTTCTTTACACATTTACATATTATATAAAGCGGATTCAAATGTCAAAAAGAATCGTACACACTATTTGTCGAATATCCAATTTTATAAAGGTTGAAAGCATATCACCGTAATTTGGTTTAGCGATATTCCCATATTCATTAAGGATATGTTTATCGTTTATCTCTGAATCGGGAAATTCTTTATGTTAAAAACTTTTATTATTTTAAATTCTGATAAAACTTTATCTTAATATACTGCCTTTTTAACAGCTGAGAAATTTCTGTCAGATGAGAGGATTTAGTGCGAAGATCTCTAATGACGAGTGTTCAAAGAATAATATTCTTTGAATATAAGTTTAAACGTTTAACTAATTTCAACGTTCAGAATAGACACTAGTTAAACCTAACATTTTACTCAGAATTGATTATAATTCTTTTGAGAATTTTGTAAGTAAATAGACATCAATGAGATCGTGTTTTTGAAACATAACTAAAAGAAATAATGTAATACCATTCTAACTACTATGAACATCTCTCAAATTTGTATTTAATATTTTTTTATATTTTTAAAAATAAGAAAGTCTATATTATAGATTGAACGTATTATGAGATTAGAGTCTAATAACGAAATGAAACTATCTAAGTTTTCGTCTTTTAAAAAGAGCGATGAGTTATCTAGCAGTTTACTGAACTCTTGTCCAGTTCGTCTAAAAATTTTCAGTAATTTGAAAAAATAAATCAAATATGAGTTTTTTAAAAGATATCTAAATCTAATTGGTGTATATCCATATCATTCGAAGACAGCTAATATAGAAAATAAAAAACATATTCTATATCATTAATTTCAAAAGATAGCTTGGTTAACTTTGATTTTACTCGAGCAAAAATGGAAATCGATTGGGAAATTCTGATCTAAATATTCAAAATTAGCTTCTCTGAGTGCTCTGTGAATAAAAGAAGATTTAATATTTATGTTTTTTCTAAAATATAAATATTACAAAAATTTAATAGCTCCCTTAACGTTATTAAATAGTAAATTCATAAACAAAATGACGATAGATATTTACAATTTACCTATTTAAAAGATTTTATGAGACAAAGATAATAATTGAACTAACTAAAACGATCGATTAGAAGGTTCTAAATTCGAATATTCATCTGAACCGTCCATGATCACGAGATTATTATCCTCGTTCGTCTCAAAAGCACGAAGAACATGAGATTTAAAAGTAGATTTAAGTTTTTCGCAAAACATAAATACTCTAAATCGACGTTAATAAGTAAAGCAAATAAATTATTAAGTTGAAAAGGTCTAAATGAGAGATTTATGCGAGCCTTTGAACAAAGTTCACAGTGTGTCCACTATGATAAAAATTGATTTTGTATCAATCAGAATCAGTTAATAAAAGTTAAACCAGAGCCCTGAAAAGCGGATCGGAGGGAAGTGGGGGGTTAACTGGATGTGATCTGGAGCCTGGAGATTTATTATTGTGAGTTGACTTTTGTTAAAAGAACACAAGCAAAGATGAAGTGATATGTTTTACGAAGAATCTCGAAATCGAAAAACATAATGTAGGGGCAGAGGGACTTGAACCCTCACAGCCAATCGGCCAACGGATTTTAAGTCCGTCGTGTCTACCATTCCACCATGCCCCCAACAAAATTTAGGCGACACCCAGATTCGAACTGGGGAATAAAGGATTTGCAATCCTCTGCCTTACCACTTGGCTATACCGCCAATAAATTTATAATACTAAAATATAGCAATAAAACTGAAATTATACAACCTTTTTTGATAAATTATAAGAAGTTTGTCCTAATTATAAACTAAACATTTGAATAATCTAAATTTGAAGAATAATTGAAAAAAAAACAGTTGCTAAATACTTTATTTGAAAAATTAGTATAAGTTTTTGTTTTGGTAAAAATTTCAAGCTGACCTTCTGTGTCAACTATGATAAAATAACAACCGATTAAAAAATAAAACATTAGTAACGATTCTTATGAAAAACTTTGATAAAAAAGATACATACACATCATGGAAGAAAAATATATTTATATCTACATACAAATATTTATACCTAATACAAAAAAATTAAATGAGTCAAAAAAATGAAAACTTTATTGATAAAACATTCACAATAATCGCCGATGTTTTATTAAAGACTTTTCCTGCAAGTAAGCAGGAAAAACAAGCCTTTTTCTACTACCGAGAAGGTTTAGCCGCACAATCCGCAGGTGAATATGCAGAAGCTTTAGAAAATTATTATGAAGCCCTACAAATTGAAGAGGATCCATACGATCGCAGTTATATTCTTTATAATATTGGATTAGTTTATTCTAGTAATGGAGAGTATCTACGAGCCTTGGAATACTACCACCAAGCATTGGAATTAAATCTAAACTTACCCCAAGCATTAAATAACGTAGCTATAATTTATCATTACCAGGGTGTAAAAGCTAAAGAAAGTGATAACTTAGAAGTAGCTAAAACATTTTTTGACAAAGCAGGTAAATACTGGCAACAAGCCATCAAATTAACTCCAAATAACTATATAGAAGCTCAAAATTGGATCAAAACAACAGGTAGAATATAACTTTTAAAACAGAACATATTTGTTGATCATATATCGTGATAATAATAATCTATTTTATAGATTAAAAGATAAGAGAATTTTTTAAATATAAAAAATGATGTGAAATTAAGTCCTTAACGAATGCTTTTTGATATTAAAAATAAAAAGCATGAGGGGACTCGAACCCCTAATCATTAGATTCGGAATCTAATACTTTATCCTTTAAGCTACATGCTCTATATTAAAGTAGAAGTTTTCGTATAGGAGAGGAAGGGATTCGAACCCTCGGTATATAGAAAGATATACAACAGATTAGCAATCTGCCGCTTTCGACCACTCAGCCACCTCTCCTAACTATTAAAACATTCTATCAGTTACCTCTAATAATTTTAAATTGATTAATGTTCCGCAGTCTATTGTCGATTTGTTTTATTAATCTTAAATTTAGCAAATTTTGTTTTTTAATGCAATATTTTCTCACTTTTGTCTGTTTAATTTTCTTATTCGTCAGCTAAAATTCTTAATAGTTTATCAAATAAACACCAAATTCTTTTTTTGGTCGTTACATTCACTTTCTACAAGAAAAATTTGTGTCACAAATATAAAATCTTTGATTCTCAACTTTCGCATCACGATTAATCAAAAATCTAGAATTAAGCTTCTTTATATATACATATATATATTAAAACTGTGGACATTTTCGAGCCAAATTTTAAAAATTCCATAAAATATCAGCTAAAATCGTGAGTTAATTTTTATAACATTAGATGCTTCGTAACAGAATCATAATTTATTAAAAATATAACGTAATTCTAGTTTAGAAGTTACCCAACAAACTTTAAATTTTTTATATTTAACTTTATTAAGTTAAATACGAATGTCAATCAATAAATATTTATAATATTAGTTTTTTATAACCAGGTTTTATGATAGTATTTTTGATACTGATTATAAAATACAAGAACTATGCTTACAAATACACAAGTTTTTTTAGCTTTATCAATTGCTCTAGTAACATCACTTTTATCTATCAGACTTGGATTAGCTCTATATGAATAATTTAAGCAAATATGAATACGAGAAATGGATATGTTCAAGATATTGAAATAAATTCTCAAGTTATAAAAAATTACGTAAAGAAGACAAATATGAATAAGAAGATTACACTACCTATATTTCCTTTTACTGCAATAGTAGGACAAGAAGAAATGAAACTTGCTTTACAGTTGAATGTTATCGACCCTAAAATTGGAGGGGTTATGATCATGGGTGACCGTGGCACAGGGAAATCTACGACAATTCGTGCTATTGCAGATTTATTACCTGAAATTGAAATAGTAAAGGATGACCCGTTTAACTCACATCCCACAGACTATGAATTGATGAATTCGGATGTACTTACAAAAATACAAAATGGAGAAGCTTTAGAAATAGGCAAAATAGACTTACCCATGATCGATTTGCCATTAGGTGCAACAGAAGATCGTGTATGTGGTACAATCGATATTGAAAAAGCATTAACTGAAGGTGTCAAAGCTTTTGAACCGGGATTATTAGCAAAGGCTAACCGAGGTATTCTTTATGTTGATGAAGTAAATTTACTTGATGATCACCTAGTAGACATATTACTAGATTCGGCAGCATCTGGATGGAACACAGTTGAGCGAGAAGGGATATCAATCCGTCATCCGGCCCGTTTTGTACTTGTAGGTTCAGGAAACCCCGAAGAAGGGGAATTAAGACCACAATTATTAGATCGATTCGGAATGCATGCTGAAATAAGAACGGTGCGTGACCCTATCCTAAGAGTTCAAATCGTCGAAGAACGAACTTCTTTTGATTCTAACCCTGAAGCATGGATAAATAAATATCAAACAGAACAAGAACTGCTAGCGAAAGCAATTGTTGATGCTAAATCATTATTACCAGATGTAAATATTAATTATGACCTTCGTGTTAAAATTTCTGAAGTTTGTAGTGTCTTAAATGTAGATGGTTTACGTGGCGATATCGTAACAAATCGTGCTGCTAAGGCATATGCAGCTACACAAAAAAGAACTGAAGTTAGTATAGATGATATCGAAAAAGTGATCACTCTTTGTTTACGCCACCGATTAAGAAAAGATCCTTTAGAAACAATCGATTCAGGTGACAAGGTTAATCAAGTATTCTGTGAAATCTTTGATGTTTAAATTGATAGGCTTAGTAGGAATCGAACCTACATTAAAAACTTAGAAGGTTTTTGTCCTAATCCGTTAGACGATAAGCCTTTTGGACCTAGTTTAAATATGAATAGTTATATTTCTTTATATTATTAAAATATAAAGAAATATAACTATAGTATCTACTTAAAATATTTAATTAATAAATATTTTAAAATATTTTACAAATTAGGTACATTCGCACTTGCTGATTGAAAAGTTATGTAGCTTTGTAATCCATTGACTTTTTCATTTAACTCGGTAAATTTCTCATTGCTGATGAGATTCTTTATATTAGAAACCATTTTTTCTGTCTCTGTTTGAACTTCTGGATTTAAATTAGCTGCAAGCTTTGTAGCTTGTTCACATGCAGAATTTGCGTTATGTATTAATTCAAATTGTTTACGACGTTTACGATCTTCTTTAGCATATACTTCAGCCTCTGAAACCATTCTTTCAATATCACTTTCTTCTAAGCGAGAGGAACCACTAACCGTAATTGATTGCTCAATCCCTGTATTTTTATCACGTGCACCTACACATAGAATTCCATCAAAATCCAAATCGAACGTAACTTGAATTCTTGGTTCACCTCGAAGTGCAGAACGAATACCTTCTAAATTAAACGAACCTAAACTTTTATTATCTTTCGCAAATTCACGCTCACCTTGAAGTACCTGAATTTCAACATTGGGTTGATAATCTGTAGCAGTTGAAAATATTTCAGAACGACGATTAGGAACAGTTGTATTACGTGGTATAATAGAAGTCATAAGTCCACCTAATGTTTCTACGCCTAATGAGAGAGGTGTAACGTCTAATAAAATAAGTTCTTTAATTTCACCAGAAATAACAGCTCCTTGTATAGCTGCACCAACGGCAACCACTTCATCTGGGTTAACGGTTTGATTAGATTCTTTACCGGTTAATGACTGAACAAGACTCTGAACGCTTGGAATACGAGTTGAACCACCTACTAATACAACTTGATCTAATTTATCCACACCTAATTCAACAGCACTTAAAGCTGTTTCAATAGGAGTTTTACATTTTTGCATTAAATCTTGACATAGAGATTCAAAAAATTCACGTGTAATAATTTCTTCAATATGCTTCGGCCCATCAGTACCAGCTGCCATGAATGGTAAATTAATTTTTGTTTCAGTCACTGTTGATAATTCAACTTTAGCTTTCTCTGCAGCATCAAGCAATCTTTGAACAGCTTGCTTATCATTTTTTAGATCAATACTTTCTTCTTTTAAGAACTTTTCAGTTAAATACTCAACTAACTTTTGATCAAAATTATCACCACCTAAGAAAGTATCACCAGATGTCGCTAATACTTCAAATATACCATCACCTACTTCTAAAACGGAAACATCCAATGTCCCGCCACCTAAATCAAAAACTAAAATAACTTCATTTTCTTTTTTATCTAGACCATATGCTAAAGAAGCAGCCGTAGGTTCATTTAGAATACGAACAATATCCAAACCAGCAATTTTACCCGCATCTTTAGTTGCTTGACGTTGTGAGTCATTAAAATAAGCAGGAACTGTAACAACAGCTTTTTCAATCTCTTGACCAGTATAGGTTGATGCCGCACTAGCTAATTTTCTCAAGACTTGTGAAGAAATCTCTTCTGGACTAAAAACTTTATTACCTAAATTTGGGCATTTAAACTTTATTGTTTCACCTTCTGTTATGATAGGGTAAGTGACATCTTTGGCACCTTCACTTAATTCTCGTGGGTTCGAACCAATAAATCGTTTTGCCGAATAGAATGTATTCTCTGCGTTAATTACGCTTTGTCGTTTAGCAATTTGACCTACTAAGAGTTCTTGTTTTTTAGTATACCCAACAACTGAAGGTGTAGTGCGCAGACCTTCAGAATTTGGAATTACAACAGGTTGCGTTCCTTCTATTAAAGCAATCACTGAATTTGTAGTACCTAAATCAATACCGACGACTTTATTCATCACTTAATATGCTAATTTATTAAATTACCTATAGATTAATACACATTCTCTAAGTGTCTAAATCACAAATGATTTTAACTAAAAAAAAAATAAAGGTAAGAAGCGACTAAATGATCATCATTAACGCGATCTAGATATTAAAATAGATGTGAATCTGTTAAGACTCGATTATTAATTTCACATAAATAACATTTCAGATACATATTTCCAGTCTCGTTAACATTTGTTAATGCGCACTGAATGTCGATCGAACAAATCTTTTAATAGAATTATCCTTTATCTTCAGAAACTTCGCAATAGAAGTTTTCATTTTTGATTAGTGCATAGTGGTCAAAAAATTCTGATAATTTCTCAATATCAGATAAGTTAGGGATAAATTAATTTTTTCTACAATGTTGATAATAAACTTTAGTTTTTCTCAGATCAAGTAATCTTTGTTTCTTGTCATTTTTGATCAAAATTATCAGCGCCTAAATCAAAAACTAAAATACTTTATATTCTTTTTATCTAGATCATCGTCCTAAAGTGAGATAAAGAACCTCACTAGATTTTCAGTATTTTTAGTTCTCGTTGGACATTAAAATAAGTGACAGTTCTCAGATGACACGAGCTAATTCTTACGACGTGAAGAAATCTTTTCTACTAAAAATTCTATTGATTAAATTGAATATTTAAACTTTATTGTTTATTTCTATAATAATAATTAGTCATTTTTGCACACAATTCTTGTGAGTTTAACGAATAATTGTTTTTGATCATAACACGAATTAGCTTTGTGTAGCTTTGCGAATCTAAGCAAGATGTTTAATAATCGAAGGTCTAGTTGAGTTCATGAATTTACTCAACAGTTTTCGTAAGGCAATTCCGATTCTATTATCTAAACAATCGCGATTTATTCTGAAATTCTAATTTCTAAGTTATGATAGATACTAAACATCTGACTCTATTTGTGATTTTAACTAAAGAAAAAATAAATGAAGAACGATACATCTGACTGGACTTGAACCAGCGTATAACGGATTATGAGTCCGGTGCCTAACCACTCGGCCACAGATGCTAAAATGGAGCTGGTGGGAATCGAACCCACATGCAATTGTACTTTCTGAAGGATCATTCACAAGTTTAGCTTAATAAAGCTTTTAAAGAGCATAAGTAGAAAAACCTTGACTAAATTAAATATATGTATTAACTAGAGGGTATCGAATTTTTAATTATTTAGAATAGTAAAATTTCTAAAATAATAACAAATATTTAAGCGAATGCTAGTTTTGTTGGGAAAAAGAAGTTTTTAATAGCATTTATTGTATTAAAGTTTGACTTATTTCGAAAATCAACCGACTTGCACCGTAAGAAAAAAACAATTGTCGAAACCAGGGCAGCCCCACAATTACTTTCAAATTTTTGATAATAATGTTTAAAAAATAATGTTTAAAATAAACGACTTAGAAACCGAAGTATTACAATTATTAATATTAAGTTGGATCTGTTTTAATAATGTATCACATCCTAATAAAAAAGAGCAAGAAACAAGAATACAAGTTCTAGAATATCTTAATTCTTTATCGAAAGATAAAAGTAAATGTGATAAAAAGAAACTTCAACTAAAGCTTGTTTTTATGATATCCGAATCGAAAAGTAAAAAACAAATTTTAAGAGAAATTGAAAAATATAAATTATTCTATAACGCAAAAAACAAAATTTTCAACAAGCCCTTCAGTCTTAAAACAACAATAAAAGATTATTATAATTATCAGCAATATTTAGAGAGATTCGATTTCTTTTACAGAAGAAACCAAACTGTAAAAACTAACATGGAAATTAAAATAAAAGCGATTAAAAGTTTAGAAATTCTAAGCTATGTCTGTGCTAAACTAATAAAAGAGGACAAAGAATAAGTTTATTTTGCTTTGAGAGTGGAAATTAATAATTAATCTTCTCGAAAAATCACGATATTTATTCGAAATGTTGTAATTTCAAAATTAAAAAAAGAAATCAATTAAATTATTAGATGAAATCTCTCTCACCACGATATCAAATATATCAACTATATCATAGTAAAGGTTTTTTGTATATGATTTAAATTTAAAAGGACAGATTCAGTGAATAACGTTTCCAAAATGTTGAGTAAAAAATTAATAACTAGGTTTTTAATTATTCTCTAATTTCTAAAAATCAAAAGATACAAAAGTTCAGATGATATTGAAAATTTAAATATTTTTAACTCAATAAATAACTTTTTTACTTTTTGTTGTATTACTGTTAATTTTCCACATAAAACGAAAAATTAAAATATCGAGAGAGAAATATTTACTTGCTCTGCCGAATTACCTCTCATCAAGTTTTTTTGTAAACCGACCATGTTAGTATTTCTCTATTTCCACATCTCTTTAGAAATGTTGTTTTTTCATGAGGATTCAAAACAGGCTGTTTTATTATTATCGATGAATTTTTTGAGCGTTGCTAAAGCTGCGTTATTTGTCGTTCGATATACAACCATCTAACGTCATTTGTTCATAAGAATCGTATTCAATATTTTTCCAAGTATTCACAAGATTCATCATCAAACTCTTTGAGAGTCGAGTTGTTTCGTAAAGTAGTAACTTTTTGGCTTGACTTCCTGTTTATTATTATTATTTTGCAATAATGTGTCACGTGGACCAGCAGTTTCTTAATTTAGAGCTTCACGTATATTTTTGATCCATTATTATGTTATGAAATAATTCATCAATTTTAGATAAATAAATATTATTGCGAGACGCAAGAGAGTAGTGTACAAAAAAAGTCGTTTTGGAAAAAACAGAAATTAGAACGATTTCAGAATATTTTGTCTAAATATAAAGATATAGAACTTTGATTTTCGCCAGCTCGTTCCTTTGATTCAAGCATGAGGAACTCTCAATTTGATTTATTTGGACGTGAGAGTCTTATACTCAGCTTTTTTAAAAAGATAAACTTACCGGGAGATGCCTAGAACCAGATTCGAACTGGTGACACGAGGATCTTCAGTCCACTGCTCTACCAACTGAGCTATCCAGGCTAGATATTATTAAGATAGCAAATTTTGTTTTAAAAAGCAATGCTTGCTTTGTTTAATTTTTTTACCTAGTTTATCCTTTGTGAGTAGATCTTTATTAAATAGTTTCATAAAATATTATCTTTTAAAATTACATTAAGTTACGAAAGAAAAGCCTATGTTTGAACGTTAAGAATGCGTCAAGCTAAAAATATTTTTGAGACTAATCCAACTCAAGGGATTACTAAGGAGAACTTGTACGTTATAGTTCCTCGGACATTCTACAGAGTCGTATTTAAAGGGGTTAGTGGATGGTAATTAAATTGTCTTCTTTTGTTTAGATAAATTAAGTCTGTCAGAAACGCAATAAATTGACCTCTTGTATAAAATTTTAACCTTATGGTGAGACAGTTTATGATTCAAAGAGAGGTAAAACGCCAAAAACTTGTTGTAAAATATTCAAATAAAATAACCACACTTTTAAAATAACTTAAGCTTTCTAATAGTTTAAGTGATCTAATTTTTTGTACAAAAAAAATTACAGTGTTTACCTAACAATAGTGCGGAGATTCGTCTAAAAAACCGTTGCTGGAGGACAGACAGGCGAAGCCTGGTTTCTATTTAATTACGATCCACTAACAACTTTAAATAGACGACTCTGTAGAATGTCCGAAGGAACTAACGTAACAAGTTCTCCTTAGTAATCCCTTGAGTTGGATTAGTCTCAAAAATACGTTAGCTTGACGTATTCTAGCGATCAACGATTCTTAACGCTTCGTGAATTGACAAACATAGTTTCTTTACAACTAATGTAATCTAGAAAAACAGATTCTACTTTGCAGTTAATTTATATTGCTGTTCCTCTAACTTAGCAATGGTAAGTAATTCATCTGCTGTATAATCAGAGAAATGAACATGAGAGCAATTCGTGTGTGTGTCATTATTTCATATTGGACCATCAATTATTAATATAATTAAACCGCGAAACATTCTCAAATTTTTATTTTAGTTAACTTTTTTGAGAATCTTTTGCGCGAAAGATCAACATCGAAAAGTAATTCACTGTGAACTGAATTATAGTTGTTTGTAAATCAGATTTATGATAAATCATTATCGAATTGTGAAATGTGTTGCTAAGATGCGAAAAGTAATCAGACGATCGCTTTTTCTCGATTTTTTATAAATTCTAATTTATCGCTTTCTATACAAACTTTGCACATAAGTCTCAAAATCATATACGTATTTTTTAAATTCATACGTTTTTAAATTCATTATATTTGAAGCTACACTATATTTAATTTGTATTTAAATTTTTTTTTACTTCCTGTAAGTAGAGTAAATTAGAATAAGACAAAAATAAATAGCTCTTTTTCAACGAAACGTATTCTCCAATAAAAAAATTTCGCCAAAATTTATTATAGTAATTGATTTCACTTTTCTAAAATAGAAATCTTTAATATAGCGTGATATTGTATTTTGCTTTAAAGTAAGATTATTCTAAAAATATTATAGCAAAACAAAAGGTATGGATGGTAATCTGACGACGAAAATAATTCGTTTTCATCCTCCTTGCGGGATCTCGTTATGCTCACTGATATTCTTTTACTGCTAAAATCTTTGCAAAACCAATTGTCACTCTCAGACACGTCTTTGAGCTTCGTTCCCCACTAAAATAAAGAACTCACTATAATGACGATTCACGAAAACAGCATTATGAGAAGTTAATAAAAAATGCGACGACATAAAAAATTATTATTGCAAGCATATATGTCACTCGCAGAAAAAAATCAATCTGGAGATTGGAAAAAATACACGAGATTTTTTAAAATTTCCCCCCAATACTTTGCTGCTCACCATGGATTTTTATAACGATGAAGAGATCGAAGGAATAAGAAAATTATTACTAGATTTAGAAATTAAATTGAATATATTTGATCAAAGAAAACAACACAGTTGTATATTTTGGTATATGTTGTTAATTTCATGCACCAACAAACGTGAAATTAAATTCAACGGCCGCGAAAATTATTATCGGAAAAATACTGAGTAAAAAAGCAAATCCTGAGAGTCGAGTTTACAAATGTTTTCCGAGCCTAGAAAAAAGTGGTCTGATTGTGAAAAAATATAAAGATAAGCATAATGTACTTACGGAGTTCCATTAATCACTCTACAAGATCATTTAATGCGCAATATACGAGCTTAAACATAGATTATTTAGATTTACTACTGACGTGCAAACTCACATGCTTAAAAAGCATTTAGAAGCCCATGGGCCGAAAATCGATAACGAAAAAATGAAGCAAAAAATATCTGAGCAACTAACAGAGGATTTGTGGTAAACTTTCTTACAAAAACGAGAATGTAAAATTAAAGGTGACTTACGAATTAGAATGGAATTCCTTTTCAGGGGAGAAAATTTGGCACTCTGTTAGATGAATCGACATTCAAACCTGTAAAACGACTGAAGACATTCAAAATGATGAATCACAAGATTGTAGACGCTTATCTGAAAAATGGAAATTTCTTAAAACCAAAGCAGATTGAATGCTTGATAATGAATGATTTTAATGAGATAAGCTTACTATCAAAAATGCCCTCTTGCAGCAAAAAAACTATTACGCAATATACCAACAATAGGACGTGTTACATACCGAGCTCTTTGTGAATTTCTATCGAATGAATCAAGTTAACTTAACTAATTTGTTTGACTTGGCTAGTTGAACAAAATAGTATCATTTATCTATAATTAGAAATAAATATAACAATTTCAATATATACACTGGTACCTCAATGCAAACTTCACAATATTAATATATATATAGAATCAG
>Ga0115568_10002438_pt1 | contig 12917 bp, 13 predicted proteins | sample COGITO_mtgs_1204_FD_87296 | JGI IMG/M metagenome (GOLD analysis project Ga0115568, IMG submission 87296) | Pelagic marine microbial communities from North Sea - COGITO_mtgs_120426 | ecosystem: Environmental > Aquatic > Marine > Epipelagic | place: Germany:Helgoland, sampling site Kabeltonne...
ATAGAGACGTATTAGAGTTTAAAAGTATAATAGAAGCAAGATGTAGATTGAGCGGTTCTGGTAATCCCCAAAATTGTTATGAAATAAACAGAATAGATTTATATAATTTGCTAGAAACTGAATATCCTACTACTAAAATAGAAGAAATGGATTCATCAGGGTTCTCTCAGGGTTTCTTGATAGAGGATGATGAGTAGCGGATATGATAATGTATATGTGTGTCAAATGTGTCTAAAATAGGGGGGTATAAGAGTTCTCAACCCCTACATATATTTTAACCTCAAACATTTCTGCAACTTGCACTCAAACGATTTTACTTTTTTTTGAAGCATACTTTTTATTTGACACATTTGACACATTTGACACATATATATATAAAATTTAATTTTATAAGTAATATATAAGGAACTCTACGAGAGAGGAGGGATACAGCAGTAAAAAAAGTGTGTCAGAACTTGTGTCAAAAAATAAATCTGTGTTAAAATCTGACACAACATTATCACACCTTCTATTCCATTCTCAAATAAAGCATTTAAACTAATAAACACTAGAATACATAATAACAAAAATGCCTAAACTAGTTTCTTATCAAGTAGTAAACAGAGAAACTGATGCAGTATTAATAGCCACCTCTCATAGAGATCTTTATCTAAAAACCGGGATTAATAGGACCTCACTATATAGACTATTAAATGATACACCATGGAAGAAAGATAAGAAATGGTTTATAAAAAGAATTTAATTTCTAGCGGAATTATAAAATGGATTCTAAATTGACAGTATTTATAATACATCTAGAAAGAGAAACAAGCAGATTACCACATATACAGAAAATAAAAGAAAGGTTTAAAAACGTAATAGTATTCCCTGCTATTGATAAAAATACTTTAGATTGGAATTACTGGAAGAGTTTAAAGCATTTTCATAGATTACCTACTCACCAAAATAAAGAAATTATATTAGGAGAAGTTGCATTATCATTAACTAATCTAAAATTATTACAGCATATCGTAGATGAAAAATTAGATAATGTGTTAATACTAGAAGATGACGTAATTCTAAATCCCTCCATTACACAACCTAAAACACTTACGTTTAATGATACCTCGTTATATTACTTAGGCGGACACCTTTGGAATAAAAAAATATGGGGAACTTTTGCAATCCTATATCCTACTTGGAAATTCACAAATAAAGCACTAGAAATATTAAAAGATCCAAAGAAGTTTCGGGCATGGGATAGCATGATAGTAAACTACATAAATAAGAAATTTCCACCGTCTGGTTATTGGGATCATAGACATATTAGGCAACCTTTAGAGAGTCTTGTGTGGAGTCAGAGTTTGCTTATTCCTGATTTAAACCTATCTAGTATATTAAGAAATAAATGTTAAAAGATGATTTTTTAAAAAAATGGAAAAAGAAGATGTATATGTTAGATTACTATGATAAAAATCCTTCTAAGTTTGGAGTAAAGAAACATAGACCAAATCATATTAAGTCGTATGAGGAAGACATGAAAACATATCATAGAATTATACTAGAAACTCCAGATAAAAGAAAATCTAGGCATATTAAAGAATATGGAAAACCTCCAAAGGTAATTAGTAATGTAGTTATACATAATGAAGAAGAACATACTTATAAATCCTGTCCGTCCATGTTTAGTAAAGTGCAAGTGCATAATTTCAAAAGTATTTTAGAATTTACATAAAGTCATTTAAAAGCAATAAAGGAAGTAATAATAATGTATTCACTAGATAAAAAACCTTTTACAGGAGAAAAGCAGTTATTCATAGATAAATATCAGGATCGTTTATTAGATGTTGTAGATGATATTGCATATAGAAAAGATAAAAAGAGTTTAAAAAGATTATCTATTATTATAGAGGTAGAGATTCAGCAATATATAACTACCATGTCTATACCTAGAAATCAACAGCAAAAACGTATGATATGTAAACAAATAACAAGACATAGTGAGAATATCACTTATATTAGATCTCTAGAATATATAAATAGGGGTCTAAGTAAGTTTTTAAAGTGGTTTACTTACATGATGGGTAGAATGCCTATATTATGTCTAGCAACTTATAACAGATTAAAAAAGAAGTATCCATATAAAAAGTATGGATTATTAAGATGTTCTAAAGTTATACTACCTCAAACACCCTATGCAACCGTGTCCTCCGCATTTGCATAAATTATTAAAATCAATCATATTTAAATAATAATAATAATAATTATTTAAATATATTTATTTTTTATTTCTTAAAAGGAGACCGCTATACGACCAGTATTAGGGTCTAATTGATAAGCAACTGTAATAACACTACAATAAACACTATTACTTTGTTCGGTAGCAGTAATACCTTGAATTCCTTGTAAACTACTAATCGTTAAATTTGTAGAATCAATACCTGCTAGACCACCTTCAGAGAACGTTTGGAGATTCACGCCTACCACGCCTCTAGGGTTCAAATAGTCAGCAGCTACAACAGGGTCTGCCTGTCTACTATTAAATGAAGTTTGTTTATTAGTCATAAGAGTTTTGCTTAAACTAATGTCACAACTGCTAAAACACTCTTGAGTCTGAAGAATAACATCAGGTAATCTACTAATAGGATTATTAGGAAATAACGTATTACCAACTCTATACTGTTGGCTATTGGTAGGAAGGGATGGAAGATACGAATTGGCTCCGTTTGGTTGAGGGAACCCTCCGTATAAAATGCTATTAAGACATCTAAATCTTGAATTTGGTACTAGTGTTTCTATCTTCTGTGTAGAACCCTGTTGGTCTTTTGAGATAGTTGCTAAACTAGACTTATACTGAATACCATTATATACAATTGGTTCATTAGAATTTACATTATTAACTTTTTTAATAACTTCCATACTAGATTCTTCATAGAAATTTAACCTAGTATCTAATGAGATGTCATCAAATTTCATAACAGAGGCAGATGTAATCTGAAAATCGGCTACAGGTTCTTTTGATACAAAAACCTTCTGTGCGTTATTAGACCATGTAATCTGAACCTCTAAGGCAGAATCTAAAAAGGTTAATGGAATATTTTTTAATGAAGAAGAAAGCATACCTAAAATAGGAATACTAAAAGAAATTCTAGGAGTTGAGCCCGTCGTAGTTGTTAAAGAGGTATCAGTCATCGGGCCATAGGTAGATCTAATAGTCGTACCGCTTAAATGTGGTTGAGCTTCGTTTTTTGCTATAGCATCACCAGTCTCTCCATTATCATTCACGCCCAAAGTCCGGCTACCTCCGCCTAATACCTGCATTAAACCTCTCTGTTCCGTACCGTTATTTGCAACATGTAGCATGGTCTGAATCTCTCCGTAATTGTCACAGGATAAAATAGAAACACCATTACTCATAATTTCTAACTTCTGGATTAGTAAGTTTGCGGCATTATCGGTTAAAACAACGTCTTTCTCTAAAAAAAGACCTTTATCAGTAGGCGGAGTAGCACTATTAACCCCTGTAGAAACTAAATCTGCCTGAACTGTATAATTTAAATATACATCTGACGTTTGTAAAATACAATTTTGTAAATTATCAATTAGAATCCTACTTATGTTTCCCTGTCTAGTACTATTACTTACAGCAAAGAATTTAGCTCTACGTGAAGAATAGGGTAACGGTAATGGTTTTTCCTCAAGTCTTAAGGTTGGTTCTATGTATAAACTAGTCATAATATTATAATGTATTAAAAGATTTTAAATTTACATGAAAAACCTTTTAATAATTATTACGTATTTTTACCATAGATATTTAACACTATAATAATTTGCTGAACTTTTATCTTTCCACGTATATTCTCCATTTTTATTTCTAATTCCTTTTGCTCTAGCAAGATATGATGCTTGTCTTTTCTTATCTAAGTGATTCTTATTAGAATAAATACCTAATCCAGTACTGTCTTTATATTGATCCATATTACTATCTCCAAAATGTATTTTTTTATTATTATACATTACCATATATTTTTTACCTTTTCTAGTAGATTTTTCAAATATCATTATATTATAATTATATTATAAATTCCAAATAGTAATATCCTTACCAACTACTAGATAAATAACCCTCCTTGTTAATAGAATAGATACAATCAAAAAAGGGAAAAAACATAGCAGTCATATTATAAGTATTAGCAGTCTGATCTGCTATTGGAGAAATGTTACTATTTGCAACAACTTGTATAGCTTTAGTATTCAGGCCAGCATTACCTGAGATGTAACTATCTTGTAAATTTACTATACTAACCCCTCTGCTTTTTTGTGTTGTAATATTATCATCAGCACCATCAAGCATTCTTCTAGAATATCCAACTAATCCTTTACTAAAACTGTTATTTACTCCTGCTTGACTAGAACTTGAGAAATTAATATTAGTTTCTGCCGTTATTTGTGAGGCATTCGTAATTGGTATTTGCGGAAAATAGATGCCTCCGACGGAATACTGGATAGCATCTCTATTATTCATATAAATATATGGTGAAGTTTTACAATTACTATTATCATTATTATTAGTATTAAATCCACATGCTCCAATAGATCTTAAAGAGGCATACCTGAAACCAGCAAGGATATTAGATAAATTTGTATCAGTAGAAAGAACAGCAGCCGGTATGTTAAACTGTGAATCCATCCTACACATAATACTAGACCAAGACATGATACCCTGATCGTCCATACTGTTTCTTCTAATGGCTTCGTTTTCTTGTGGTGATACAGTAATTACTTTAGCATTATAATTAATGTTTGATGCAACATACGAAGTTAGAGATGTGCTAATTGTTTGAGCTGCCGCCGCAGCGTTTGTGTATATAGCATTAGTAGGACCAGCCCAGCGTACTACAATTTCTATGTCCCCAGTCATAAGACCTAGTGGTAAATTTTTAGAAACGTCACCCATAATCCCTAATAAATTCAGACTATATTCCCCTACATATTGTTTCGTGGTAGCGGCTCCAGATTGCCCTATAATCAAACCGTCCCCAGTATTTCTATTATCCGTAGGAAGACCTTGACTAACACTACCACCGCTTCTATTACCATATCCTACATTACTAGCATTTAACATAGCGCATATTTTATCATAAGAAGGAAAATCATTTACTAGTCGTCCATTTTGATAAACCTGTAAACTGCTTATATAGGCACTTGCACCAGATGCTGAGAAATGGACCCCGTCCCCTACATTAAGACCAGTACCAACTATGTTATGTACTACATCAAAAGATAAATAAGATGCAGAAGTATCAATATAAGTATTTTCAGAGTGTGGAATTCTAATTCTAGATTCTTGAAATTCAGTAACAGATGCTTCATTACTGTTAAATAGAATTCTTTGAAAATTACTAGTAGGAGCTTCCCCTAAAGCCATGAAAACGTTTCTATCATCCATTAACTCCATTATTTTATATATATTAATTATATTTTAATTTGTCAAATCTAATGTAATTTCTTTTTTTTGAATAAACATTTTATTAAGGGCATCTTTCTTTTTGAATCTTTTGTAATTTTTACTTTCAATATATTTAGCGTTCTCATCTATTAGAACCTGTTTAAATTCATCTAGCATAAATTCAATATGTTTATCTGTATACTTTGGTTGAACTACCTGTTTATATACAAATTTATTATTAAATTCTTTTTGTATAATATTATCCATTCTGTTATTATAAATAAGATGTTTTATTTTTATTAAAAAAACCTAGATTTTGGTCTGAATAATACAGGTTCGCTGAAGTCTTCTTTATCTGTTTTACAATTACTGCTACATTCATTAGAAATATCGCTAGATTTAGAATAAGTGGAACTATCAGAATCATCATTATAATCATTCATATTTTTATTTTCTAAAATATCATCATCTTCCTCATCTGTAGAATCAGAACATGAAGAAGCATAAGAGGCAGAAGAAAGAGAAGAAATAGAAGAAGAATCATCATCATAATCATCTACAATTTCCTTAGTTTCTAGTACAATTTCCTTAGATTCATTATTACTTTTTTTATAATCTAGTCCAGATCGTTTTATCTTCTCTTTTTTAAGAATGATTTTAGGTACAACCACTTTTTTAATCTTCTGAGGTACAACCTTCTCAGGTACAACCTTCTCAGGTACAACCTTCTTCTTTTTAATTTTAGTTTCTTGTTTTTCTAGTTCGCTTTTCTCTTTTTTCTCCTTTTTCTCTTTTTTCTCATCTTTAATTTCTACAGGTTTATCATCATCTTTAGATTCAGCAACAGGAGGTATATATATATATTCATCTTTTTCTTTCTTTGTTAATGCTTTCCATGATGTAGATATTAACTTTTGTCCTTCGCTGAAATTACTACATAATCCAGCATCTTTTAAGCGTTTATACTCCTTTTTCTGGTACATGTTATAACTGCTGGGTCTTTTAGGTAATTTTTCATCTTTTTTAGGATTATTAAACATTATATTTATTATCAATATAATATTTAATATTCTTCTCCGTGAATTGTTTTTATTTTCAAAGTATTCATATTTTTACAAACTGTATTATATTGTCTATCAACCATGAAGTAATTATATGGTGCATCAAATATATATCTTAAGAATTCTTCCATTTCATTTTTTTCAAAAAATGGTAATATTTCGTTATGTACTCTTTCACGTTCTTTTAAGGAGTGTATTTTAAATTGATATACCACTCTTACAAGATTGCGTATAGGTTTAGGTATTTCCATGAATAACTGACTAGTTAAAAAGCAGACAGTATGCATGTGTCTAATATTCGCTAGAATCTTCTTCATAAAATATATAACCCTTGGATTTTTTAGACAACTCATACAATCATCTATTATTAAACAACCATACCGAGGTTTCCCTGCCTCATCTCCTGCCTCTTTATTAGCAACTAATTTATGATAAATTTCCTCTAAATTATCTTCTGTTAAATCATCATAAGTCTTCTCAGGATCAACCATTTTAAGAGCAGATTTATCACCGAAGCAATCTCTACTAGAAGGGGGACATATTAAATATATCTCATCAAATACTTGTTTATACTGGTTCTTATCTAGCAGTAATGAATTTAAAAGATTACTCTTACCAGCATTAGGTAATCCTATAAGAACATGAGCTGCTGATATATTAATTAAAGGGGGTTTGATAGATTTACTTATAACTTTATTTCTAGTAGTTTTTGCTACAAAAACTTTATTATCATTTGAAACTTCTTCTATATTCATTAGTATATTTCTAAACTATTAGTATATTTTATTTCTGTTTCATAAACATTTTGTTTATCATATAGATATTTATCATTACCGTCTAAGTCTGATACTTTTATTTTCAATCTGTTTAAATTATCCTCTCCAAATTTATGATGTCCTCCATCTACATTTTTATTAGAATATTCTAAAAAGTATTCTGAATTACGATCTAAAGAAGTTTGGCTTATTGCAATTGTAGATGATTGTAAACCCCCTTCAATAGGAATCATAGAAAGTATATTAGATTGTCCCTTAGAATTACTACAAAAAGAATTTAAATTTAAATTAGTTTCTAGTAGTAATGGAGCAGGATTTAAACCCACAGGATATATTTCATTTTTGCCCCTATTATGTGGAGGTTCATTTAATAAAGGGGTAAACGTATTAATTAAATCATCATCAGGTACTGTACGAGGTGGAAACCCTTGCCTTGTATTCCCTTCTCCAACCTCTTGTAAATCATAAGGTCCACGACCAAAAACTTCTGTAAATGTTTTACTAGTAAAATTATAAAAATATGGAATCATAGGACATATAGCAACATACCACCCTGTTTTTAACTCTCCTGCTCCTGTTACAAGGGGTGTAGTACTTGTAAAAGTAGTTGTCGCTAGAGGTGGTGTCGGTTTGTATCCTGTTCCAGATATACTTAATTTATCACTAGATAAAGTCCAAATTGGTTTAACGGTTGAGTCATCACCTTGTAAGCCAATCCTAACTGTAGTATTACTAAGAACATCATAACTACCAAATTTATCATTTGTTTTATCCTGTATTGGATTCCCCCCTCCTCCAGAATCTCTAGAGTAATAAGGTTGTATAGTAGCTGCGTTTGGAACAGCTAATGTAGTATTTGGATCACCAGTAGCTGCCGGATTAAGACTAGCGGTTTGTAATCCACCCCCTACTGTTGGACTAGTAGCAAATACTATAGTATTATCTAATGCAACAGACCACACACCAGAAGCAGGTTGAGTACCTCCACCTATATAATTAATTATTCCAGAATATCCTTGTCTGCATTTTCCTAATTCTCCGTCAATTGGATTAGTTAAAATAAATTCAAATTTATCAGGCGGAGTCCCTCCCTCGCTGTTAATAGTATTAGACCATGTCGCTGGCGTAGTTCCTTTACTGTACCAGATACTAAAAACTCCTAATAGATTAAACTCTAAACTACTATCTACAAAAGAACCAGTAATTCCTACTTGTCCTACTTGAGGGGTAAAAGCACTAAGAGTTTGATTTAACCCATTATTACCTATAAGGTTTCCTGTAAAGTCCCATGTAGAAGGGGGGACATTACTACCAGATACATAAAATAATAAACTAGTAAATCCATCTTCATCTTTTCTAAACATTCCCTGATTTGTTGCAGGTTCAAAAGTTCCATTTTCAGAATTATATATAACAGAACCCCTTGTACTAGTAATTTTATGATATTCTCCTGTATATGCTCCAAATTTAGAAGGGTTATTAGTTGTAAAGTCTAACACGTCAAACGTTGTCAAAGGACTAAATCTAGTAAAATTTAGTTTAGTATTAGTATTAATTCCTAATGCTCTTGGTAGTACATCGCCCCCCTCAAAATAAGCAGGGTTTGGAGTGTTTAAAGAAAGAATTGGTTTATTTGTTATTAAATCCACATAAGTAGAATCTACATTTAAAAATTTAGGTGTAAATCCAGTATTATATAATAAAACATTTTTACTTACATCGCCAGTTTGTACTACTTCTAAATATTTATAAGTTGGATTAACTCTAAATCGTGTATCAGCAACAGCAACCGCCACTTCTGTTCCTTCTTCAGCTCCAAATCCAGTATTAGGTTCAGGTTCAGGTTCAGGATCAGGTTCAGGTTCAGGTTCAGGTTCAGGTTCAGGTTCAGGGGCAGTAGGGGTTATAGGACCATATTGAACTGTGCTAGATATTTGTTGTGCTAAGAGATCTAATATAATCGCATCACCATTTGGTCTGAAGAGATAAACTTGATTCTCTTGCCCCAACACTCGTAAAATAGAACAATATTCAGTTTCTACTTGTTGTCCGCCAGCTATATATGGTAAGCCAGCATATGGTTGCCCTACACCTCCATAATTACCAGTCGGTAGATAATGTGAGATACTGCCCCTAGCTGCGTAAAAGAAATTCCATCCAAGTACAGCATACCACTCCGTGCCAGTTGATACTTGCTTTACTGATGCCCCTGTATGATAAACATAATTATTATTTCCAGAACCAATAAATACTGGGACAGCAGTTGGAGAAGTAGTCACGATGAATTGAAGAGGGGGGCTAAGAGTATTATCCAACCAATAAATTAAATGTTCTCCTATATTAGCTGGTTGATTTTCGCTGCCGTGAGTTATCACTATATTAGTTGGAAGGTCGGGGAACATAGTTGGGATACCTATATCACTTACAGTAGTAGTATTAGTTGTTTCATCATGTATAAACACTTCATTTAGATTAGTTGTTGGATTCATTCTAAAGAAATAGGATATCGTGGGATCATTATCAAAAGAGACACTTGCACTATGATCCCTCGGAACACCATTAAACATATTAACAACTGGTAATGAAGGAGTTAGATTAATTACAACTTGTTGAGTACTATTTATAGATGGTAATAATATTTCAAAACTTGCTTTAGAAACATCAAAATCCTTCTTAACCGCTGCTGAATTAGTATGAAATACTATTGCTAATATAGGATCAGTTCTAGTATCACTTAAATTTAATACGTGTTCTACCAGATCAGTATCTAAAGTACTTCCTAAGGTAGGTGTCATATCATAAGTGTCCCTCTCCCCATACCACCCATTAGCTGTTCCCTGCGTATATACATTAAAAAATAGATTACCTGTACCAACGATTAAATTATTCTTCATTTTAATTTTAATATTTCTTAGTTGGTTATAATTAAAAGGCGTTGCACCAGGTGCTGATGAGTGATAAAGGTATAATTCACATTTATTGGCGGTATTATCATCTTTCCAAAAATTCCAACCATATTCATTCTGTTTAACATAATTAACATCAGTAGCAAATGAACCAAAATCTTTAGGAGCTTCATACGTTATCTCTATATCAGGCAATGTAGTAAGGGGTACTACTACCGGTTCTTCTACAGGTTCTTCTTGTCCTCCCAATAAAGGAGCAGCAGTTGTAAGTACACGCCAGTCACATATAGCATTTAATATATTAACTATATCTGAAACATTATTTATATATGAAAATGGTATTATATAATATGGAAATGCAACTGTTGGTTCTACAAAAACAGTACTAGATGAAAAAACTAAATTAATAATGTCTAGACCTGCTTCTCTACTAGAAGTGTCATTAAATTCTAACTTTAAAGAAACTTTAGAACTGATACTACTGTTAGAATCAAATAAGTTAATCTCTGAACTAATTTGAGATTTCACTAGAGCAATACTCATACGTTCATCAGGTAGGCGGTCTAATTCAGCAGTTCCTATATCAAAATTACCATTACATGCGTTTTCTTGCACCATATTAACACTATTAAAATTTACATTTTCTTTTTTTAAATCTACCAATTCATCATTATTCGTTGAAAAATATAAACGGTTTGTTCTAAAAGTCATTATAATATAAGTATATATTTATAATATAATGATTTTTCCTTATTTATTATTTCTAGAAATCACTTCTAAACAAACAAAATAATTATTATTGTTAAGATTTAATAAGTCCCCTTGTGAATTAGTTAGACGTAAATCTATATTATCAATAAAGTCAACACCAATAAATTTATGTGATCCAACTAAAGATTTATTTTCATAAATAATTTGTGAATCTTCTACGCTAGAATCACCAATTGCACTTACTAAAGTAATATAATTATCAGGAGATCTAACAACAGAAGCAGGAAATGAAGATAAAACATTAGTAGCACCATTACCACTAGTACAAAAGGAATTAACATTATAACCTGTTCTTAGTTGAATAGTAGGTAATGCGTTAGATACATTAAGAGAATATGGGGCAAATGTTAAATCTCCTACATCTACTACAGCAGGTCTTATAATTGTATTAGTTGGTAATTCCATATCAGAATAAAAACCTAAAGTTTGTAAAACTATTTTACTAGAGAAAGCGGTATATACTCTTAATTTTGTACTACCTGCAGATATTAAGGGGTTAATACTAATTCTTTTTTGTCCTAGTAGTAATAAAGCAGGATCATATATAAAAGCAGGTACTGAAATGGAAAGGGTTGAATTTAAGATAGCTAACATGTCAGCAGATGTATTTTTTATTGTAAACTTATGACTGTAATTTTCAAACGTAGAGAATGGAGAAGGTACAACGGTGCTAGTTCCTGTAATATCAAATTCACCATTAAATATAATATTTTTAAATTCGTTTACTGTTCCTCCTTGTGGATCTTGGAATTCAAATTCAAATGCAATATTACTACCTGAAAAACTTTTTTCTACTGGGTCATCACTAGTTAAACGTCTTCGGTTATCTGTAAGGGGTTCTACTGGAAACGTACCAATATTACTAGGAACAACAGCTTTAACACACGCCATTAATAACTGTTGGTCGCTTTCACATATAATATTACTAGAACCACATTCTATAACGGTTCTATTAAATAGGTTATCTATAGATCCATCTTTGCTATTAAGATATAAACGATTTTTAATAGGTTTACTTTGCATTTATATTATAATATATATATTTTTAAAATAGATTAATAACTAGAACGTCTACGCTCTAATTTACTAGGAATACCTCCTGCAGACTGACAAACTGCTTGAATCCCTCTTACATTATATCCGTTTTTCTGTGCGTTCTGAAAAGAATTATAAGGGGTCTGTGTATTACGTTTTCCTTTGATATATTTCTGTTCTTTCTGTGCTAGACCTGAACGTACACATGTCGCTTTAGTACCATCATGTCCTACTGCCTTAGAATAAAAATTAACTTGTCTGCGTTCAGGTGCTTCATCACTTGCTACGGTTCTATTAATTAAAAAACGTTCTCCTAAACTGGTAGAAGTATCATCAAATCTACTCTCGCTATTCATTCTTATATATAAAAGTAATATATTTTATTTTTAAAAATAAAAATAATATATATTTTAAGGTCTATTGTAAAAAAGATTTAATTGTTCCTCTAGCAATATCAACAACATAAGTAGCTCCTACCTGTTGAATAGCAAGGGTTAAGGGTTGGATAGGTTCAGTAATAGTATTACTTTGTTTAACACTTAAAACAACTTGTTTACCTAATGTAGAAATACCTTGTGTAACCTTTCCTTTCTCTACATTACCAAGTTTAACACCATAAGAAAAGAATGGAGCAGACTTACCGGCAGGTTGTACTACCATATTAGCAATAGCACCAGATAGAGGATACCAATTAAAAGCGTCATTAGTAATAGCAGTATCTGCAGGTATCTCTGTGTTTCCTAAATTACAATTAGTTACACCGTATGGAAAATCAGGAAGACCAGTTCCAGCAGTAGTAAGTCCATCATTATTAACTGATGATAAATATAACTGAGTATTAGCACTACTAATTTTATTTGCTGTAGTAGTACAATTAATTGCAGACATGATAAGTTGAGATACACTTCTAGCAGGGTGTTGAGCGTCCCCTAATCCAATA
>Ga0115568_10002444_pt1 | contig 12908 bp, 5 predicted proteins | sample COGITO_mtgs_1204_FD_87296 | JGI IMG/M metagenome (GOLD analysis project Ga0115568, IMG submission 87296) | Pelagic marine microbial communities from North Sea - COGITO_mtgs_120426 | ecosystem: Environmental > Aquatic > Marine > Epipelagic | place: Germany:Helgoland, sampling site Kabeltonne...
CCTGATGAAATCATGGAAAAAAAGACAGAAATTCAATTTGTCCCTGAGATGATTTCGAAGCAGCCAGGTGTTGATTATTCAGTGATTACAAAAAGCCCTGTGGCAAAAGCTCGAATAGATCCATCAACGGGACAAATGAATTATGACATGAGTTTTATTTCTCGGCGCTCTAATGAGATTCAAAAATTTATAGCCAGTCAATCCAACAAGCAGAAAGAAAACGATCAAAAATTCAATACCGAATTGGCTGCGGGTAACAAAGCTTTCTCAAGCGGCAATTATCAACAAGCAATCACCAAATTCAATGCGGCAAAATTAATTAAACCCGATCACCCTGGGCTTGAGTCGAAAATAGCGGATGCAGAAAACAAATTACAAGAGAATAAGGCCAATGCAGAAGTTTTAGCGAAGTTTAATGCTAAGATTAAAGAAGGTGATGATTTAGTGGCTTCAAAAAAATTCGATGAGGCAATAGCAAAATACGAAAGTGCGAAAAATATAAAACCGGGGGATCCGATACCAAATAAAAAAATAGCAGCCGCTAATAAAGCGAAGAACAATGCAGCCAACGCAGCAAATAATCTAGCCTATGTTGCCAAAATGAAAGAAGCAAAAACGGCATTTGACAGTAAAGATTATACCAATGCAAAACTAAAATATGAGGAAGCAGTTGGGCTCAAGCCAGGGGAAAGAGCACCTAAAGATAAATTGAAAGAAATTTCGAATATTTTTGAGAAACAAGCCAGATATGATGCATTCATAAAAGAAGCTGATGCAAAATTTGCTACAACAGATTGGGTAGGTGCCAAAGCAAAATACCTAGCAGCTAAAAACTTAATAAATGAGTCCTACCCAACTGAACAAATTGCCAAGGTAAACGAGAAACTCGCTGAGCAATCTCAAGAAAAGCAGAAAAAAACGAAATACGACGGGCTAATTGCTCGTGGAAACGCTAATTTTTCGAGCAAAAAACTAGACTTGGCTAAGTCGAACTATCAAGAAGCCTTAGGATTATACGATGAGCAATTACCAAAAGATCAACTGGCTAAAATTGAAGTTCTTCTGAAAAAGCAAAATGAAGAGAATCAAAAGAAAGCTGAGTTTGATGACCTAATGGCTCAGGGTCAAAAGCATTACGTTAATAATGATTGGGTTCAAGCAAAGACGGCATATGAGGCAGCAAAAAAGATTACAAATGATGCAAATGTTAATCAAAAAATCACGCTCGTTAACAAAAAAATAAAAGAAGAAGCAGATGCATCAGCAGCAGCAGAGTTAAACAAACAAAAAGAAGAACAATATCAACAACTTTTATCAAAAGCAAAGGGAGAGTTTGATTCAAAAAATTGGGAAGAGTCAAAGAAAACATACACTCAAGCTCTTGCTGTTTTCTCGAGAAAAGAAGTAACCGATCAAATTGCATTGATAAATTCCAATATCCAAAAATTCAAAGCAGCTGAAAAAGCAGCAGAAATGGAGAAAGTTAAAGAAACGAACTACAGCAAAGCTATTGCTGATGGCAAATCTTATTTAGATGCAAAGAATTGGAATGAAGCGAGGAAAGCATATAGCTCAGCCTTAAAAATTTATGACAGGAAAGAAGCTCATGATGGAATTACTGCTGTTCAAAAAGCAATAAAAAATGAATCGGATGCCGCGGCCAATGAGGCAGCAGAAAAAGCCAAAAGAGCTCAATATGACCAATTGATATCCAAGGGTAATACACAGTTTCAATCCAAAGATTGGATAGGTGCAAAAGCCTCCTATAATCGTGCAATTAGTCTCTTTTCTGAACAACTCCCTAAAGATCAAATAGCCAAAATCAATATAGAAATTGAAAAAGAAAAAGAAAATAAAACGGCTCTGGCTGCTGAAGCAAAAACGTTAGCGCAATACAAAACAAAAATTAAACAAGCAGATGCTGCAAGAGGACTAGCCAATGATGGCCCAGCAATTAATAAAGCAATCGCTTTATACAAAGAGGCGAATGCGATAAAAAATGACGAAACTTATCCTGCAGAAGAAGTCGTAAAGCTTCAAGAAAAATTAGAATCAATAAATAGCGCACAAAATGCTTATGACAAACTCATCAGCGTTGCGAACACCAAGTTTACAAACGGCGATTACGACAAAGCACAAGAACTGTATACCAGGGCGAAAGGCATGCACCCAGAAGATCCATATCCACCTAAGAGATTGGCTGAGATTACGAAGAAAAAAGAGGAGGAAAAAGCAAAAGAGTTATTAGCTGCTAAGGAAAAAGAACGACGAGACAAGTACGACAATCTCATTAAATCTGGAGACGCACAAATGGCTTCTAAAAATTGGATTGAGGCAAAAGTATCTTATACGAATGCCCTCAAGCTGTTTCCAGAAGAGTACCCGAAAAAACAGTTGGCTCTAATCGTAAAAGCTATTCAAGAAGAAAAAAATGCGGCAAATGCTGAATTAGCTGAAAAAGAAAAAAGAGCAAAATATGATGAATTAATTGCTAAAAGTGATGGTAGTTATCGACTGAAAAATTGGGGGCAAGCCAAGAGCACTTACAGGGCAGCCCTCAACTTATTTGATGAAGAATATCCAAAAAAACAATTAGAACTAATTGAAAAAGCAATTCAAGCTGAAAAAGACTTGGCTTTGGAAGATGAGGCAAATCGCAAAATACTGTTAGCTTATAATGCAAAAATTAAGGAGGCTAACTCGGCAAGAGACATAGCCACTGATGGAAAAAAAATTCAACTGGCCATCAACTTATTCAAGGCTGCTAATAAAATTAAGAATGACGAGACCTATCCTGCTACAGAAGCTGCCAAGCTGCAAGATAAACTAGATAAAATGAATGACGGTGCTGCTGCATATCAGAAGCTAATCGATGTGGCTGATAAAAAATTTCAAGCTGAAGATTACAAAAAAGCAAAAGAATTGTATGCCAGGGCTAAAGGATTGAGAGCAAATGATAAATACCCTCCCGCACAAATTCGTAAGATTAATGCTATTTTAAAAGAGAGAGAGGCCAAATTAGCACTCGACAACAAATACAATAACCTTATTGCAAAATCTGACACTGAATTTAATGATGAGCAATTTAAAATCGCAATGAAGTCCTATCAGAGTGCTTTAAAAATTAAACCGGCAGAAGCATATCCAAAAAGTCAAATAGCTAAGATTAAAAAATTTCTAGCTAGCAAAGGGGAACTTGTGGAACAGAAAACAACGAAAAAGAAAGTTGAAAGAAGCTCCGATGCACAATTTGGGACAAATGTAACTGGGCAGAAATCTCCAGATTTAGCGGTAAAAGATCTTTTGAACAACCAACTCGTTGACGACAATTGGAGGGATGCGGCACTTGAAAAAACGGTTGTTTCCGAATTTGATTTTAACCAACGATTGGAATCTAATGCTAAAAGCAAATCTGATGACAGCTTTCAAAAGTATGACGATTACAACTTGGGGCTTGCAAATGCGGACCTCAAAAATGACGAGTCTAGAAAGCGAATCATTGATGAAGTTGAAAACGCGAGAAGCATTAGAGAAAATCAAAATGTCTCGAAAGAGAGGGCTTTTACAGATCGAACCTATACTTCCTATACGAAGGCTCGTGAATATATTGAAAGAACGAATCGAGAAAAGCAAGGAGCAATAAGTAGTAAAGACATAAATGCTGAAGCATATGAGCAGTATAAGGATCAATTAGTAAAATGGAAAGACCCTAAACTGAGTGTAGCACTATCGAGGTCAGAATTAGCGTACGCTGATAACCAAGATTTGAAAATGAGAACTGTTCAAGACAGTGAAATAAATATTGACAGAAGAGAAACAACAACCAATAATCAATTAGCCAATAAAGTTTCGATTGATGAATGGAATAGATCTCGTCAGGAAATTGATAACGAGACTGACTACCGTCAGCATCAATTTAATACAAACTTCACAGATAAGCTATTTAAAGACGCGGATGAGGGAGACCAAAGAAGATTAGAATTTGCTAAAAGAATGCAGGAATACAAAGATTTAGATCGAAACCTGACAGTTCAACAGGCCGAGAATAATGAAGCACGCACTTATCAAACTCACCAGTCAATTGAAAGTGAATTGAAAAAATTTCAAGATGTATCTGAGTCTCGAGAGCAGCCCCGTTTAAAATATGTAGATGCGTATGAAACGTATAAAGATGACCTATCAAAATGGAGTGAAAACATATCAGCTGACGGCGACAATAAAACTTACGCAAAACATAATTATATTGAAAATTATAAAACCAATGCTGCAGATAATGTTGAAGAATTGGATATCCAGCGTCAGAAAAAAGTCGCGAATTATACAAAGACGATAGATTTACTCGAGGGCTCCGATAATCAAAAAGAACTTAGCGCGCAGGATAAAACCTACGAAAGACACAAAGAGCAAGAAGAATATGTAGAAAAAACTCAAGAATTCAATATTGGATCAGATAAACAGAGACAGAGAAGTATTGAAGCAAATGAAGCCACTAGAGATCAATTAGAAAATCAGCAAACTGATAAGCAAGAGAGTGCCACTGAAAAAAATTACCAACAACAACAAGATCAAGATGAATTTACAACTAAAATGAACAACCAATTAGCTGGTGCTGACGTTCCTAGACAAAAGGGGGTAGACGATTTAACAAATATTCAGGATAAAATGTATAATGATCAGGCTGAAAAGAATCAGGTTTTGGATGATGCATACAATGCGCGAAGGAATAAATATGAAGACAACGCTAGTATTGACATACAGGAAAATGCAAGTTCATTTAAAAACCAATTGGCTATTGATTACGATCAAGGAGTGACAGAAAATGTTTATCAAAGCACTGATGCTCGTGGCAATGTAACGAAAGTCACCGTGGTTAGAGTTGTTGTACAAGGAAATAAGGGATATAAATACATTATGGTGAAAACAAAGTTTGCTGAGCAATACTTTAAAGATGACCGACCAATTTCAGAAACGACCTGGGACACAGAAACAACCGTATCTTCGGAATAATTACAATACTAAGACATCCTAAAGATTCTTCTCATATTGACTTATGGTATACTTTTAAAGACACTGAACAACAAAATTTACTGACTATATCATATCATAATAACCTTTATATTTGATTATGCGATTGCTATTCTTATTCCTTGTTTTATCACCTTTTTTAGGGTTTTCTCAGCAAGCAAAAATTGAGCACATGAATGTGCAAACTAAACTTTTAGTTAATCAAATGAGTGATGAGCAAGTTGTAACCATTTTCATTAGAGGTGACGTTGCTCAAATTCAAACCTATTTAAACCTGTTGAATAGAAAAATTAAGGGACAATTAAAAAACTTAATTTTAGCAGAAATTAGTATTTCTGACATTAAATTTTTAGCACAAAAGCCTTTTGTTGAAGGTTTTGAATTTGAATGGGGAAATAAAAAACTATTGGGAGATTCTGTATTGATAAAAAACAGAGCACTTGCCGCTCATTCTGGTCAATTCCCATTACCAAAGTCTTATAAAGGAAAAGACGTCATCGCTGGTTTAATTGATACTGGAATCGCTTTAGAACACATGGATTTTAGAAATGCTGATTCGAGCTCTCGTATATTAAACATATGGGACCAGAACCTACCTTATGACGCATCATTAACGCCCACATACGGCTACGGACAAGCTTTTGATAGCTCAGACATCAATGCGGGCACTTGTGTTCATTACGATGCGAATGGCCATGGTTCTGGTGTAGCAGGTATCATGTCAGGAAATGGCACACATAGTAATAAATACATCGGAATTGCACCTGAATCAGATATCATTGCTGTTGCATTAGATTTTACGGGAGTCAATTTGACAGCAAGTGTGGATGCATTCAAATACATTTATGATTTATCTGACACGTACAATAAACCTTGTGTGATAAACGCCAGTTACGGTGATTATTTAGGCTCTCATGACGGCCTTGACGCTACAGCATTATTTTTAGATAGTTTGTTAAATGAAAAATCTGGAAGGTTGTTTGTCGCTGCTGCAGGTAATTCTGGTGCATTTGGGCCTTATCACTTGAGGCATTCCGTCGCCGGAACAGATACCAATTTCACCTGGTTTCAGCCTAATTTTGCATCCACATCTTCACCAACAGTATTCTTAGATATTTGGGCAGACACTAGCAACATGTCGAATTTAAATTTTTCCATAGGTGCAGACCACAACGTTTCTTTCACCCATGGTGGACACCTTAATTTCAGAAACATTCTAACTGATGGTTTAATTGGAACTACAGTGATGGACTCCATTATGTCTGGAGGCAACAAGTTAGCCGATGTATCAATATATACTGAATTAAGAGGTGGTCAATACAACTTGCAAGTTTTTCTGCCCAATATAGACTCCACTAATTTCAATTACAGCCTAATTTCTTCGGGAGAAGGAAGTTTTGATCTCTGGTCCTTGGAAGTTTTTGGTATAGCTGTTGGTTCTGATGTCATTTGGTATTCAAATATGCTTGACACGGGTCTTCCTGCATTCGGCACATGGCCTCAAATGAGCAATTACATACTTCCTGATTCTACACAATCAGTGGTAAGTGGTTTTCAATGTCATGAAAATGTAGTTACAGTAGGAGATTATATTCAAGCTTCAGGCTACACTGATTTCTTGGGGGATTGGCAAGCTTGTGATGAATTAACAGATGGCATTGCTTCCCACTCGAGTCGCGGACCTAACCGGTTGAATTTGATCAAACCGGATGTAACGGCTACTGGCAGATGGCTGCTTGGTTCATTGCCCGTTGCTAAAAGCATCATTGTTCAGGGGGGAGCACAGGCTTATAAATTATCGCAAACAGGTTTCCATTTGAAAAGATCAGGCACATCTTTTTCCGCGCCATGTGTTGCAGGCATTGGAGCTTTATTACTGGAAAAATGTCCTTCAATTACGCAACAAGATTTCCTAGCACTTTTGCAAAACACTTCCTTTGAAGACGGATTTACAGGAACGACTCCCAATAATCAGTGGGGGTATGGCAAGCCTGATGCATTTGCATTGTTAAATGAAACGAATGTGCTACCGGTTCTTTTGGGTGACACTGCTTTTTGCGCTGGCCAATCTACTGTTTTAACCACAGACAGCAGCTATGTCGTCTATGACTGGAATGGCGAATCATCATCAAACTCATTTATTACCGATACTTCCTTTTCTGGATATGTCTTGGTGCAAGACATCCACGGGTGTATAAGTGATTCAGTCTGGTACAATATTACCGAACATGGTTTACCTGCTACACCACTAATTACAAACTGGGGTAGTGGAATTCTTAGTACTAATCCGGCCGACTCGATTCAATGGTATGTAGATGGAGTAGCAGCTACTGGTGAAAATGACACTGTTTTTAGTGCCCCAAATAACCAATGGATTTTTGTGGAATATATTGACTCAAATGGTTGTTCCTCAATTTCTGATAGTCTTTTTATATCGGTTTCACCAGTTGCTGAAAATGGAATCCAATATAAAATGTTTCCTAATCCAGCCTCTGAATTGTTGATCATTCAAGCTTCTTCGAAAATAAATCAAGTAGTAGTTTCTGACATTAACGGTCGAATAATAATCAGAAAGTCAGTTTCTGACTTTAAAACGGAACTCTCTTTAACACACATATCGCCATCTATTTATTCGCTCACAATTTATGCAGATAAAGCAATTGCAACCACCAAATTTCAGGTAATAAAGTAGTTATTTGTCAGCAAAAAATATTCCCCGAAAGAACCGCTTTATACCAATAAAGACATCGGTCACAACACCTTTTTTATTGTATGGATTGTCTGGAACTCCGATTTCTATGGCATTATCAGACTCCAAATAAGTGCCGAAAATTCTATCCCAAATAATAAATGTATTTCCAAAATTCTTACCATAATGTTCTGGGTTAATCGAATGGTGAATTCGATGAGCAGCAGGAGAAACAATTAAATATCTGCCTATAAAACCCCAACCAGATGTAATGTTAGAATGCACCATTAAACCATGAATCTCTTTCAAGATTTTAACCCCTATATAGGTTTGTATGGGAGCACCTACAATTACAAACGGTAAAACGTCAATAAAACGTTTCAAGGACATTTCAACGAAATGCCCTCTATATCGTGTCAATATTGTAAAAGATGTAGCAGAATGATGAAATTCGTGCAATTTCCATAAAGGCCTAATGCGATGAAAAACCCAATGATTGAAATACGCATTCAAATCACTTATTAAATAAATAACTACAAATTGAAGAATTGGAATGCGAATAAAAAGGCCTAATTCAAAGTGGACAGCATTTTGAATTAGGCCGACTAAAAAATAGGCTATACCAAATGTAAGTACAAAAGCAATGAGATTAAAAATATTGCATATTTCTGTTAACCAATAAAACAGGTCATTTCTTGCGCTTTTATCAAATTGAATAATTTTTCGTAGCGCTGAATTTTGCCATTTTACCGCAATGAGTTCCACAACAAAAACAGCCGCAATTGTGCTAAATAAAAACCAAACGTGTGACAGATTAAATTCTTGCAAACCAGACACTTCTACGAATCTATTTATCGCATAACTTATTGATTCTTTTAACTCCAATTGATTCAATTCAAGATTACTGAACACCTTATTTCAAAAGACGTATTCCATCTTTGTCTATACTAATTTTTCTTAGCTTATAAAGTGCTCCAATGGATTTCTTAAAAGTGCTTTTACTCATTCCTAGTGCTGCAACAATCAATTCAGGAGCACTTTTGTCATTCAATGCAACGAAACCACGATTTGACTCTAGCTTTTCCAATATTTTTTTTGCATTTGGTTCGATATTGGAATAGCCTTGTTTTTGCAAACTTATATCTAGCTTGTTGTCTTCACGAATCAACTTAACGAATCCTTTGATTCGGTCGCCCATCTTTATTTCATTAAATATCTCGTTATTGTATAAAAGCCCTTGATGGGCACCATTAACGATTACTTTAACCCCCAAATCAGTTTTATTCCACACAATAAGGTCTACTTCCTCACCATATTTCAAATCTGGCTTGATACTTTTTAGGTATTTCGTAATTTTATTAGAACCCACAAGTCGATTTGTTTCTTCATCCAGATATAAGTAGATCAGGTAATAATACCCCTCTCTCATTTCTTTATTTTGCTCTCTGAAGGGAACCAACAAGTCTTTGGCAAGTCCCCAATCCATAAATGTGCCGTATTTTGTATTACCAACCGCTTTCAACATCGCAAAATCATTCAGTGCTACCAAGGGCTCTTCTGTGGTTGCTACGGGACGATCTTCGGAGTCATTATAGATAAAAACCGTGAGTTCATCGTCAATTTTAAGATTGGAAGAAACGTATCGCTTTGGAAGTAGCACGCTATTTCCTTCCTGGTCCTCTAGGTAGGCACCTTGATCTAGTATTCGATCTACGCGTAAAGTATTATGTTGGCCTATATTAATCATTTCTAATTCGGGTATGGCATGGTATAAATGGAATTCTCTATCAGCTTTTCAATTCTTTTCAATCCACCTTTTTCTTTTGAATTGACCAACGTCAAAGCAACACCAGTTGTGTTTGCTCTCGCTGTTCGGCCAATTCGGTGTACATAGTCTTCCGGTGCTTTTGGCACATTATAGTTAATAACCAAATTAATTCCTTTGATGTCTATCCCGCGACTTATAACATCCGTAGCCACGATAATTCTAAATTTTTTAGCTTTAAAATTCCTCAAGACTTCCTCACGTTCAGACTGTTCCAAGTCTGATGAAATTCCCCGCGCTGAAAGCTTGTTTTTTTTAAAACTAGATACAATCTTCTTCACATCCTTTTTTGTTGACGCAAAAATAATGATGCTCTCATAACTCTCCTTTTCGGTAATCAGTGCATTTACAAGTTCAACTTTAAAATCATCTTCAACATAATAAGCAGCTTGTAAAACTCCTTCAGCTGGCTTAGAAACAGCCATTGTTATTTCTTGAGGATTGTTTAGGATTCTTTTAGCAAAAGACCTGATTTTTGAAGGCATTGTAGCACTAAACATCAAATTCTGTCTCTTTTTTGGGAGGAATGAAATAATTCTTAAAATATCGTCGTGAAACCCGATATCAAGCATTCGGTCGGCTTCATCCAAAACCAAGTGACTTAATCCTGATAAATCTGCATGCCCCATTTGAAGATGAGAAAGTAATTTGCCTGGAGTAGCGATTAATACATCAACACCAAGCTCAAGATTTTTTTTAGTTTGGACCCACTCGTCACCACCAGTTCCGCCATAAAGTGCCATTGAGGAAACATTAGTGGTATAAGAAAAGCCATCCATTTGTTGATCTATCTGAATGGCCAATTCCCTCGTCGGCACAACAACCAGAACCCTTGTTCCCGCCGATGGATTTTTCATTATTGCATTGATCACAGGTAGCAGAAAAGCACCTGTTTTGCCAGTGCCAGTTTGAGCACATCCAATTAAGTCTTCACCACGCATAACAATCGGTATGGCACTTTCCTGAATAGGCGTAGCATCCACAAAACCCATGTAATCCAAGGATTCCATCAACCCTTGTTCAAACTCAAACTCTTCAAATTTCATTTTCCAATTTTCGAATGTGAAGGTACAACTATCCGCGCTATAAAATAGATAGAGAAATCAAGATTGTTTTTTTTTCAGGTACAAACTGTAGATATTTGCATTCTGTTTTTAGTAAAAGAAATATGCGTTGAAGCCATTAACAACCCCATAAGAATAGAGGGGTACGCACGAAAAGTATTCAAAGATGAATTGCCTACAAATAAATCAATAAAAAAAGCAGTCAAAAAGGGCACTATTAGAATAAACAACTCAAAAATCCCATCTTCTCATTGGATGAAAAATGGAGAGCTTATTCAGCTTTGGGATTTAGAAGAGTTACCTCCAAAGCCGTTCGACATTGATTTAGAAATCGTTTTTGAAGACCATTTTTTCGCAGTTATCAACAAGCCTGCAGGGATATGCGTAAGTGGGAATCAATTTCGAACTATACAAAATGGAGTGGTCAGCTTACTGCAAAAAACAAATGAAACCGATGCATTGAATTGGCCAAAGCCAGTGCATCGACTCGACAAGGCTACTTCTGGCTTATTGGTGATTGCAAAAACCAGAAGTGCAATGAGCAATTTAGGTATGCAATTTGAAGCTCGGACAATAAAAAAATCATACCATGCAATAGTCCATGGATCAACACCATCCTCAGGCACTTTAGACGCTTCCATAAAAGGTCAATCAGCTGTTACCAGATATGATAAAATACTGGAGGTGCCATCTCTAAGGAATAATACCATCACATTATTGAAACTAGCACCTGAAACTGGCCGAACGCATCAAATCAGGCTCCACTGTTCACAAATAGGAAATCCAATTCTCGGTGATCAGCTGTATGCTGCGAAAACAAAAACAAACAAAGGTCTTTTTTTAGCAGCTACAGGGATTCAGTTTAAGCACCCTAAAAGCCAAAAAACGGTTAGTTTTTCGATTCCTTTCCCTAATAAATTTAAAGCGCAACTAGATAGAGAACAGCGTCGGTGGACCAAGTACAACACACCTGAATAAAATTTAATCTATTCAATCAAGACAGGTAATAGGACTGGAATACCATTTTCACCTGAAAGATGCACCATATACATCCCTGCAGAAAGAGAATAAGTATTCAATGTTAGTTGATTCCTATTCTTGAAATTTTCAAGAAATTCAACTTGACCCAACATGTTCATAAATTTTATCTGCGTGAAGCTATTGTCTGACTCTAGTATAATAGTAACTACATCCCTGGCTGGATTCGGAAAAATCTTGATCTTTGGATCAATCTTTTCGTTAACAGACACTAAAGAATTAATGATTATCGTGTCGTTTATTTGGCAACCATTGGAATCAGTAATAATGACGATATAAGTACCAGGACATAAATCGGTTATCTGATTAGTGCTATCTACACTGGGAATCCATGAATAAGAATAAGGATGCGTTCCTCCGATGGGCAACACTGTTATTTCTCCTTGACAGGTTCCCAATGTGTCTTGAACAATGGTATTAAAAGTGCGCATTTCATCTGGAGTAGTAACAGAAAAAGCAGGACTTTCAATCGAGCAGCCAAGAGAGTCACTTATTTGTGCCTGATATGAACCCGGGGCAAGACCTAAAATTGAGCTCGCACTATCGCCTGTGTTCCAGAGATATTCATAAGGCCCTATTCCCCCTTGTGCAATCAGGGAGATACTCGCAGCAGAATCCTTGTGACATAAAGAACTGGTCTGAGTAAAGGACACTACTAAAGTATCTGGCACTGTGATTAGAAAGGTGTCTGATTCGAAACAGCCTCTAATACTATCTAATAAATCTACGTAATACAATCCAACATCAAGAGAATCAATAATCGGTACACTATCTGTATTATTCCACGAAATCATTGTGTTTGCTTCATTACTCAAAAAAAGCTCTATTGATCCGTCAGGTATAGGAGAAGAAGCACAAGAAATATTAGAACTGAATGCAGAATCCAAAACTGGTGAAGGCTCTGGAATTAGCACTGAATCTAATGTAATACAACCATCTGTGTGAATAATTGTTATAAAATGCCAACCAGACCATAGCCCAGCTGCCGTTTTCGTAGAGTCGCCATTACTCCAATCAAACACACAACCACTAAACATACATGGGCAACCAGAGGAATTAACTGTAACCTGCGATGTGCTATCTCCTGGACAAATCAATGGAGGAGACCCACTAAATGTAATGACATAAGGGTCATTAATAGTAAAAGATTGATTCTCGTAACATCCTAAAGAGTCGACAACAACAACATTGTATGATCCCGGCATCAGCGGCCCAACAGAGTCATTGATTGAACCATTAGACCAATTGTAGTTGTAAGGAGGCGTAC
>Ga0115568_10002445_pt1 | contig 12907 bp, 11 predicted proteins | sample COGITO_mtgs_1204_FD_87296 | JGI IMG/M metagenome (GOLD analysis project Ga0115568, IMG submission 87296) | Pelagic marine microbial communities from North Sea - COGITO_mtgs_120426 | ecosystem: Environmental > Aquatic > Marine > Epipelagic | place: Germany:Helgoland, sampling site Kabeltonne...
AGTAAAACCCAATAAGACTCCTATTCCAATAGCCCATATTAAATTGGATCTGTATCTGTCGAAAAGCAATACTGTTAAAAGCAGAAATACGGCAAAAGGAATCTCTGACATCACTTCTAATTTGAATTGAAGCATTAACGGGTTATAAAATAAAATCAACACCAGTAGCAAAGCATAAAATGGTCCTAATCTCGATTTGAAAAAAATAAAAGAAAGAATTCCCATTAAAATGTAAAAGAAGGAGATGAGGCTAGTAAATGCACAGATATCGTTCCCGAATACTTTATAAATAGGCAATAATAGGATAGAGAACCCTACTGGATACACCTTTGGTCCGACACGATTGTGTTCATCGTTGAAGAGATAATGATTCTGTGTCAAGTCCTGACCGTTGCTTATTAATTTCGCCTGTTGAATATATAAAGCAAAGTCTCCCCCCCAATCGTGTGTGTTTTTATTGTTGATAAAATAGGTTGGCAATAGAAACAATAAACAAAGTCCTAAAAAGAACCGTGAACCAAAATGAAGTTGTATGTATTTGAATAAACCCAGCACCGAGAATAAAGATAATGTGATTAGCCTCAATTACAATTGAAAGAATTGAGATTGTTTTTTTGTAATGCCAACGCTAGGCTATATAGTGATATCTTTCTATTCCTTTAGCTCAAACGAACTGCTCTATTTATTCCAACAGCAGTAACGTCAACAACGGTCGGATTTGCCTTGACCAAAGATGGATTTCTTTTTGAATACTCCAATTCATTGAATAATAAAATGGAGTCCATTTAATTTATTGCTTCAATTACCAATCGCATGCCAGTTTATAAACCACTGACCAATAAGTGCGTCGGTAGGTGTTAACGCTGTCAAACTATTTTTTTGAACATATACTGTAAAGCCAGTTGATGTTGAAGAGTATATGGCATTCACACCTATTAATTCAAAATGTGAACCTACACCACCGATACTCGTAAAATAGCGTGGTGTAGTCGTATAGTTGCAACCTCCTGTGTTCACTTGAAGATAAATTGTATTTGCATCATAAACCTGCCAACCAACTCCGGGTGCTGAACTTCCAGAACAAATTGAGGATAGACTTCCTGTAGATTCGGTTACTGGATCTGCTTGTTTTACAAAGCCTCCATTAGACAAAAATATAGTATCGTTGCTAATGGTTAAATTTTGGAGTTCATTGCTCGGGTCAGCATCTGCATCATTTACCCCATCTTGTAATGAAGAAAGATCCGTTACTATCGTACCATTACCATCTGTTATTTCTAGGTCTGTTCCGTTCAAAACAACACTGGTGTTCATTTCATTAGTCGAATCAGCATCTGCGTCAACAACACCGTCTTGCAAGGCCGAAAGGTCTGCAATTATAGTTCCGTTAGCGTCGGTTATTTCCAGATCAGTTCCATTCAAAATCACGCCAGTATTCATTTCATTGGTAGGATCACTGTCTGCATCTTCTACTAAATCATTAGTAACATTTTCTGCTGTTTTGGAATAAAGTGCATAAGGAACACTCATTAATTGACTGGTGCCTGTAATGGTATATGTACTGCCACCTGATGGGTCGGTTTCTGTTTTAATAAAGTATGGTCCTGCACTCCAGTTTATGGTGTTAAAATCACCACTAATAATGGTTCCTGATCCTATCTCGATACTTACCAAACCATTCGCGTTGGTCGTTGGATTTTGTATCTCTTCGTATACAGGAGTGCCCGAAACGGAACCTTGCAAAATACTGATCTGCATTCCAACTGGTTGGCTCGTAACAAGTGAATTACTCGCATCTCTCACTACAGCTTGATAGCTCATTTTGTTGGGAGCCTGAGCAGTAACATTGCCTATTAGCAATAACCCTATAACTACACTGTAAAATTTCTTCATGGTATTTTAATTTTTTACAATTCTAAATGATTTTATTACTGAATTGTTGTGCTGAATATTTAATAAATAAGTGCCTGCAGATAAATTTTTTACAGCAATTTGAGTGGTGCTGCTTATCACTTGCTGGTTCTTTAATAATTGACCTTTTAAATTGTACAATTGATACGTTAATTTCTCTTCAATATACTTACCAATGTCTAATGTAAGAACCGTATTGGTTGGGTTAGGGTAAGCACCTATATTCAGGCTAATCTCGTTTATTTTAATACCAACGTTTGTAGAAATTTCATAGGGTTGCTGCACTCCTTGTGCGACGGACCCCGTCGTCCCTGAATTAGTGGTATAAACTACTTGTCCAATGGAATAGCTCGATGAACCTCCGCTGCCACTGGCATCACCACCTGTAGATATAACTGTTTCTTGAGCATGTAACTCAAAGAAATAGCTTATAGTTGTCAAAATTGTGATTAGGCTTAATTTTCTCATACAAAGGATTTAAGAATATACCAATTTAAGGATATTCCATGGATGTCTGTTTAGCTTATGTATTTCATTTGGCATTCAATTGTATTTTACCTTTTGTTGTCATAAAATGCCAACTTAGGGAAGTTGTAATAATCTTAAGAAGAATGGATTGTTGGAATAAAGATAAACAAGGTTGCTGAATTAAGCTTTATGTGTCATTGATAGCCTTAGTTGAGTAATTACTACTAAAATAGAACTCAAAGACTTCAATGTGCAACCTCAAGGAACGATACTCCGATTCGAAATGTAATGTTACTTCGTGATTGCAAATGTGCGACACTAATTTTTTAGTTTAAACGGTGTTAACTGACTCATAAACAAATGGGGTATTAGATTGAGCTTGTTTTTTAATGCCCACCAATGCTCTTTTCATAATCCCTTTGATCTGAATTTTAACCAGTAGCAACGTCAATGGATTACATAGCCAGTTCCGAGAAAAGTAAGTATACGTATAGGTAACTTCAATTCTATTACTATTCACTTTTTTTATTTCCCATTCTCCGATTGCTTTATGAACAAAAAAAAGTGTTTTGAATTCAAAATCATAAATGGTCCATTTCCAATATTTATTTTCTACTCTTTCTAGGATTAAGTCCTTAAACATTCTACCTTTTTTCACGAATAAATTCCCATTATTAATGGGATACCTTATTCCATTCACTTGTCCCCAAGTTTTATCATCTTCAAATCCTGTTACTGGTGGTTGAAACAGATATCCTTTCATGAATTCTGTGGCATCGCCTAGAATTGGAGCTTTGAATGCTCTCTCCATTGAACAATCAAAAACATCTGTTATTTGGCAGCTGAACTTCATTTTTTTTCGTTCAAGACTTATAACATATCTACTAACCCGGCCCTTAATGTAGCATCCTTAAATTTGTGTACTAAAATATCATGCGTTAAATAGGCAGCGTTTTCGCTAAATTTTTTAAAGTCTCTTTTTTATAAAGGACTTACTCAAGTTCTTGAAATAATTTGGGATTACTTTTTTTAATATACTTCTCATGAATCAATTCACTTTGAATTTCACTAATGCTTTTCCAGAAAGTACCATTTTATTTGATTCGGACTCAGTGATAGAAGTACGTAGCTGTATTTTGTCTTCATTAATATCAAGAATCTCAACTTCAGCCTTATACGTAACGTCAATAAATACAGGTCTAAGAAATTTTAGTTCTTGAGAGATGTATATTGAGCCAGGCCCTGGAAGTTTCGTACCTATAAGCTTTGAAATAATACTTGAGCTGAGCATTCCATGCACGATTGGTTTTCCGAAAATTGTTGTAGATGCGTACGCTGCATCATAATGAATCGGATTTGAGTCTCCAGTAACAGCTATAAAAGTATCTACATCCTTTTGACTAAATGAAAAATTTTCATAACACTTAGTACCTTCTGTTAATTTCATGAATTTCTTTTTTATATGTGGCAACGATTGAACAAAACTATATTTTAAAAGGTGTTTAGAATTTGCAAGGTATAGTTTGTACTCTCTAATTCTATCAATCAGATTGATTTTTTTGCATCGCATCCAATTATTTTATTTTTTTCATAATAACTTATAAGCACATTTGGATATTGTACAGCCTTGTTTCAAGGTAATTACGTTAACCATTTATTTCAAGCACTATAATCTTGAATATTCAGATTCAACAATTAAAAACTTTCAAGTTCTACTCCTTTATTTTCTGAATTAAATTATCAAAGAATCTTTTTATTCCGGGGGTACCTGTATTATATGCTCTTTGAGGTTTTCATATTGTTGAAAATAAGATCTGGCTTTATTGTATCGAGATAAATCTTCTGTGTTGAGAAAAAGGTGAATTGGATGGAAATCAAAAACTTTTAATCCGGGAAAATTCAAATAATAATTTATATCTGGATTGTCCTTGTACGACAGGTGAATATCGTCTTCCCAGAAATGCGGAATTCTCGTTAAACCTACTTACCAACTTTTTATTGGCTTCAATTCAATGTTCGCATTACGGGGGATGAATGTATTAAGATCAAATTCAATGTTCCGTGATTCAAAACAATTTAATATTTGACTTCCTTGAATCAAAGAATGTGATCTCGCCGAAGTTGCTCCTGGAACCATTTTAAGGTAGAAATCAATAACTTCTATGAAAGTTCTACCGTACCTGAAATCACCATTTAAAAGAAAATTAAAGTTAGGATAGATTCCTAATTCAATGTTTTTATTCTCCTTCATTCTATTGAGGACAGGACTTTCATGCGCCACGAAAAATGTGGCAGAGAGGTTATCTTTTTCAACAATATCTAAGCAAAATTCGACACTTCATCAGATGCCCAATCGATATCAAATGTTAGAAAAATATTTTCATCAAAGATTACACTGGATTACACTGGAATTATGCAAGTTTTGAACCTTTAATGTCTGCTTCATAATCGTAATTTATTACACTTAATGATAACTTTAAGCATGCTTATACAGCATTAGGGTTTAAAATTTTGCTTTCAATAAAAATATTAACCTGAACATAGTGATACATAAAATAATGTATAATTTCCTGTTGCCCATTGGTGTAAAACACCAGAATAGATTAGAGCCAAAGAAAACTACTGCAAATAAACTAAAAACCAGTTAACGAATTGCATAAAACTAGTGTACATAAGCGCACTTCCGCACTGGGTTTAATATTTGGCGCGTAAATGAATGAATTTGAATTAAGAGCTTGGAAATAATGAAAGAGTCCTTGAGCAGATTTAGTAAAACAATGTCTTATTTTGGCGAAATCAATATTTGAATTCATACTACTATTCTGCCTGATGTGTTTGATTTATAAGATATTTTACAATCCCTATTACAAGTTAAGTTTATACTTTCCGATCCCCATTGTATAGCTTTTTCATGTCTTTCAAAATTAACATAATCAAAGAAGAAGCATGTATTTTAGTATAAATTGATGCTTTATCAAAGACATAAATCAAACTTTTGCACAGTCAACCGAGGTTGAAATTTTCTACTTCGATGACTGCTCCGGGTGCTAATTGATCGAGAAAAATATCACCAATTCTAATGCGCACTAATCGCAAAGTTGGGAATCCTACTGCAGCTGTCATTTTGCGAACTTGTCTGAATTTGCCTTCCGTTAATGTGACCGATATCCAGCTTGTTGGGCCGTGTCTTGGGTCTCTTATCTTTTTAGTTCTAGGTTCAAACGATGGGAGTTGATTTAGACGTGATGCTTTGCAAGGCAATGTCAAATATTTTTTGTTTCTAATACCAATTTCTAGACCCTCACACATTTTTAAAATAGCTTCATCAGTAATGTTACCGTCTAATTGTACATAATATTCCTTTTCTACTTTTCTACTGCGAATCAACGCGCTAACTTTTCCATCCGTAGTAAGTAATAATAAACCTTCTGAGCTTTCATCTAATCTTCCAATTGACATTGTTCCTTCTGGAAAGCAATATAATTCACCCAATAGTTTTTTATTTTTTCGTTTATTTTGATTGTTGATAAATTGAGACAAATAACCGAATGGTTTATGAATCATAAAGTGTTGATGCATGCTCATTCAGGAATATGTTGATTGGGATTAAGGATAACTTTTCAATGCGTTCGATACTTTTGTACTTGATGTTTGATCTGAATGGTACTTACATCTCAAACTAGAGACACATAAAGTTAGAAAATAACAGAATAAACGATTGTATAAATCTCCAAAACTATTCTTTTTATCGGTTTGGTTGTCGTATGCGATTCTTACAACTTTGTGTGTGAACCATCGCAATAGGGGGGATTCTTTGTCCGTTTACACATACATATTGCTGCCGTTTTACTTTCCTCAGCTGTTATTACTTTAGGAGTAAATTTGCTTCCCGCATGCATACCGTTGCACCACGGTTGTTTTTCTGATTTACCACAAGAACACCATGCATATGCTTTTCCTTGGTCTAATTGTACAATGTGTGGTTCTTTTCCAGCTTCTTTGGGTTGTTCCATAATTACGTGTTTTGAACAAAAATCAGTACAATTAAATTTCTATGCATTCATCTAGATTAACAATGTGAAAATTAGTTGAGTCAATTTTTTCTAACCATTTTTCTTCGAATTGTACTTAATGCCTGCGGCGTAATTCCTAAATAGGAGGCAATCATTCGTTGAGGAACTCTGTTCGGTAGCTCGGGGTACGATTCTAAAAACCTGTTGTACCTTTCTTTTGCCGATGCACTCATCAGCATAATCACCCTTCTTTGCAGAACAGCTGTACGTCTAGCTAATAAATGAGCGTTTTGTTTGAGTTGTATTTCGGTTAAGTTCGAGAGCATAAAATTTGCTCGATCCAAGACCACGACCTCAGATTTTTCCAAACAATCAATAAATAATTCTGTAGGTTGATTAAACTCTTGTGATTCAATATCTGCAATTAACCAACCTGCAGATGCGAAAATGAAAATGTGCTCTTTTCCCTTTTCATCAATGGTGAAGCTTCTTAATAGTCCTTTTTTAACGTAGAATATTTTCGAATTTAGCTCATTTTCTCTTTGAAGAATTTCGCCCTTTTTAGGGTGTATTATTTTTGCATTCGAATCAAGAGTTAATATTTCGTTTATTTTTTCCATCGTAATTAATACATTGCAACGCTTTATCAAAAATGCGGTTTAAGAAATGAATTCTGTTTTAAAAAGGTTCGACCGTCAGAAATCCAAACTTTCCATTGTCCAATGCGATATTCTCTAAAGCGGATTATTTTACAGCCAGATTTGTTTGATTAAACACAACATACTCCCATTCCAATTTGGTAATTCTTAATTTCAGCAATTCTATTTTACTTCTTAAAGTTAGTATTATAGAATTCTGTTGTTGTTCTTAAATAACTTCAATCCTCATTTTTGAAAACTAGTTATTCGCAAAAGTATAAATTGGAATGGATGTTGTGTATGTTTGCAGGCAGTGAAAATAAATCGATTCAAAACAAAAAAATTCTGGCTTCGATTCATAGGGATTGTATTTCTATTGCCTATGCTGGCCTTTGCGATCATCATTATGGTGATATACACAAAACAGGATGCCATTGTACAGAGTTCCATCGATTACATGAATCAACACCACAAGGGATTGTTAAAGATTGGTGATATACACCTTGCTCCGTTTGAAAACTTTCCAGACATTTCTATCAAGATCGACGACGTTCATATCTATGAAGAAAAGGCTGCAGAGCATCCCATTTTGGATGTAAAGGATATCTATCTTGGTTTTAACTTGTGGGATATACTTTCTGGCAATTATGATTTGCATTCACTGTTAGTGGAAGATGGCTTTTTCAACATTGTTATACATGTAGACGGTTCTACAAATCTCGCCAATGCGCTTGCCGCTCCCGATGATGTCGAGGAAGAAGATGATCCATTACATATTCACCTGCAAAGGATTGAACTCCGAAATTTGGATATTCATAAACTGAATGAGTCAAATATGATGGATATAGAAACCTATATCCATCAAGCTGATGGAGGATTTAAAACCAATGATCAGGAGATTGCCATGCACATTGATAGTCGCTTTGAGCTTAATGTAATGGATAATGGGGATACCACTTTCATCAAACACAAACATTTTGAATTTCATACAGATCTTATATTAAATCAGAAAACAGGAAGGATGTCTATTGCTCCATCGGGTGTAGTAATGGAACACGGTGATTTTGAAATTCAAGGAGATGTAGATACCAAGAACGATATGGATATGAATCTCAAAGTTAAAGGAACCAAACCGAACTTTGACATGTTGATTGCATTTGCTCCGGAAGACATTATTCCAATATTGGAACAATACAGAAATGCAGGAAAGATCTACTTTAATTCTACCATAAAAGGGCCTACTACTGGAAATAATATGCCATTGATACAAGCGGAATTTGGAGCAAGTGAGGCATTTATGGAGAATACAGATAAGAACCGCTTGTTGGATGATATGGGTTTTAAAGGACACTTTAGCAATGGTGCTTTGCGAGACCTCACCACGATGGAATTTTCCATGACGGACATCAGGGCTAAACCAGAGAAAGGTAAGATTACGGGTTCGGTAATTGTCAAGAATTTTGTGGAACCTGATGTAGACATGTCATTCCAAGCAGACTTTGACCTGAACTTTGTAGCTGAGTTCTTGAATTTAGACGATTTAGATGACGCAGAAGGTCTTGTGCATTTAGAAATGAAGTTCCATGACATTATTGATCTCGAGAACCCTGAACACGCATTAAAGGATTTGAATCAGGCTTACTTTTCGAAACTGGTAATTGAAAACTTGAAGCTAAACTCCACAGACTTACCCGTTGCGATAAAGCAGATAGACATGAATTTGGAAATGACTGGTAAGACCGCTAGACTGAATAAATGTGAAGTAAAGCTTAATAATTCTGATTTGAGTTTAAAGGGTTATATTTCTGATTTACCTGCGATAATTCACCACACGAATGTTCCTGTAAAGACCCATCTTGAGGTGGAGTCCAAATTGCTTGATCTGGCTGAGTTGACCAGATATAAAGGCAAAGATAGTTCAGCGATTGATGAGCAAATCACGGATATGAGTATGGCCTTCTCATTTATTTCTTCAGCTAAGGCGTTTACTGAGTCTAAACATTTGCCTGTTGGAGAGTTCTTCGTCGATGATTTGCATGCAAAATTAAAGCACTATCCACATGAAATGCACGATTTCCATGCCGATATCTTGATTGATGATAATGACCTTAGAATCAAGGATTTTACTGGATACATTGATTTGTCAGATTTTCATTTCAATGGCTTGATTCATGATTATGGCTTCTGGTTCAAGGATCAATTGGATGGTGATGTAGAGTTAGATATTTCACTGAATTGCGATGCGTTTCAGATAGCAGATGTATTCGCCTACAAAGGAGAGAATTATGTTCCCGAGGATTATCGTCACGAAGAGTTTGATCAGCTGGATTTGCATATAAATACCGCTTTGCACTTCAAGAATCATGAACTACATGCCATTGATATGGATCTGGATAAGTTGACTTGTTTGGTTAAATTACACCCAATGAGATTTGAGAATTTCAATGGCAGATTTCATTACGAAGATCAACATCTTGTGATTGAGAAACTGCATGGTGAAATGGGGCGGTCTATATTTGATGTAGACCTGAACTATTATCTAGGAGATGATGAACAGATTAAAAAACGCGACAATCATCTTGGATTCAAAGCAAACTACATAGACTTTGATCAGCTATCTAACTACAACTTAGGCCCAGGAGAACAGGAGATTTACCACAACGATTCATCGCATAAAAAAACGGATGATGTGCAGGAGCATGCAGACGCATTTAACTTGTACGAATTGCCATTTACTGATATGACATTTGATGTAGATATCGGACACTTTATGTATCATCGGATTGATCTCCAAAATATTCATACCGTTATGCGAACAACGAAGAATCACTATTTGTATTTGGATACCTTGAGTCTTTTAGCTGCTGGTGGTTCAGTCAGAGGCTCCGGATATTTTAATGGTAGCGATCCAAAGCATATTTATTTGAAACCAAACCTGCGTGTAACGGAGGCAAATATTGATAAGCTCATGTTTAAATTCGAAAATTTCGGTCAGGATGAACTGGTTTCTGAAAATCTTCATGGCAAACTCTCTGCACACATTACCGGAAAAGTGAGAATGTATCCGGATATGGTTCCTGATTTGGATCAGTCAGAAGTACATATGGATGTAGAGGTCATCAACGGTCGCTTGGATGAATACGAGCCAATGTTACTTCTTTCAGACTATATGGGTGATAAAAATCTAAATTCCATTCGTTTTGATACCATGAAGAACCACATGGATATTACTAATGGGAAAATGACCATTCCGAATATGACCATTGAATCAACCATCGGTCATTATGAGCTTTCTGGAATGCAAGACATGGATTTGAATTTTGATTATTACCTACGTATACCTTGGAGCACGGTTAAGAAAGCTGCCCGCTATCGTCTTTTCGGTGATAAAAAAACGGTAAAAGGGGAGACAGGAGATGACAAGATTATTGAGGAAGATATCACCCGCAGAACGCGTTTTCTTAACATAAGAATGAACGGAAATATGGATGAGTACGATATCTCACTGAAGAAACCAAAGCGTTAGTTGATATCGTCAAAGTAATTGGTTCTGCATGAAAATTCAATTTAATGCTATTGTCCGTTATTTTACGATTAATACTTGGTCGATAAACGCATCTGCATTTTGCATATGATTTTCGCGTTTTTGAATTGACATTTTGTTGAGTGAATGAATGAGCATTGAAGTTCTTGGATTGGTGCGAAAAAAATCTTGATGTTGCACAACAAAGCGCCAAAACATACCATCCCAAACTTGCTCCCATTCTCCTTTAGGGTAATTACCCATCTTTTTAAGATAATTGGATCCGCCTATGTAGGGTTTAGTAGCAAAGGTCCCACCATCTGCGAACAAACACATGCCATAAACATTGGGCACCATCACCCAATCGTAAGCATCAATAAACAATTCCATGAACCATTTATAAACTTCGTCAGGATTAAACTCGCAAAGTAGCATAAAGTTGCCGAGAACCATGAGCCGCTCAATGTGGTTACAATAGCCCGTTTTAAGCACCTTTTGAATGGTTTGATCGATGGGCAATACGCCAGTAGTTCCATCGTAAAAGGAAGACGGAATCTTTCGATTAAATTTCCAAAAGTTTTTAGTTCTTGAGAAATTGCCTTTGCACACGTACATTCCTCTTATAAATTCACGCCACCCAATTATTTGGCGTACAAATCCTTCAGTTGAGTTTAATGGAATGGCGTTTTTGGCTGCATAGTTTAATGTTTCTTCAACAACTCGATCGGGTAGAAGTAGTCCTGTATTCATCAATGGCGAAAGTATACTGTGATTTAAAATCGAATTCCCTTGAACGATGGCATCTTCATAAATACCGAAATCAAAAAAGCGGTGCGTTAGAAATTGATCGAACCAATCTTGTGCTTCATCATGAGTTATGGGGTAAGTGGGATTGCTGCTTATTTCGCCCGGATTTTCGGAGAAGTGTGTATTTACATAAGCAATGGCTGCTGTCCAAAATGGAGACTGGCTCGGAAAATAGACTTTGGGAGGCTGCTTATCTTTCGGGTATTTCTTCCTGTTCTCTGCATCAAAAGTCCACTTACCTCCATGTGGCTGTTGCATATCATCTACAAGAATATTTCGCTTTTTGCGTTGCTGCTTGTAGAAGGAGGTTTGAAAAAATGACTTTTTATCTGATCGAAAAAATGGATAAAGGTCTTGTTTTGTGTTCAGAAACTGTTGGTCTGGATAGACAGTCAATTTGCAGTAGCTGGTAAGTTTTGACAGCCTCTTTTCGAGCCAAAAATCTGTGAGGTCAATCACGTGGATTTCTCCAATTTCTTTTTCTTTTACCTCTCTGGTGAAATTTCTTATATCAGAAATCTCATTTTCACTTTCAATGTATTTCACCTTTTTACCTAAACCCTCCAAATAAAATTGGTAGGCTTTCATCGATGCCCGATGAAAAGCAATCTTTTGTTTATGGAATTGGTAGTGTTGAAAATACAAGTACTCCTCGATTAGGTAGATCTCTAGACCGTTCTCTAGCAGCGGTGAATGCTTGTATAGTTGATTTGGTAGAATAAGATTAATGGCTTTCATTGACTTTGTTTCTTTTGCACTTTTCACTACAGTATTTTACTTGTTCCCAATCACGTTTCCATTTTTTTCTCCAAGTAAATGGACGCTCACAGGTCTTGCATATTTTCATAGAGAGTAGTGTGTTACCCATTGAAGTCAGGAATTTCGTTTGACCTTACGTAAGGAAACGTGGCGATTTTCTTTAAGGAGTAATAGCTATTCAATCCAGAAATACCAACAGTAGCATCAGTTTCCAAGTCTAATTGCCCGATTTCATTAATTGAGTTGTCTGGAATCAGCGCAAGCTCAACCTCTCCAACAATGAAGATACATTCATTGGGTAACGATATGGTTTTCAACAATCTCATACCGAGTTTGATGCTACTTCTTGCTACAAATGGGGCGAAAAAACCATCGATAAATTCTCGTTCAATATTCATGCGGTCGAATTCAGATTCTTCTTTTTCTAATTTAGCTGAGGTATAATGCGCTTGCTCAATAAATGATTCGGTCACATGATTGATGGTGTATTTGCCAGTTGCTAAGATGTTTGCGTATGTATCTTTCAATGTGCCTCTCTGCGGTCTTGTCACCATGCCTATTTGAGCAGGGTGAGACCCCAGATGCACTACAGAAGAAAAAATGGCTAAGTTATCTTGGTGCAATTCTGAACGTGTTCCAATTAAATTGGCAGGCTTCACTCCAGTTACGGAATTGATGAGATTTAACCGGTACTTGCGGTCTAATTGCTTAATGTCATCTTCTCTTAACAGCATTGTTACGTGTATGTGTGATTACTATTCTTTTATTTTCTTTTTTGACAAGGTCAT
>Ga0115568_10002446_pt1 | contig 12907 bp, 8 predicted proteins | sample COGITO_mtgs_1204_FD_87296 | JGI IMG/M metagenome (GOLD analysis project Ga0115568, IMG submission 87296) | Pelagic marine microbial communities from North Sea - COGITO_mtgs_120426 | ecosystem: Environmental > Aquatic > Marine > Epipelagic | place: Germany:Helgoland, sampling site Kabeltonne...
CGCGCTTGGAAAACTGCACGCGGTCATTCTCGATCGCATCGGTGGCCCATTTAGCTGCAGGATGTCCTGAGCTGGCGAGGTCGCGAAAGGTCTCAAAGACCTTGCTCATATAGTCCTCTGGCAAGTAGCGAGAGTCGGTTCTCGGATAAGTGAGCATCTTGTGACGCTCGTACAGTGCTTGTGCCAGACCGAGTGTATTCTTGGCGGTGAAGGGGGCTTCACGCTGAAGGGTGGTAAGGTCGTAGAGCTGCGGAGCGATCTGTTTAGTCGGCTTAGTTTCTTCAGTCACTGTGCCAGCTTTGCCTTGGCAGCGCTGATGAATCTTCTCGGCAGTGGCTTTATCCCAAACACGCTCGGCGCGGCCGTGTGGCTGCTGTTTGTTTTTCTTGAAGTCGACGTCGATCCATTTGCCTGGGTATTCGCCATTGGCGACGCCGAACTCGGCGTGGACCTCCCAGTAATCTTCCGGCTTGAATGCGGCGATCTCGCGCTCGCGTTTGGCGAGGATCGCAAGGGTCGGGGTCTGCACACGGCCTGCAGCTGTAATGTTGAATCCGCCATGACGTGATCGGAAGCAGGTGAAGGCGCGAGTGGAGTTGAGGCCGACCAGCCAGTCAGACTCGGAACGGCATTTGGCGGCGTCGGCGAGGTTTGCCATTTGCTCGCCATCGCGAAGGTTGTCCCATGCCTCGAGAATCGAACCAGTGGTCATTGATTGCATCCAGAGGCGCTTGACGGGCTTCTGGATTTTGCCGATGTCCATGATGTATTGGAAGATCAGCTCACCTTCGCGGCCGGCGTCACAGGCATTAATGATGACGTCGAATTCCTTCTTTTTCGCCAAGCTGAGCACGTGCTTGAGGCGGTTGTGCGTTTGCTCGATGGGTTGAAGTTCGAATTCCTTCGGGATCGCGGGCAGCACCTTAAAGTTCCAAGGGAGGTTTTTGCCGTTGGGGCCAGTCGGCATCTTCAGCTCAACGAGGTGACCGACCGCCGAGGTGATGGCGGCATTTTCATTCTCGAAATATTGTGCATCGCGGGATTTGCCTTTTTTCTCAAATTTGCCCAAGTGCTTGGCTAGGGCTTTGGAGAGGTCGGTGGCGACGGAAGGCTTTTCGGCAATAATTAAATATTTCATGTGTTCGAATCTGTCGGTCTGTAAAGTGCTGAGCCTCCGTAGTGAATGGAGGCTCGTTGAAAATGGACACTATTAGTGTGTTACTGGGGCGGGGTGTTTAGTGAGTTGGGCAGCCGCGCAAAGTCGATTCGACACGGGTGAATTCCGTGGCTTGTAACTAAGAGATTGTTGGTGCGGAGGCTCATTGAATGAAAAGTGACAGTTTTATCGTGTGAAGAGGGAAATGGGGTTTGGCGATCTCAATCTATTATGCATTGCTTTACTTGGGCAAATGAGAGTCGCTAGGTTTTCGGTAAAACAGGCGAATAAAACGGGCGTCAACCCTGTTTCTCATTTTTGCCATATCTGCCTCAGCACAAAACTCACCACTCGCACTCCTTTTCATGCTCCGTAAATTCCGCGAAGATCTAGCGCGCAAGGCCAATGACTTTGCCCAATTCACTGCGGATGTAATCTACGATCGGCAGCATGGCCGCGCGGCTGAGCTGTTTGGCTCCTTCCTGTATGTACTTTCGTTTCTGTTCAGTTTTATCGTGCAGTTGCGCTGGTATCTGTATGAGCATCGAATCCTTCGCAATAAACCACTAGGCTGCTTAGTGGTGGTCGTGGGAAATTTGACGGTCGGCGGCACGGGTAAGACGCCGGTCGTGGAGAAATTTGCCCGCACCTTGTCGGAGCGTGGACGCAAGGTCGCAATTCTCAGCCGTGGATATAAAAGTAAGAAAGAGCCACTACCTAAAAAAATATGGCGTAAGTTGACGCATGGCGAGGAGGCGCCACCGAAAGTCGTGAGTGACGGTAAGAATGTGCTGCTTGACTCCGAAGTCGCTGGGGATGAGCCGTATATGCTCGCTTGTAACTTGCCGGGTGTGGTCGTGCTGTGTGATAAGAATCGAGTGAAGGCTGGTTCGTTCGCAATCCGGCGCTTTGGTTGCGACACACTCATTCTCGACGATGGGTTCCAATACTTACCTCTCAAAGGACGCTTGAATTTACTGCTGGTAGATAAGACCAATCCATTTGGGAATCAGCACCTGTTGCCGCGTGGAATCTTGCGCGAACCGATCAAGCATCTTTCCCGAGCAAGCTACATTTTCTTAACCAAGTCCGACGGCACGCAAGATGATGCCTTGCTCGAATTAATCCGCGAGCACAACCCGAAGGCGGAAATCATCGAATGCTCCCATCAGCCGCAGTATTTACAGGCCATCGATGGCGGCGCGCGCTTGCCACTTGATACCTTGAAGGGGGCGCATATTGCTGCATTTAGCGGAATCGCCTCTCCTGAGAGCTTTGAGAACATGTTGCGCGGCTACGGTGCAGAGATTCGCTATAATCACCGTTTCCTCGACCATCACCGCTTCTCGCGTGCGGAAATTCAGCATGTCTACGATCAGGCGGATGAGGCCGAGCTCGATATGATTGTAACCACCGAAAAAGATGCCGTGCGCTTGTTTGAAGATATTAGGCCCACTATTCCGATTTATTTTCTCCGTCTCGAAATCGACATTCTGTCGGGGGAAGAGGACTTCGAGGGCGCGGCCGCTCGTATTTGCCTGCCTCGAAATACATCTGCGCAGATGACCCGACCTTCATTCATTTCTGAGAATAGTTGAATGCGCAGTGAATGGGGCTTGATCGCCAGTCACCTTTTCGCCACTTATCTTTGCTTTCCTCCGACTCATATTAACTAATACTATTACAATGGCTTCCACACCAGCCAAAACAGTTCCTGAAATCGATAGCAAAAAACTTCATGACCTTGAGGTTAAAGACGCGCAATTTATCTTCCAGTCGGTCTGGACGGTGCTGGTCGACGAATTTGGGGAGGAGAATCTTCGTTTTCCTAAAGAGATTTTTTGGCTCAACGGAGCGCCTGGGGCTGGTAAAGGCACAAACACTGACTTCATTATGAAGTTCCGTGATTTGACTGCACCGCCAGTGGTTGTCAGTTCGCTGTTGGAGAGCCCTGAAGCGAGGCAGATGATTAATGCTGGCATGCTCGTGGGCGACCGCGAAGTGGTCGAAATTATTTTGCGCAAGCTGCTGGAGCCGATCTTTCAGTCTGGTGCTGTGGTGGACGGCTTTCCTCGTACCAAAGTGCAGGTGGAATGTGTTAAGTTGCTGTTTAATAAGCTAGTCGACTTACGTAATAATTATGCAGATACGCTGTTTGCTCAGTATTTAAAGAAGCCACACTTCCACATTGTGGTGCTCTTCGTCGATGAGAAGGAGAGCGTCCGACGCCAGCTTTACCGTGGTGAGCAGTCACGCATCCACAACGAGGAAGTGCGTGAGTCTGGTGATGGCGAACTCATGGAAGTGCGACCGACAGACCTCGATCCAGTTGCAGCGCTCAATCGTTACCGCACCTTTAAAGAAAAAACCTACGGGGCACTCAAAGACCTCCGAGCGATTTTCTTCTATCATTTCATTAATGCACACGGCACGCTCGATGAAGTGCGTGCACGTATTGATAAAGAGCTGTGCTATCAAGGCTCTCTTGAACTCGACGAAGCCACTTACGACCGCCTTTCTTCGATCCCGATTGCCAGCACCATATCGGCACATGCTCGCCAGGACTTGGTAGATCGGCTCGATAGCTACGAGCAACGCCAAAACGCGTTGTTTACTAAAGTAGTCGATACGATCAATCGTGTTTTCATGCCGATTATTCAGCGCCACGCGATTTCCGGCATGGCTGTCGTGAATACAGAAGATACGACCTTTGGCGATGCCGATGCGCTGACCATGCTCATCGATATTTTCTCTGAGCGTGGTTATCATGCTATCATTGATATTCATCGCGATGAAGTGCCTGATTCGATTGATCCCAAAACTTTCAAAATCAAGACCCGCATCAAGGTGGTATATCGGGTGCGCGTGCAGTTCAAGGGATCCGAGATCCGTCGCGGACGCTAATATTTCGCAATCGCAGAGTCGGCAACGTGAAGAATGCCAAGGGAATTGTTGGTGACTCTTTTATGGCGGACTTAAATCGTGTCTGGCTGGAGCCGGTGATTGGCCGGTTCATTGCCTAGTTGAATGGTGGACGCATGAGGTGTATTACCGACTACATGGCTTGCGTGGTATCAGCCGAAGGTCTTGCCGTTCCAGCCCCAGTTGGTAGGTGGCTCGTTGTGATAAGTAATATAGATGCGGTCGGCTTGGATGTCGGTGGTCAGGCGGATACGTTCGGATAGTTCGGCGGTGAGTCGTTGCGGGGCATCTTCTGCTAGGCGGATTGCACTCAGGTCAACCAACATGGTCGGGTGTTCCGTACCAGCCATGGTCATCTTAGCGCTGATCCAGGTGGTCATGACGAAGTCTTCGGATTTCCCGAGTAACTCAGATACTGCCTTGGAAAGGGTCTGTAAGCAGTTGGACTTTTCTGGGTCGGTGAGCGCGAGGTTGGAGGTGACTTGAATGAGCGGCATGGTGGGTGAGGAGTGGGGGAGTTGGAGCGCGCGCAGGAGTGCTGCCGTTAGTGAACCTATCTCTGAAGTGTTGTCTGGGCAAGTCGTCCGAGCTTTTGCTTTCTTCTGTGGAAGCGACACTCTTGTCGCTTTAGTTTCCGCAGCCTTGCACGATGCAAAGCGACAGGAGTGTCGCTTCTACGTTTCTGGCATGGCCTCGATCGTGAGATCGGGTAGCTGTTGAGAGGTGTCGAACGTGTGTCGGAGGCGCCTTGGCGCGGTCTTCGCACCCAAGGGGTCATAACACACTAGCAAAGCCGCTACGATCAAGGAGACGCGCACAAAAAAGCCGCTACACGAGGTGTAGCGGCTTTTGTTAAACAATTATCGAGTAGAATCTATTCTTCGGTTGCGTCGCCTTCTGGTGCGGGGGCTTCCGAGGCTGTGCCTTCTGTGAGAGCTTCACCTTCGATGAGTTCGACTTCTTCGGCTTCACCTTCTTCCTCTTTGCCGGATTCGTCTTCGTCGGAGGCGACGACCTTAGAGATGCCGATGAGAGCGTCTCTGGCAGCGAGGTTGACGAGCTTCACGCCGCTTGCGGCACGACCGGTGATGCGAACCGTGTCGATCGGGCTGCGGACGGCCTGCCCCTTCTTGGTGAACATCATGATCTCATCTTCATCGGTGACGCTGAGAGCGCCGACAACCTTGTCAGACTTGATTGCGATGATACCGGAGCCACCACGCGATTGTACGCGATAGTCGGAGAAGTCAGTGCGCTTTCCGAGGCCGTTGGCGCCTGCGATCAGCAGCTTGGCGTCTTCAGCGACTATTTCGATCGCGACGACCTTATCTTTCTCGGTCTTGAGCTTGATGCCGCGGACACCACGTGTGGCACGACCCTGGTCGCGGAGATCCGTTTCTGGGAAGCGAATCGACTGGGCATTACTGGTGACGAGCACGATGTCGTTGCTGCCGTTTGTGAGGCGTGCGCCAATAAGGTTGTCACCCTCGTCGATTTTAATACCGATGAGACCGCCTTTACGGTGGTTGCGGTAGTCGGAGAGCATAGTCTTCTTGGTGACACCTTTCTCGGTGGCGGGCGCGACGCGTTAATCGGACTCTTCGAAACCATCGACGCAAATCATCGCGGCAATCTTCTCACCCTTTTGGAGCTCGAGGATATTGGCGAGGGCGCGTCCCTTAGCGATGCGTGACCCTTCTGGAAGGTTGTAGACCTTTTCGACATATACGCGACCACTGTTCATGAAGAACATGATGTTGTCGTGTGTGCTCGCGGTGAAGAGGTGCTCAACGAAGTCTTCTTCGTATTGGCCTGAGCCGATGACGCCCTTGCCTCCGCGTTTCTGTGAACGGTATTCGTCGAGCGACGTGCGCTTCATGAAGCCCTTATGAGTGATGGTGATCATGCAGCCTTCGTTTGGAATGATGTCTTCCATGCTGAGGTCGCCATCGACTGCGAGGATCTCGGAGCGGCGTGGATTGCCGTATTTCTCGCGCATTTCGCCGAGTTCTTCCTTGATCACTTCGAGTAGGCGATGCTCGTTGTCGACGATGTCGCGAAGGTAAGTGATGAGCTCCATGAGGGCTGCATACTCTTCTTCGATCTTGCCGCGTTCGAGGCCAGTGAGCTGGTAGAGGCGCAGTTCAAGAATCGCGTTGGTCTGTAATTCCGAGATGTCATACCTCGCCATCAAGTTCTGCTTCGCTTCGTCGCGGTTCTTGGACGCACGGATGATCTTAACGAAGTCGTCGAGATTATCGAGAGCGATACGGAAGCCTTCGAGGATGTGGGCACGTGCCTCTGCTTTACGCAGCTTAAACTGCGTGCGGCGGTAGATGACTTCGCGGCGGTGATCGATGTAGCAACCGATCATTTCCTTGATATTCATCTGCTTCGGGCGACGGTTGTCGAGGGCAAGGAGGATGACACCGAAAGAGCTTTCAAGTGCGGTACTCTTGTAAAGTTGATTAATAATGACGCGAGGGATCGCACCACGTTTCAGTTCGATTACGATACGTGTGGTCTCGGTGGACTCATCACGCAGATCTGCGATGCCGTCGATCGACTTGTCGGTGATGAGCTCTGCGATACGCATGACGAGTGTCGCGCGATTGACGTTATAAGGGATAGCGGAGATGATGATCTCTTCCTTGCCCTTGGTCTCGACGACTTCTGCGATGCCACGTGTGCGGACGATGCCGCGACCAGTGCGGAGGTAACTCTGGATGCCGGCAGTGCCATGTACAAAGCCACCACCTGGGAAGTCAGGGCCTGGGATGATGTCGATCAGGTCATCCAAGCTGATGTTTGGATTGTCGATGATGGCACAAGCGGCGTCGATGACTTCGCTCAAATTGTGCGGTGGGATATTAGTGGTCATACCGACCGCAATACCTGTGGAGCCATTCATCAAGAGATTTGGCAAAGCTGCAGGTAGGACGGATGGCTCAGTAGTGCTCTCCTTATAGTTGGGCACAAAGTCGACGGTATCTTCGTCGATATTTTTCAGCATCTCTTCGGCGATCGCTTCGAGCTTACACTCGGTATAACGATACGCAGCGGGGGGATCACCATCAATGGAACCGAAGTTGCCTTGTGGTTTGATCAGCGGATAGCGCATCACCCAGTTTTGGGCGAGGCGCACAAGTGTGTCGTAAACGGAGCTATCACCGTGCGGGTGGTAGTTCTTTAGGACTTCCCCGACCACACCTGCGCACTTATCGAAGTTGCGGTTGTGGAGCAGGCCTTCACGCAGCATCGCGTAAAGGATGCGGCGTTGCACGGGCTTGAAACCATCACGTGCGTCGGGCAGTGCACGACTAACGATGACGGACATCGAGTAATCGATGTATGCGGTCTGCATAATATCGATGATCGATGTGACTTCCGCGCGATCTGCATCGTTTGGAATTTCTGCTGGTAATTCTGGTGGGAGTTCTTCGGACATGTTTTAAAAGGAGTTAGAAGCTTGGAGTTAGAAGTTAGAAAACTTCGCTCCGTGGTTCATGTGTTTCTCAATAATTAGACGTCTAAGTAAGAGACGTTGAGGGCGTTGTCTTCGATGAAGGCACGGCGGGAGGGGACGTCTTCACCCATCAGCATGGAGAAGATGCCATCGGCGACTGCGGCGTCGGCGATGCTTACCTTGAGCAAATTACGTGTCTTCGGGTCCATTGTGGTTTCGAATAGCTGCTTCGGGTTCATTTCTCCGAGTCCTTTGTATCGTTGGATACTAAGGCCGCGGCGACCGATGGTGCGGATGTTTTCGATCAGTTCGATGATGGAGTTCAGCTCAATGGTGTTCTCCTTCTTTTCGTCGCCCTTGTTTTCGATCAACTGGTAGCGCGCTTCATCACTCTTACTGAATGTGTTTACGTCCATGCCAGCATCTGCAAGCTCGCGAAGCAACTTCGTCATCTCCGTGGATTCGTAGATTTCGTGAAGTGATACACGTTGCTGCACTGTGACGCCTGCGTCGTTCTCAACCTCGCGGTTGAGGGTGTCGCTGGCGTCGGCATCGGCGAGACCGAATTCTAGGTGGAAGGCAGAGCGCTCGTCGTCGTTACGCAGGTAGCGGAATTCTTCGACGTTTCCTGTGCGGATGCGAGCGATATAGCGTGGTAGTTCTTGGGTCTCTTTATGATGCTGATCGAGATACGTCGCGAAGTCGCAACCGTAACGAGTGACGCCGCGACCGACGACTTCCATGCGGGACAATATCTGGACGATTTGTTCGATCGTTTCGCTGTCGAGATCATTGTTGTCGCGAAGGCGGATGAGATGGACATCCTCAGTGCCGAGTTCGAGTAGGATGCGGTTGAGCTGTGCATCGTTGTCGATGTATTGTTCGCGGCGTTTGCGCTTGATTTTGTAGAGTGGCGGTTGCGCGATGTAAACGTATCCCGATTCGATCAGACCGCGCATTTGGCGGAAGATGAAGGTGAGGAGCAGAGTGAGAATGTGAGCGCCGTCGACGTCCGCATCGGTCATCAAGATGATCTTATGGTAACGAGCTTTCGAGGCATCGAATGCGCCGGGGCCTTCGTGATCGCCGATGCCAGTGCCCATTGCAGTGATGAGGCTGCGGATTTCGTTATTGTTGAGCACCTTATCGAGGCGGGCTTTCTCAACGTTGAGTAGCTTACCACGGATTGGGAGAATCGCTTGTGTAGCGCGATCGCGACCTTGTTTGGCGGAACCACCCGCGGAGTCGCCTTCCACAATATAAATCTCGGAGTTGGCTGGGTCCTTAGAGGAACAGTCGGCCAGCTTGCCTGGAAGTCCGCCACCTGACAGTGCGCCTTTACGGACAGTTTCGCGAGCTTTGCGAGCCGCCTCACGAGCGCGTGCTGCGTGGAGTGACTTTTCAATTAGGGCTTTGGCGACTTGTGGATTGGTCTCGAAATAATACTTGAGCTGCTCACCTGTGATTTTCTGGACGATGCCATCGACTTCGCCATTGGAGAGCTTGGTCTTGGTCTGGCCTTCGAAGCGTGGTTCTGGGACTTTAACCGAAACAATCGCAGTCAAACCTTCACGAGTGTCGTCGCCGCTAAGGCTTGGATCTTTCTCCTTAATCAGGTTGTTCTGCTTCGCGTAAGAGTTGATCACACGAGTCAGTGCCGTGCGGAAACCTGAGAGGTGCGTGCCACCTTCGATATTGTGAATCGAATTGGCGTAGGCGTAAATCTGGTCGCTGTAACTGTCGTTATATTGCAGCGCGATATCGACGACGATGTTGGCGTCGAGGTCAGGGTTTGGCGTTGGCGCTTCGCCGTGGAAGCTTATCGGATCTGCGTGAACGACGTTTTTGTTCTCATTGAGGAATGAGACGTATTCGGAGATGCCATCTTTGAAGATGAATGCCGTGGTCTTGTTGACGCGCTCGTCGACGAATGTGATGTGAATACCAGGATTCAGGAAGGCGAGTTCACGCAGGCGCTTGCCGAGTAGTTCGGCTTTGAAGTCGCGGGTGGTTTCGAAAATTTCCGGATCGGGAGAAAATGCGATACGTGTGCCGTTACGCTTGGTATCGCCGATGATTTTCATCTTCTCGGTCGTCTTGCCGCGCGAGAATTCCATCTTGTGAACCTTGCCATCGCGACGGACTTCGACTTCGAACCATTCGGAGACCGCATTGACGCACTTTGCGCCGACCCCGTGGAGGCCGCCGGATACCTGATAGGCGCCTTTGCCGAATTTACCACCCGCGTGCAGGTTGGTCATCACCAGCTCGAGGGAGGGGATGTTATACTTCGGGTGGATGTCGACCGGGATACCGCGACCATCGTCCTCGACGGAGCAGGAGCCGTCGTTGTGGATGCTGACGGTGATCTGCGAGCAGTAACCGGCGAGGGCTTCATCGATCGAGTTATCGACGATTTCAAAGACACAGTGGTGGAGGCCACGTTCGTTAGTGTCGCCGATATACATATCGGGGCGTTTACGGACACCTTCAAGTCCCTCCAGCTTCTGGATTTTGGAAGAGTCATAGACGTCCTTAGCGGCGTCGTTGGTGACATCTTTTCGAGGCTTTTTAGGCTGTAAATCTTCAGGCTTTTCTTGTTCTGACATAAGCCCTTATTTATGCTCTCGAAATAGTGCTCTGACCACAAAAAAGTGACTTTTTAGTGGTTTTTTTTGATGTATTATATCAGTCTGATATACAGCGGGTTACAGGCTTTTTTACGGGACCTTGCCGCGGCCGCAGAGATTCAAGTTTACTTCTTAAGTCAAGAGCCTAACTTAAGGGCTGTGAAACTCTCCCATAAGCTTGAATATGCCTGCCGTGTCTTGGCACAGTTAGCCCGCACTCATGGCCAAGAAAAATTGGCCCATATCGATGAATTGGCTGAGGCGGAAAAAATCCCGGCCAACTATCTCGTGCAGATTTTGAACGAGCTGCGCAATGCGGGGCTGATTGTCAGTAAGCGCGGGAAGCAGGGTGGTTATGCGCTAGCACGTGCGCCTGAGCGAATCCGATTGGACGAGATCGTCACGGCGGTGGATGGTGACCTGCTCGAGCGCACGTTCGACGATCAGGGGCATTCTGGTGAACGCGTTGCGAGCATCTGGAGCGATATCGGCGTCGAATTTGAGAAGAAGATCAGCAGCTACACCCTGGAAGCGTTCGTTGTGGAGGATACCAGCTCGATGTATTACATCTAATTCAGTTTATCTGAATTAGATGTAGTGGGAATGTATGAAGGGTTTGAAAGTTGAAAGGTGCTAAGGCCGAGGATGTGATACGGTCTATTTTTGATCATACTCCTAATCTTGCTCTTAATCCTCCGTCTCACTCGCAGGGAATGATTAAGATAATGAGTCAGAGTAGGATTAATGCACGCAGGGATTGGCAGGTTTGAAAATTGTGATCTTGGCACTTTTCTACTTTGCGACTCTCATACTCTAAAAGGGCTACGCCATTTTAAAAGCTCCAGAACCTCGGCACGACGCAAACGGTGACGATGAAGCAGATGATGTTCAGCGGCAGTCCGACCTTTGTGAAGTCGAAGAATCTATAGCCACCGACACCATACACGTAGGTATTGGTTTGGTAACCAATTGGTGTCGCAAAGCTTGCAGAGGCGGCGATACATGCGCCGACCACGAGTGGACGAGGGTCGATCCCGAGAGTCGTGGCGATGCCGAGAGTAATCGGTACCATCAGTGCGATGGCGGCATTGTTTGAGAGGAACTCGGTGAAGGTCGATGTAATGATATAGACGAACGCGAGCATCATGACGCTTTGTAAATGCTCAGGGGCAAAGTTTTGCACCACACCAATCATATTCTCGGCGATTAACAGGCTGGCTCCAGTGGAGTCCATTGCTTGCCCGAGCGCGAGCATGCCGAAAATAATCATCAAAATACTCCACTCGACGGAAGAATAGGCATCTTTCGATTTCATACAGCCAGTCAGCATCAAAATTGCTACGCCCAGTGTGACGGCGGCGACGATCGGCACGATGTTGAGAGTGGCGAGTGTGACGATCCCGATGGTAATACCGATGGCAATTGGCATCTTCGCACGAATACTGCGAGCTGGCACGCGCGGCCGATCCAATAGGATGATTTCTTCGCTGGTGGAGAGCGAGTTGATTGCCTTGGTCGAGCCCATCATCAGCAGGGTGTCGCCGGGCTGTAGGCGTAAGCTGTCAAGGCGGTCGCGTTGATTGTGCCCTTTGCGGTGCACGGCGACGACGACCATACGAAAGCGTTGGCGGAAGTTGATCTCGCCGAGTGTCTTACCGAGGATGGTTGCGTGTGGACCGACCACACCTTCGACGAGCGCACCTTCATCCATTGCGATCGTTTCTAGGCCGGCGGATATTTCGCCGTGCAAGGCGATACCTTTGATCGAATGTGCTTCGGCAATGCCAGATGGGCGGCAGGCCAGCACCAGACGATCACCGACTTCGAGTTTTGTTCGTTTCGGATCGCCTGTGATGGCCACACCGTGGCGCACGATTTCGAGTAGACGAATGCCGCGCCCTTTAAGCATACCGCTTTCGAGTGGGGTCTGGCCTTTGAGTTCTGATCCAGCACGCACGAAGGCTTCGGTCATAAACTCTTTGCGCTCTTCATCGCTGAGGATCGAAGTCAGTGTCTCGCGGTGGGGGAGTAGTTTGTCGCCAAACAGAACCAGGTAGAGTGAGCCGAAAGCTAGGATCGGCAGGCCGACTGCAGCGAGCTCGAACATTCCAATCGGCGCATGACCAGATTCGACTAAGATACCGCTGGCGAGCAAATTGGTGCTGGTGCCAAGCAGCGTGCAGGTGCCACCAAAGATCGATGCGTAGGACAGCGGAATCAGTAGTTTTGAGGATGCGATCCCCATTTCGCGGGATAGTGTTAGCACAACGGGCATCAATACAATCACAACCGGTGTGTTATTAATAAATGCAGATACTGAGGCCACGCCGATGACCATGATGAAGATAAAGCTCCTGTACGGGAGTCTGACCAATCGCCTTAAATAGCCGGTGATGAGGTCAATCGCACCCGTGCGTTCTAAGCATCCGCTGACGATAAACATCGCGGCAATAGTCAGGGGTGCGGAATTACCAAAGACGCCTAGTAGGTTTTCGAGTGTCGGGAGTTCTGGACTCTTGCTGATCATGCTGACGAAAATCAGCACGCCAAATACAGTAATCGCGGTGAGGTCCGCAGGGATGCGTTCCCAGATGAAACTCGTAATCGCGAAGATGAGCAGTGCAAAAACAAATAATATTTCCCAAGTCATTCTTAACTAGAGCTTTGTGAGTTTTTATTGACGGCTTGTGTGGTCATGAGGTCATCCTGTTCTTCACTCTTCGCCCAAAAGTA
>Ga0115568_10002475_pt1 | contig 12846 bp, 15 predicted proteins | sample COGITO_mtgs_1204_FD_87296 | JGI IMG/M metagenome (GOLD analysis project Ga0115568, IMG submission 87296) | Pelagic marine microbial communities from North Sea - COGITO_mtgs_120426 | ecosystem: Environmental > Aquatic > Marine > Epipelagic | place: Germany:Helgoland, sampling site Kabeltonne...
CCTTTTTCTGAGTCTGGGGCTAGGCGCGTGGTATTTCAATTGGCGAACGAAGAATGGTGGCGGCGCGAAGCATGGAAATCTGATGGTCTTGGAAACGCGCCCTCTTGGAGGGCGTCAGTTCTTGATGGTGGCCGCCTATGGTGGCGAGCGATTCCTCCTTTCCGTCTGTCCCGGTCGTGTCGAGTATCTGTGCGCGCTTCCCGCCCTTGATGCCGGTGAGGGCGGTCAAAACGTGCCGGGCGGCAGCGATGTGAACGTGCCGAGCACCTCATTTAGTGAGCTGCTTGCACGGCTCTCCATCTCGGGGAAAAATAAAGTATAAGTGTATGTCGAACCTTGCTGCGATAATTCTCTGCCTGTTTCTCACTGTGGGAGTGAGCCTTCCGCTGAATGCTCAGAATGCGGCTGCGGCGGCCCCCAGTGCATCCGCTTCGACAGTGGGCGGATCCACGTCAGGCCCAGGGGCGAACCTCTCGCTGAATTTAGGCATGCAGGGGGAGGGGGACGATGTCTCGACCACAATCCAACTGCTGGTTCTGATCACGTTGCTATCGCTCGCACCCGCGATTGTGTTGCTCATGACGAGTTTTATCCGCATCGTCATCGTGCTTGGATTCGTTAGAAATGCGATGGGTTTGCAGTCCATTCCTCCGAATCAGGTGATTGTCGGGATCGCTATATTTCTCACCTTTTTTATCATGCAACCGGTTGGGGAGGAAATTTATAGCGCGGCCTACATTCCCCTGCAGGCAGAAGAAATTACCAGTCAGGAAGCTTTGGATCGCGCCTCCGTGCCGCTCAAGGGTTTCATGCTGCGCCAAACCCGGCCCGCAGATATTGAATTCTTCCTCGAAATCGCAGGCATGCCGAGTACGACCGTCGAGAAGTTGCCGCTCAGGGTAGTGGTGCCTTCGTTCGTTTTAAGTGAGCTGCGAACAGCGTTCCAAATGGGCTTCATGATCTTCCTGCCTTTTCTGGCGGTTGACTTTATTGTGGCAACGGTGCTCATGGCAATGGGCATGATGATGATGCCACCGGTGATCGTGTCCTTGCCCTTTAAGATCCTGCTTTTCGTGCTGGTGGATGGGTGGTATCTGATTACCCGATCCATTGTGCTCAGTTTTTAGCGATGAATGTTGATTTCGCAGTCGAGCTGTTTCGCGAGTTGCTCAAGACCTCACTTATTATGGTCATGCCGATACTGCTGGTTGCGATGTTGGTGGGGATCGCCATTAGTTTACTGCAGGCGTTGACCAGCATCCAGGAGCAGACACTCGCCTTCGTGCCAAAATTGGTCGCGGTGATTGCGTTGGTGATGCTTATCGCTTACTGGCTCGTTGAGGTGATGACGACCTTCACTGTTGAGATCTTCAATCGCCTACCGAGTGTCGTCGGCGGGTTGTTGCCGTACTGATTCGCGAATGTATGCTCCTGCCTGATTCAATGACGGTTCTTTACGGCGCTGGAGTTTTCTTCCGCGCTGGGAGTTTCCTCTTTTTGCTGCCTTTTCTCAATCGCCCGGTTCCGGTGTCGGTTCGCGTCGCTCTCGCCGCGTTTCTAGCTTGTACGGCAGTGATGCTGATCCCGCCGCCAGTCGATCTGGCGATGCCGAATCATTGGGTTGGATTGGTTCTGCTTGCACTGATGGAGAGCTTTTACGGCTTTTGCATGGCGCTCGGGGTTTTGTTGCTGTTCCACATCGTGCAGGCGGGAGGGGAGCTGATCTCGACGCAGCTCGGTCTGATGCAAAGTAACATTTTTAACCCAATGAGCGGGACTCAGGAGTCGGTGCTCGGTGCGGGGATGATGATGCTGACCCTAGTTATGATCTTTATCCTCAATATTCACCATGAGATTCTCTACGGCTTTTTGCACAGCCTCCGCATTGCCCCTGTGGGCTCTGTGCCGTCGGACTCGGGCAATGTTGAATTTGTGATGTATGAGACAGGAAAGATTTTCCTGATTTCACTCCAGATGGCGGGACCGCTTGTGGCGGTGAACTACATCGTGACCCTCTCCTTTGCGTTTCTAGGGAAAATTATTCCCACGATGAATGTTCTTATTCTAAGTTATAGTCTGCGTTTAGCGGTAGGCTTCTCCATTCTCTTCTTTGTCTTCTACTTGCTGGCACAGTTGATGCTGAGTTCAGTGTCGACAACTCCTGAGCGTATGCTCCACTATTTGCCTTTGTAATTCCTCCCAGCTCTTAATCGACTTCTAAACTTTATGTCAGCGGACCAAGATAAAGAATCGAAGACCGAGGAACCTACCGCAAAGCGCCTGCAAAAAGGCTGGGACGAAGGCAACTTTGCCAAAGCGGAGGAGATCCAAGTCGTCTTCGCGCTCGCCGCATCCTTTATCGCGATAATGTTGTATGCGGGAACGATGAGTGAATCCATTTATTTGTTCATGCAGTCCATGTTGTCCAGTCTGGGGGAGTTTGAGATCACTTCGGTCACTGTGGTGGAGGCGGTCAAAACTGGCGGCGCGCGGTTTCTTTTCCTGCTGATGCCTTTATTTGTGATTGTAGTCATTGCGGCGATCCTGGCCGGCGGCTTGCAAAGTGGCTTTAGGCTCGCACCCAAGGCGTTGCAGCCCAAGACGAACAAGCTCAACCCGCTTAACAATGCTAAGCAGAAATTCGGCCAGCAGGCCTGGGCTAAATTCGGAGTCGATTTGATCAAGTTGCTGTGTGTCGCTGGGGTGATTGCTTTCGCAATTCAACGGGTGACCGCTCACCCGATTTTTTACACGCCCTTGAGTGCCTTTCAGGTCGCTTTATTCATTCGTGAGTCGACCTTGCATATGCTCTCCCTGCTCATTTCCGGGGTTGGGTTCGCGGCGCTTCTCAACTATCTCTATCAGAAGAAAAAGGTCATGGGCGATTTACGTATGACCAAGCAGGAAGTGAAGGATGAGCACAAGCAATCGGAGGGTGATCAACAGGTGAAGAGTGCACGTAGGCGACTAGCTCAACAACTGACCGAGCGGCAGATGTTTGACGCAATCCCCGGGGCGGATGTCGTTATTACCAATCCAACCCATTACGCCGTCGCGCTGCGGTATGACAAAAGCAAAGATGCCTCACCCCTAATCTTGGCGAAGGGCAAAAACTTGATTGCGCAGCGCATCAAAGGAATCGCGATTGAGCACGGTGTCCCGCTGGTCGAAAATCGTCCAGCGGCGCAGGCGCTTTACAAGATCGGTGAGCCTGGAAAGCAAATTCCCCCTCAGCTCTTTCAAGTCGTGGCCGAGGTGCTCGCTTTCGTTTATCGGAATCACCGGGCATTCTTTCACCGCCGTAGAGTTTCTCTGCCAAGAACCTAATCGATGACTGAGTCTGTAAAAGAAGAAAGCCGCGTTTTAAGGCTGATTAAGAATGGCGATTACCTGTTGGCGGCTGCCATGTTCGCGGTGGTCATCGTGTTGGTTCTGCCTGTGCCCAAGCCGATCCTAGACACGCTGCTGGTCATGAGTATTGGCAGTGCCATTTTGATCCTATTGGTCACTATTTACGTGCGCGAGCCGGTGCAGTTGTCTGTCTTTCCCTCGGTTCTTTTGATTATGACGCTGTATCGCTTGGCGCTCAATGTAGCGTCGACGCGACTCATCTTGCTCGATGGTGATGCCGGTGAGGTCATCGCCTCATTCGGGGAGTTTGTTGTCGGGGGCAATTATGTCGTCGGGGCGGTGGTCTTTCTGATTCTTGTGATTGTTAATTTCATGGTGATCACCAAGGGGGCAGGGCGTATTGCCGAAGTGGCGGCGCGGTTCACTCTCGACGCGATGCCGGGCAAGCAGATGGCGATCGACGCCGAATTGAATGCTGGAATCATCGATGAGAAGCAAGCGCAGGAGCGGCGACAAAAGGTTCAAAGCGAAGCCGATTTTTATGGTAAGATGGACGGCGCGAGCAAATTCGTCCGGGGTGATGCGGTCGCTGGTATCCTGATCACCCTGATTAATGTTATCGCAGGTTTCGCCATCGGGATGATGCAGAGGGATCTCAGTTTGGAAGAGAGTCTGCGTCTTTACTCGCTCCTTTCGATCGGTGATGGCTTGGTTTCACAGATTCCCGCGCTGGTTCTTTCGTTTGCTGCCGGCCTCTTAATCACGCGCTCTTCCGGTCGTCAAAATCTGGGCAGTAGTATGGCTCGTCAGCTGGGGTTTTATCCCCGCGCGTTCGGCATTTTAGGTGCGTTCATGTGCATCATGGGGGTGCTTCCTGGCATGCCTAAGTTCACCTTTTTCTTCTTCGCTGCGCTGGCCTTGACGCTTTCCTGGGTACTTAAACGTAATCAGCTGGATGCGACTAATTTCGCAGACCTTCTGAATGAGGCGGAGCATTCCGATCAAGCTGGCAGTAGTCAAACTGCAGTTGCCTCAGCCAATCCCGGTGCTGCTGGGGCAGACGGCGCTGGCGCAGCGGCAAGCGCCGAGACGGCGACCGAGGCGCTTGAAAAAATGTTGGATGTCGATGTCTTGTCGGTGGAGCTGGGCTATTCCTTGCTTCGGCTGGCGGACGAGGACAAGGGCGGCGATCTGGTCGAGCGGATTACGGGGCTACGCAAAACATTTGCCAAAGATGTGGGGCTCTTATTACCGACTGTTTCGCTTCGCGATAATTTTGAACTGGAGGCGAATGACTATTGTTTTCTTCTCCGAGGTAAGCCTGTGGCTCGGGGGCGCATTCTCCCCAATCGCTCGCTTGCGATGAACGTAAGCGGCAGTAAGGCGAAGGTGCCCGGCGAAAAGACAAAAGAGCCAGTCTTCGGCTTGGATGCGATTTGGGTCGACGAGGCGGGTCGAAAGACTGCGGAGATGCACGGGTTTACGGTGGTGGATGCGGCTTCGGTTCTGTGCACGCACCTCTCAGAAACCTTTCGCATCTATGGCCATGAAATTCTCGACCGACAAGGTGTGCAGCGCATGATTGATCATACGCGGGAAAAGCATCCGGCGCTGGTGGATGGGCTGTTCCCTGATGTCTTATCCGCAGGCTTGTTGCAGGGGGTTCTCGGCAATCTGCTGCGTGAAAATGTCTCGATTCGTAACCTCAATTTGATCCTCGAGAGCATGGAAGAGATGGCCTCGCATTCGAAAAACGTCAATGATCTTTCCGAGCACGCACGTCGTCGACTGTCCCCCTATATCATGGATCAATATGAGTGCGAGCCAGGGAAGATCAAGGCGATCACATTGGATCCTCGAATTGAACAGTTCCTTCTCGCTCGTGTGCAGAAAACTCAATTCGAAGTGAGTTTAAGTATTGATCCGACCACGGCTCACGAGGTGCTGGGGCAGCTCATGCGTTTGATGTCGGAGATGAATAACGAGGGTTATACGCCACTCATCGTGGTCATGCAGGAGCTCCGGCTTGGCTTTAAGCGCTTCTTTGAGTCGACCCTGTCCCGACTGGTCGTTATCTCCTATCAGGAGATCCCACCTAGCACAGAAATCGAAAATTATGGCATCATTCAGACGCCGAGTAGTGTCGATAGAATCAACGCTGAAAATAGACAGATGACAGAGGCAAAAGCATGAGTACGAATCAAGAAGAGACGATCCGATTTGTCGCGAAGTCCGCAGGTGAGGCTGCTGAGATTGTTCGCAGGCGACTGGGTCCGGAGGGGCGCGTCATCTCCGTCGAGCAGGTAAGTGGCAGTGGGCTTAAGCGCTTTATTTCCTCCCCGCAACTGCAAATCGTGGCACAACGCGTAGCGCCGCCCGCGCCAGTTCAACGCGTTGCGCCGAGCGTACTGTATCAAGGCGATGCGTCCGATGAGCCGATCCAGTTCTCGGAGCCAGCGGCAACGGTCGCTGCACCGATTGCAAAAGTGGGCCAAGGTGATTCTTCAGATCGTACCCGAATCGACTGTGGCACCTTGCTCCGCGGGGCCGGATTTTCACCGAGCCTGATGGCTCGTCTCGAGGGCGCTGAGCGCTGGCGCGAGATCTGCGCGCTGCCGGCTGGCAAAGGTCTGCCCGAGGCCATCGCATGGGTTAGTAAATATCGAAATCGGTCTAAGCTGCAAAGCGAATCAGGCAAGGTCGCTTTTGTGGGGTGTGCGGGAGCTGGTAAAACAACCGCGCTGTGCAAATACTTAGCGCGTGAGGCCTTCGTGCACGGTCGTGAAATGGAAGTGCTGCAGTTGGAGGTCGATAAGCCCCACCTCGATACCGGGCTCTCGATTTACTGCGACATTCTCGGGGTGCCCTGTTACGATGACCCTGCGGAGCTTTCCGGGCGAGGCGCTCTGCTTGTCGATGTGCCCGGGGTCTCTTTCCAGTCCACTGACGAAATCGAGCGGCTGGGGCAAGCACTCGACGCAATCGGCGTCAGCGACCGTGTTATGGTGATGAATGCGGCGTATGAGCTCTCGGTACTCGAAAAGCACGCGCGCGTAGCGAATCAGCTCGGGGCGCGTTACGCCGCTTACACCCATTTGGACGAGCTGGACGATGTCAGCAAGCTCTGGAGCTGCATCCTCGATCCTGACCGGTCGACACTCTTTTTCGCGCGTGGGCAGAATGTCGCGGGTGATCTAATTCAGGATAGCTTTGGCTATATGATCGAAAGGACTTTCCCCTAATGAGCCGCTATTTTCTTGCCGGAGGTATCTTCGGATTTTGCCTCTCTTTCGCCATCTCCTCGACCTCGGGGGCGGACATTCATGCCGTCCTCTGGCATGCCATGGTTGGCTGCATCGTCGGCGCTTTCCTCTTTCGCTACTATTTTGGGCGGGTGGCGATGCTCTACATGCAAATACGGCTTCGGAAAATGGAAGAGCAGCTGCGTGAAGAGCGGCAAAGAGAGCGTGAGGCTGAGGAAGCGAGGGCTCGAGTATGACGGACTCTAATTGTGCCAAGCGTGTTTCGGACGCCTATTCAAATGCGATGCGGTCGTCTACCGAGACCCGCCAGCGAATGAAGGACTATGCGGTTCGCTACTTGCCGATTGTGCAGAGTGAGGTACTCCGATTTAAGATGCGTGTACCTAAGCATCTCGAGTTTGAAGAGCTGCATGGAGTTGCGATTTGCGGACTCATGCGTGCCTTCGGGCGCTACACTGTCGAGGATGCGGATCGTTTTGGCGGCTATGTCAGGAAGCGTGTGCGCGGAGCGATTCTGGATGAGCTGCGGCGTTTGGACACAATGTCCAGAGGCGCCCGCAAAAAAGCCACTGTCTATGATCAAGCGGTCGTCGCGATCGAGCAGCGCGAAGGCCGTCTGGCCACCGCGGAGGAAATACGCAACGAATTGGGCTTGGATTCGGTGTCATTTGATAAGTTGCTGGATCAGTTGCGCCCGATTACTTTTTTCTCCCTTGACGAGGTTAAGTCGGCTAGCGAATCGGTTTCTCTTGCCGATCAACTGGAGGACACGGAGGCGGTTACCGCGGTCGAGGCGGTTGAGTCCAAAGAATTGTTCGGGCAGATTCGGGAGCGCTTGGGGCAGTTGCCTGAAAAACAGCGCAAAATATTGCATATGTATTATTTCAAAAACTTCCGACTTGCTGAAATTGCCGAGGTCTTTAACCTCTCCGAAAGTCGTATTTGTCAACTTCACGTTCAAGCTATACGAGCCCTCAAAGCGGGGTTTGCTTCTACTTCGCCTCACGAAAACCTTAAAACCTAGATGCCATGGTAGTTTTGATTGGATGTATAATTGTATGCGCGTCGGTGGTCGGTGGTCTTCACTTGGGTGGGGGCAGCGTGCTAGTGCTGATGCACTTAAGTGAGTTCGTCGCCGTGGTTGGGATTTGCGCTGGTGTGCTTGTGATTGCGAGCCCCATCTCGGTGCTGAAGGCCGTCATGGCAAAAACCATCACTGCCTTCAAAGGGGGGCCCGTTCCGAAGGGCGGACATATGGAGGCGATGAAAATGATGTATCACCTTTTTATGCTCGCTCGAAAAGAGGGGATGATGGTTTTAGAAGAGCATTTGATGGAGCCCGAAAACAGCGAAATTTTAAAGCAATCCCCCACCTTCCTGCAAAATGAGCAGGCGGTGATGTTTGTGGTCGATGCGCTACAACCTTTGGTCGACGGGCGACTCAAGCCAGAGCAGCTACGGCCTGTCTTGACGATGCAGCTGGCTACGATGAAGGAAGAGGCCAGTAAGCCGGTCGGTATTCTTCATCTGGTTGGTGACTCCTTTCCCGGAATTGGGATTTGTGCGGCGGTGCTCGGGATCATCCTGACGATGGGTAGTATCGCGCAGGGGCCGGAAGTTGTCGGTTACAAGGTGGCAGCCGCTCTGACCGGGACCTTCCTTGGGGTCTTTGGTGCCTATGGTTTTGTCAATCCTTTGGCTGTTCTAATTGAGGCGAACAATGAAGCAGAGCAGCGTTATTTTAATATGATCGCCGAGGGCTTGGGGAGTTATGCTATTGGCTTGTCTCCTCAGTTAGCCGTCGAGTTTGCCCGACGCACGCTTCTCAGTAGTGAGCGTCCAAGCTCGGCTGAGCTGGAAAGCGAACTCAAGGCGATCAAAATAGGTTAGGAATAGACCTTCGAGGGGTATAAATATGGCTGGAGGAGCATGGAAAGTCGCTTACGCGGATTTTATTACCGCGATGATGGCCTTGTTTATGGTCCTTTGGATCCTAGGCAGTGAGGACGAATTACTTGAGCAGTTAGAGGAGTATTTTAAGAATCCACCCAGTCCATTTACTCAGGACAGCCAAAAGTATGTGGCGAACACCGGGGATTTTTCTGGGAATGCGGGGGTGGACGCAAAGGAAGCCTATTATAATCGCCTCGATCCCGCCATTCTGAAGGGGGTTGTGAGCGAATTTCGGCGGGTGCTGAATATGGAGCGAAATAAAGACACGACCCCTCCCGTCGAGGTCACCATCACTTCGGATGGTCTTCGGGTTTCGCTGTTCGATCGGCAAAAAACGCCGATTTTTCAGCCTGGGGACACGGAACTGACGCCTTGGGCCGACTTTCTGTCGCAAAATCTTGCTTGGCTTATTGCGCGCTATCCCTTCGAGATCGTGGTAGAGAGTTACACCTCGGAGCAACCACCTGCAGGGAGTGATGGCTGGAAGGACGGGGACGGCGCTTGGGAGCTTTCGACCCGACGGGCGAATGTTTTGCGCCGCCGACTTCAGTTTTATGCCAACGATCAGCTCAATTTTAGGTCGGTCGTTGGCTACGGCGACGGCACATTTGATTCTGAGGAGGCGATTGCTTCAGGCAAGACGCAGCAGAGGATTGCCTTGTCGCTATCGCTTACCGATCCGAGCCGCTTACCTGATTTCTCGATGGTGGGCGATGACTTGCTTGTTCCCGATAAGCTGGAGCAGAAAAGGGCACCAACCACCTACGAATAATGGCTCAGGGGGATCAGAAAAATTTGCCGCGGAGCGGGGCGGGAGAGATTACGAGTGTTTCTGGGTTTCAGCCTTTTCTGGTCGCGATGCAGAAAAGAACTATAAAAAATGAAGGTGCTGGTGGCGCCGGTGGAACCAGTTTGGTTGGATCATCGAGGGTGGAAGTTGTTGCTGAAGAAGGCTTAGTGGGTTCGATGAAAGTACATTGTAAATGTGGGGAAGTCACCGTGATTGAGTGTGACTATTCGGAGGGATAAAGCTGGCATGAAAGTGGCTAAGTAGTTCTACATGGATGTAGGACTTATAGCAGGAAGCCGCCAGATGCAAATGCTGGAGGGATGGCAATCGACCGTTGCCAACAATTTATCCAATGCGTCGACCCCCGGGTTTCAAAAAACCTTGTTTTCGGTCGCCGCTGTTACGTCCAACGTGCCCGCAGCCAGCGCAGTGGGAGGGGCTGATCCAGCTGCGCTGACGCTACCTACGGGCCGAAGATCAAATTCCTTGGTCGATGGCTCAATCCGTGTAACAGGCAACCCGCACGATTTCGCCATCAAGCACGGCGGTTTCTTCGCGGTGGCTTCGCCTACAGGTGAGACCTTCTACACCAAAGATGGTGAATTTCAGGTCAACTCCGCAGGTGTATTGGTCAATAAGGCGGGCTATACGGTCGAAGTGGAGGGCGGTGAGCTGTCAGTCGATTTACAGCAGGGGCCTATTACGGTGACCCGCGATGGCAGCGTGAACCAAGACGGCCAAAGTCTAGGGCGCATTGCAGCCTACAGCTTCGCAGAACCGGAGAATTTAGTTCGGTTGAGCGGCAGCTATTTTGCCGATCGAGCAGGGGCTGGTGCCTCTCAGATTGAAGACCCGGTTGTGCTGCAAGGTCACCTGATGGGCAGCGCAACTTCCGCAATGGTTGAGATGGTCTCGATGATTCAAATCTCCAGAGCCTACGAGATGAGCCAAAAAATAATCCAGGAAAGCGATGAGCGTCTTGATCGAGCCATCCAAACATTCAGCGTTTAAAGTTAGGTCACCTACAACAACAGGAAACTCTTATGAATTTATCCCTCTATACCTCGGCGACCGGCATGGAAGCCCAACAGAAGCAACTGAACACAATTTCGAACAACCTGGCAAATTCCAATACGACCGGGTTCAAGCGAGCTAAAATCGAGTTTCAGGATATGCTCTACCAGCAGAACAAGGATGCGGGGGCGACTTCTGGCGATGGGAATGTTTTGCCGACTCAAGTCGAAATGGGGAATGGTACCCAAGTGGTGTCCACTTCGCGCGTCTTTACCCAGGGCAACCTCCGAGAAACGGCTGGACAAATGGATCTCGCGATTGATGGGCAGGGCTTCCTGGAGATTGAGTTGCCCAATGGTGACACCGGTTACACGCGTGACGGTTCGCTCAAAGTCGGCTCTGATGGACGTGTTATTACGAGCACTGGCTATCCCGTACTCAGTAATTTTCAAGCCATCGCAGAGGGCGCAGAGAGCGTGACGATTACGCCGACGGGTGATGTGACAGTGCGGACGTCTGCGGGGTCGTCGTCTTTCAGAATTCAAGTCGCCCGTTTCAATAACCCTGCGGGATTGCGCAGTCTAGGTGGAAACGTCTATGTGGAGACGCAAGCTAGCGGGACTGCGGAAACGGGTAATCCTGCGGAGAATGGTTTTGGCCGAGTGCTTCAGGGGTTCCTCGAAGGTTCCAACGTAAATGTGGTCGAAGAGATGGTAAACATGATTACCGCTCAGCGCGCCTACGAGATCAACTCCAAGTCGATTCAGGCATCCGATGAGATGTTGCAAACCGTCGCTCAACTCCGTCGATAAGATGAAGCGTCTAATTTTCACTTTATTCCTTTCGCTGACGCTGCCGCTTGCAGTCAGCTTGGCCGACAAGCTCGACCTGAGCAGTCTCCTTCAGCCTTTGGAGCCTAGCGATCTGCAGCTAGAAACAGAGGGCGAGTCAGGCTTGATCGAGTCTCAAGAGCCTCGGCAGCCGCAGCAGCAGGATATATTAATCACTGAACAGGCCGCTCTCGAGGCGTTGTTGCGGGCGGGTAAGTTATCGATTGCCGACGAGGATACTTTAGAGATTACGATCAAATCAGGATGGAAGCCTTTTTCCGTGCCAGTGGAATTGGATTGGGAGCTCTACGTTGTGGATCGCTTCGCGCCCGACAATCGAGGTCGCTGGTCGCCGATGCTCATACTCGAAGTCGATGGCGATGTGGCCAAGCGTTGGCGCCTGCGCTGTGATGTCGATCTCTATCGCACTGTCTACATGACGACCCAGCGTTTAGGGCGCGGTGAGACGCCTATGCGTCCTGGTATCCGGCCAGTCATTTGCAACATTTACGACGAGCGTATACCCCCCATCCCCGTTACTGAAAATCTGCAAAATTATGAAATGGTACGTACCGTCAGCGTCGGCCAATTTCTGACCTGGGAAGATATCAGCCCTAGGCGCGCCGTTCGCAAGGGTGAGCATGTCGATGTCGTCCTCGAAAAGGGCGAGCTGTCGATCTCAATGAGGGCGATGTGTATGCAAGACGGCGTGATTAACGAGACCATCAGGCTGAAAAACCCGCGGACGCGCTCTGAATTCGCAGGCGTCGTTACCGCGCCTGGGCGTGTGACAGTTCTGGATTAGACTATGGAGGTTACTGAATTATGATCGGAATAAAAAGAAATTCATCCCTAGCGTTGGCCAGCCTTCTGGTTGCGCCGCTGGCGCTTCCTGCCGAATCGCTTTGGCGTGAAGCGAGTCCCGCTGCTCGGATGTACGCGGACCACAAGGCCAATAATGTCGGCGATCTGGTTACTGTAATCATTCAAGAGAACGCCAGTGTTTCCTCATCGAAATCGACCAACACCAACAAATCATCATCGGTCAATGCGGGGATCTCTAAGCTTCTTTACAGCACGTCCGATTTCCTCAGAGGAGATGACGGAGAGTTGCCCGGAGTCGGTTGGACTTCTTCCGATACTTTTTCAGGTGGTGGTGATGTCTCTGATGCGCAGTCCGCGACAACACGTCTTTCTGCGCTGATTATGGATCGCCAGCCAAACGGCAACCTGATCATTGAAGGGGTTCGGCGCACTATTTTGAACAACGAAACGAGCTTTGTTGTCCTGCGGGGCGTCATTCGACCGGTCGACATCAGCTCCACCAATACGATTCTTTCTTCGCGTATCGCTGACGCAGAAGTCCAGCTGATTGGGGAAGGGTCACTCACAGCCGCGCAGCGCAAGGGGTGGCTGAACCGTACTTACGATTTGGTGAATCCATTCTGAACGACAATATGAGCTTTAGATCAAAATTACGAACGCTTTTACCTTGGATTGGCTTGCTCGCAATCTTTGTCCTGCCTGCTTCTGGATCCCGTATTAAGGATATAACCACGATTGCGGGGCAGCGCGATAATCAACTGGTTGGCTACGGCTTGGTGGTTGGTTTGGCTGGAGATGGCGACAGTCAACAAGCCGAATA
>Ga0115568_10002480_pt1 | contig 12821 bp, 8 predicted proteins | sample COGITO_mtgs_1204_FD_87296 | JGI IMG/M metagenome (GOLD analysis project Ga0115568, IMG submission 87296) | Pelagic marine microbial communities from North Sea - COGITO_mtgs_120426 | ecosystem: Environmental > Aquatic > Marine > Epipelagic | place: Germany:Helgoland, sampling site Kabeltonne...
ACTGAAATGGTTATGCCAGGTGATAATGTTAAGATGGTAGTCGAGTTACTGGCTCCAATTGCAATGGAAGAAGGATTAAGATTTGCAATTAGAGAAGGTGGTCGAACGGTAGGTGCCGGCGTCGTCTCAAAAATTACGAGTTAAATTTATTATGGTTTTTAGCTACTCTTTATGGGTAGCTATTTTTATTTAGGATTTGATATTTAGGCAAGTGGCTCAATTGGTAGAGTAGTGGTCTCCAAAACCATTGGTTGGGGGTTCGAGTCCCTCCTTGCCTGCCAAATTAAAGGAAATATGTGGCTAAGGAAATAGAAAATTTAAAGAGTGTATCTGATAAGTGGAAAACATATGTAGCTATTGCTGTTGTTATAGCAACGCTTTATTTATATTATTCAAACCCACTTGCTTTTAATACGCTTACTAATGTTATTGTTACACTTGTACTGTTTGGAATTGCTGGAGTAATCTTTATCAAATCTGCTCAAGGTGAGCGTTTTCTTCATTTTTTAAAAGAAACCAGAATTGAGTTAAGAAAAGTAGTCTGGCCAACCCGTCAGGAGACTGCGAAGACAACTGGAATAATTATGATTGCAGTTGTTATTGTTGCTATTTTTCTGTGGATTGTTGATGCATTTTTTACTTGGGGTGTTGGATCAATTTCGTCAATAAACATATTTTAAGTTAAGGATTTTATGTCTAAGAATTGGTTTGTAATACACGCTAGAAGTGGCTATGAAGCGAAAGTTAAAGTAGCCATTGAAGAGGCGGTTGTGAGAGAGGGAATTGAAGATCTTGTATCTGAGATCCTTATCCCTACTGAGCAGGTAGTTGAATTGAAGGGTGGTAAGAAAAAAGAAACAGAACGTAAATTCTTCCCTGGTTACATGCTTATTAAGATGGAGCTTACAGAGCCAAGTTGGTTATTAGTTAAAAATACAACTAACGTTATTGGTTTTATAGGAGGATCGTCAGGGAAGCCCTCTCCAATTTCGCAGAGAGAAGTAGATAGAATTTTTGCACGTGTTCAGGAAGGTGCCGATAAGCCTAAACCTAAGGTTGCTTTTCAACCAGGTGAAGAGGTATTGGTTACTGAAGGACCATTTAATGAATTTAATGGAACTGTTGAAAGTGTTAATTATGAAAAGAGTTTACTAACGGTTGAAGTTTTAATTTTTGGAAGGACTACCGCAGTTGAGCTAGAGTTTTCTCAAGTGGAGAAAACTTAAGTCGGTCTAAAAGACTGAGTTTGTTAACGGGGAGCTTAAAGGCGTTTGAACCCATAGGAGATAAAAATGGCAAAAAAAATTGAGTCATATATTAAATTGCAGGTTCCTGCAGCAGAGGCAAATCCATCACCACCTGTAGGTCCAGCATTAGGACAACATGGTGTTAATATTATGGACTTTTGTAAAGCCTTCAATGCTCAAACTCAAGAGCTTGATAAAGGTATGCCTGTCCCAGTAATTATTACTGTTTATAACGATAGAAGCTTTACATTTATTACTAAAACTCCACCTGCAGCGGTACTTCTTCGGAAGGTAACTGGAATTGAGAAAGGTAGTGGTGAGCCGCATATTAATAAAGTTGGTACAGTCACCCGCGCCCAATTAGAAGAGGTCGCAAATATAAAAATGAAAGATTTAAATGCAAATGATTTAGATGCAGCAGTACAAATTGTAGCGGGAACAGCTCGTTCAATGGGTCTAGTGGTGGAGGGTTAATAATGGCTAATTTAACAAAAAATCAAAAAGTTGCTGCTTCTAAAGTAGTGGTTGGTTCTAAATATTCAATTTCAGATGCTCTTGTGCTAATTAAGGAGTGTGCAACTGCAAAATTCGATGAATCAGTTGATGTGAGTATCAATCTTGGTATTGATACCAAAAAATCTGATCAAACAGTTCGTGGTGCCGTAGTTCTTCCTAATGGAACTGGAAAAGTTGTTCGAGTAGCAGTTTTTACTCAGGGTGATAATGTGCAAAAAGCAACTGATGCTGGTGCAGATATTGTTGGAATGGATGATTTAATGAAGACTATGCAGGATGGCGACCTTAATTATGATGTTGTTATTGCGTCTCCTGATGCAATGGGTGTTGTTGGTCGTTTAGGTCAAGTTCTTGGTCCTCGAGGTTTAATGCCAAATCCAAAAGTTGGAACTGTAACACCAGATGTTGCAACTGCTGTTAAGAACGCAAAAGCTGGTCAGGTCCGTTACCGTGCAGATAAAGCTGGTATTGTTCATGCTGGTATTGGTAAAGCATCCTTTGATGCAAAAGCATTAGAAGAAAATATTATTGCACTTATTGATGCAATCAAAAAGGTTAAGCCAAGTTCAGCTAAGGGCGTTTACTTTAAAAAAATTAGTGTTTCATCAACGATGGGCCCAGGCCTTGCAATTGATGCAGCAAGTTTTGATATTTAAATATTTTTTAAAACTGATAGATTAATTATTATCAGTTAATGAATTCTTTGGGCGACAGGGTAACTTGTCATGCCTCAAAGACCATAGGTGCGATAAATTGTTTTCAATTTGTCGCTTAATAAATTGATTCTTCAATTTGCCTATGTAGAGGGTATGAAAATACCTTGTGGCGAAAGTTGTAATTTTATGACTTTCATTTTTTAATTGTTCAGGAGAGACAATATGGCTCTAAATCTTGAAGCAAAAAAAGCAGTTGTTGAACAGGTAAATGCAGTAGCTATTAATGCAATTTCTGTTGGTGTTGCTGAGTATCGTGGATTGAATGTTGAACAAATGACTAATTTGCGAAATTCTGCTATAAATGCAGATGTTTCATTACGTGTTGTTAAAAACACGCTTGCAAAGAGAGCGTTAGCTGAAACTGGATGTGAATGCATTACTCCAGTTTTGAGTGGCCCGGTAATCTTAGGTTTTTCTCAAGAGGATCCAGGCGCTGTGGCTCGTGTTTTCCGTGACTTCATGAAAGAGAATGAAGCGTTAGTTGTTAAAGGTTTGGGAGTTTCTGGTGAATTTATTGATGCAGATCAATTAAAGAGAATTGCCAGTCTTCCATCTAAAGATCAAGCAATCAGTATGTTAATGGCGTTGATGCTTGCACCAACTGAGAAGTTAGTGAGAACTTTAAATGAAGTTCCTACTAAGTTAACTCGAGTTGTGGCGGCGATTCGTGATCAACAACAATAATAATTATATAGAGGAGTAAATATCATGGCGAAATTAAGTAACGAAGATATTTTAAGTGCAATTGCAGATATGTCTGTAATGGATGTTGTTGAACTAGTTTCAGCAATGGAAGAAAAATTTGGTGTTTCAGCAGCGGCAGTTGCAGCAGCACCAGTTGCAGCAGCAGCAGATGCTGGTGCAGCAGTAGAAGAAAAGAGTGAGTTTGATGTTATGCTAACTAGCTTTGGTGAAAAGAAAGTTGCCGTCATTAAAGCTGTTCGTACTATCACTGGATTAGGTCTGAAAGAGGCGAAAGATCTTGTTGAGAGTGCGCCTGCAGCAATAAAAGAAGGAGCATCAAAAGCTGAAGCTGATGATATTCTTAAGCAGCTTGAAGAGGCTGGTGCTAGCGTAGAGCTTAAGTAATTTGTTCAATGCTATAAACCAAAATCCCCATGAGGGGATTTTGGTGTTTTTATTCAAAAGTATTTTTTTGAAAACAATTTATTGATTATTACGGAGTATTCATGACTTATTCATTTACAGAAAAAAAGCGAATCAGAAATAATTTTGGAACTAGGGAGTCTATTCTTAAAGAACCAGATTTATTATCTATTCAGATTAATTCATTTAATACTTTTATTCAAGCAGGAGCTACTGAAAAAGAAAATATTGGTCTTCACTCTGTCTTTCAATCTGTATTCCCTATTACTGCTCTGAATGGTTATGCTGAAATTGAGTATTTAGATTACGAACTCCAAGAACCAAAATATAATGTTAAAGAGTGTAAGCTTAGAGGTGTCACTTATGCTGCAACATTACAGGTAAAACTTAATTTGATATTATTTGATAAAAATGGTTCAAATTTAAAGAAAAAACGTCGCGTCAAACAAGTTATTGAAGAAAGTGTTTATTTGGGCCAACTACCTTTAATGACTGATACAGGAACCTTTGTTATTAACGGAACTGAGCGTGTAGTAGTTTCTCAACTTCATCGCTCGCCTGGAGTGATTTTTGAGCATGATAAGGGTAAGACTCATTCATCTGGAAAAATACTTTTCTCATCTCGAATCATTCCTTATCGTGGTTCATGGCTTGACTTTGAATTTGATCACCATGAGCACTTATTCGTTAGAATTGATAGACGTAGAAAATTGCCTGTTACTTCATTGCTTCGTGCAATGGGTAACTCTACAGAAGAAATTATTGATACTTTTTTTGATCATATTGTTGTTAAATTAAAATCAAAGTCCTGTGAATTAGTTATAAAGCCAGAAAAATTAAGAGGAATTATTGCTGAATTTGACATTAAGGTTGATAAAGATATTATTGTTGAAAAGGGTCGTCGAATTACTGCTAAGCATGCAAAAATTCTTCAGGATGCAAAAGTTGATTCTATTAGTGCACCTCTTGAGTACCTTGTTGATAAGGTAATTGCTTCAGATATTATTGATACCGATACTGGTGAAATTTTGCTGGCTGCCAACACATTAATTACTGAAGAATCTATAGAAGTTTTAACTACTACTAAAATTAAAAAACTTAATATTATCTATCTTAATGATGCTGAAAATGGCATTTATATTTCTGATACATTGCGTCTTGATGAACTTCAAACTGAGATTGAAGCTCGCATGTCAATCTATCATGTTATGAGACCTGGCGAACCTGCAACTGAAGATGCGGTAAATACATTGTTCTCAAATTTATTTTTTAATAATGATCGTTATGATCTTTCTCGAGTCGGTCGAATGAAGCTTAATAGACGATTAGGGGTTGAGAGTGAAACAGGTGAGCACGTTCTTACTCATGATGACATAATTAATGTTATCAAACAATTGATTGATATTAAAAATGGACATGATGTGGTAGATGATGTTGATACATTGGCTAATAGAAGAGTAAGAGCTATTGGTGAAATGATTGAAAATCAATTTAGAATTGGACTAATAAGAGTAGAAAAAGCAGTTAAAGAAGGTTTGAATCTAGCTGAAACAGATGAATTAACTCCTCAAGATTTGATTAATTCTAAGCCAGTATCAGCTGCTGTCAGAGAGTTTTTTGGTTCTTCACAATTATCTCAATTTATGGATCAAGTTAATCCTCTATCTGGAGTAACGCATAAGCGAAGAATTTCAGCTCTTGGACCTGGTGGTTTAACTAGAGAGCGAGCTGGTTTTGAGGTTCGTGATGTACACCCTTCACATTATGGAAGACTATGTCCAATTGAAACTCCTGAAGGTCCAAATATTGGATTAATTAATACTTTAGCAGTATATGCAAGAACAAATGATTATGGCTTTTTAGAGACTCCATACCAGGTTGTTAAAGATGCGCTCGTTACTAAAGAAGTAGTCTATGTTTCAGCAATTGATGAAATAAATCATACAATAGCCCAAGCAAATTCTTTAGTTGATAAAAAAGGCTATCTGATTGATGATCTCGTTTCAGGAAGACACAAAAATGAGTTTGTTCTTGTTGATAAATCTGAAGTCACTTTAATTGATATTGATTCTAAACAAATTTCATCAGTTGCAGCCTCTTTAATTCCTTTCTTAGAGCACGATGATGCGAACCGTGCACTAATGGGATCAAATATGCAACGTCAAGCTGTACCAGTTCTTAGAGCGGAAAAACCTCTTGTTGGAACAGGTATAGAGCGAGTTGTTGCTTCAGATTCTCGAGTATGTGTTGTTGCAAAACATGATGGAATTGTTGAAACAGTTGATGCATCTCGAATTGTTATTCGTGTTGATGCCAAACAAGCAAAAGATGGTGATCTTGGAGTGGATATTTATAGCTTAATTAAATATTCTCGTTCAAATCAAAATACTTGTATTAATCAAAAGCCACTCGTTCAACCTGGGGATAAAGTTGTTGCAGGGGATGTTTTGGCAGATGGACCATCTACAGATTTAGGTGAGCTTGCTTTAGGTCAAAATATGATGATCGCTTTTATGCCATGGAATGGCTATAACTTTGAGGATTCAATATTAATTTCTGAAAAAGTTGTTCATGAGGATCGTTACACTTCAATTCATATAGAGGAATTAACTGCATATGCCAGAGACACAAAGCTTGGCACAGAAGAAGTAACAGCTGATATTCCAAACGTAAGTGAATCAGCGCTCTCCAAGTTAGATGATGTTGGAATTGTATATGTTGGTGCTCGAGTTAAAGGTGGAGATATCTTAGTTGGAAAAGTTACACCTAAAAGTGAAACAGTTTTGTCTCCTGAGGAAAAATTGTTACGGGCTATTTTTGGAGAAAAAGCAAACAATGTTAAAGATACTTCTCTTCGAATGGGTGCGTCAAAGTCTGGTGTTGTTATAGATGTTCAAATATTTACTAAAGACAGAGTCACAAAAGATACGCGTGCACTCGTTATTGATGATGAGCGTCTAGATAATATTAAAAAAGATATTGATGATGAGTTTGGCATTATAGATGGTGATATTTTTAGACGAATACGTTTGAAACTATCTGGAAATGTTTCTACTAGCAACATAGGAAATATTAAAAGTGGTGATAAATTAGTTTCAAAAGACTTAAAGTCATTAGAAAATAGTGACTTAGCAAAATTAAAAGTCAAGGATGCGGCAGTTAATAAAGAAGTCGCAGCACTAATTAAACAATCTAAATCAAAGCAAGAAGAGTTTGAGTTATTTTATGAGCAAGAAAGTGCCAAAATAAAGGAGGGTGCAGAACTACCACCAGGTGTTCAAAAGATGGTTAAAGTTTATGTTGCTACTAGAAAAACATTGCAAGTTGGTGATAAGATGGCAGGTCGTCATGGAAATAAAGGTGTTATCTCTAGAGTATCCCCAGTAGAGGATATGCCTCATCTAGCGGATGGTACTCCGGTAGATGTTGTTCTTAATCCTCTTGGTGTTCCATCACGTATGAATGTTGGTCAAGTTTTAGAAGTTCACTTAGGTTGGGCTGCTAAGGGCCTTGGTTATAAGATTGGAAATTTGCTTGATGAGCATAGAAAAGATACTATTAAGAAAATTCGGTCTATGCTTGACTCAATATACAATAGTTATGGAAAAACAGAAGACTTAAAGTCATTTAGTGATGATGAGATTCTAGAGTTAGCTAACAATCTTCGTTCTGGAGTTCCAATGGCTACGCCAGTTTTTGATGGTATTAAAGAAGAAGATATTAAATCTTTACTTAAGATGGCTGATTTACCAGAGAGTGGACAAATAAAATTATTTGATGGACGAACTGGAGATGCTTTTGATCGAGATGTCACAGTGGGATACATGCATATGTTAAAGCTAAATCATTTAGTAGATGATAAGATGCACGCACGTTCAACTGGACCTTATTCGTTAGTCACTCAGCAGCCACTTAGTGGAAAGGCTCAATTTGGTGGTCAAAGATTTGGTGAGATGGAAGTTTGGGCTTTAGAAGCATATGGAGCCGCCTATACGCTTCGAGAAATGTTAACAGTTAAGTCTGATGATGTTAGTGGAAGAGCAAAAATGTATAAAAATATAGTTGATGGTGAAAATCGAACTGAGTCAGTAATGCCTGAATCATTTAATGTTTTAGTAAAAGAAATCCGATCTTTGGGTATTGATACTGAACTTGAACAAAATTAAATTAGGAGAATCCTTTGAAAGATTTATTACAAATTTTAAAACAGCAAAATAAAGAACAAGATTTTGATGCAATAAGAGTTGGTTTAGCTTCCCCTGAAAAAATTCGTTCATGGTCTTTTGGTGAAGTAAAAAAACCTGAAACTATTAACTATAGAACCTTTAAACCTGAAAGAGAAGGGTTATTTTGCGCCAAAATTTTTGGTCCTATGAAGGATTTTGAATGCTTATGTGGAAAATACAAGCGCATGAAATTTCGTAATGTAGTTTGTGAGAAATGTGGTGTTGAAGTTACACTCTCAAAGGTAAGACGAGAAAGAATGGGCCACATAGAGCTTGCTGCTCCAGTTGCTCATATTTGGTATTTAAAGTCCTTACCTTCTAGACTTGGTTTATTAATGGATATGTCATTGAAAGATATTGAGCGTGTTCTTTATTTTGAGGCATTCTTGGTAACTGATTCTGGAAATACTCCATTAATAAAAAAACAACTTCTTACTGAAGAGATGTATTTTGATGCTTTAGACGAGTATGGTGATGATGAGTTTATTGCAAAAATGGGAGCAGAGGCTATCCAAGATGTGCTCTCTGAAATGCAACTTGAAAAAGAAGCTGCAAATTTAAGAGAGGATGCTCTAAGTACCAAATCTCAAACTAAATTAAAGAAGATTAATAAGCGTCTAAAACTAGTCGACTCTTTAATTAAATCTGGAAATAAACCTGAATGGATGGTATTAAATGTTCTTCCTATTCTGCCACCTGATTTAAGACCATTAGTTCCTTTAGATGGGGGAAGATTTGCAACATCCGATTTAAATGATTTGTATAGACGTGTTATAAATAGAAACAATCGTCTCGGAAGACTATTAGAGCTTGATGCGCCTGAAATTATTGTTAGAAACGAAAAGCGTATGCTTCAAGAAGCTGTTGATTCATTAATTGATAATGGTCGAAGAGGAAGGGCGGTAATGGGTAACAATAGGCGTCCACTTAAATCAATTGCTGACATGATTAAAGGTAAGCAGGGACGCTTCCGTCAAAATTTACTTGGTAAGAGAGTAGATTATTCTGGTCGTTCAGTAATTGTCTGTGGTCCTTATTTAAAACTTCATCAGTGTGGCCTTCCCAAGAAGATGGCTTTAGAATTATTCAAACCATTTATTTACAATAGGCTTCAAGCAAATGGACTTGCTTCTACAATTAAAGCAGCTAAAAAAATGGTGGAGAGTGAGATACCTGAAGTTTGGGATATTTTAGAAAGGGTTGTTCATCAACATCCTGTTCTATTGAATCGAGCTCCAACTCTTCATAGGCTTGGTATTCAAGCATTTGAACCTCTATTAATTGAGGGTAAGGCAATCCAGCTTCATCCTTTAGTATGTACTGCATTTAATGCAGATTTTGATGGTGATCAAATGGCGGTTCATGTTCCTCTTTCAGAGGAGGCTCAGCTTGAAGCTAGAACTTTAATGTTGGCATCAAATAATATTCTTCATCTTGCTAGTGGAGACCCAATTATTATTCCATCTCAGGATGTAATTTTAGGTCTCTACTATATGACAAGGGAAATGATAAATCAAAAAGGTGAAGGCACTATTTTTGCAAATACTAATGAAGCCCTTACCGCATATGATGAGGGAGCTGTAAGTCTCCATTCAAAAGTTAAATTAAGAGTTCATTTATATGAAAAGGTTAAGGGTAAATATGTTTCTAATTCTTCTGAAATAGTTGATACAACAGTTGGTCGAGCAATTTTTTCCAGAATACTACCAAAAGGCTTGTCATTTAGTTTAATCAATGAAGCATTAACAAAAAAAGTAGTTTCAAATTTGATTCAAGTTTGTTATCGAACTCAAGAACTTAAAGAGACTGTAATTTTTGCTGATCAGATGATGTATATGGGGTTTGAATTTTCAACTAAATCAGGTATATCTTTTTGTTCAAATGATATGATTATTCCAAGTGAAAAAACTGAAATGATTGATAAGGCTAATAGCCAAGTCAAGGATGTACAACAGCAGTTTGCCTCAGGAATTGTAACTAATGGTGAACGCTATAACAAAGTTATAGATATTTGGTCAAGGACTTCTGAAGAAGTTGCTAAAGCTATGATGGATAAAGTTGGTTATGATGATGTTATAGATACAGATGGTAATACTGAGAAAAAACCTTCTTTTAATTCTATTTATATGATGGCAGATTCTGGGGCACGAGGATCTCCAGCTCAGATTCGTCAATTAGCTGGTATGCGTGGACTTATGGCTAAGCCGGATGGATCAATAATTGAGACGCCAATTACGAGTAATTTTCGTGAAGGGCTAAATAATATGCAATACTTTATTTCTACGCATGGTGCACGAAAAGGACTAGCTGACACAGCATTAAAGACAGCTAATTCAGGTTACTTAACACGCCGGCTTGTTGATGTTGGACAAGACCTTGTAGTTACTGAAGAAGATTGCGGTACTGAAAATGGCTTGGTTATGAAGGCTGCAATTGATGGAGGTAATGTAGTTCAAACTTTAGGTTCTGCTGTACTTGGAAGAATCTTAGCTGAAGCAATTTTAGTTCCAAATTCTAAAAAGGTTTTTTTAGAAAAAGGTCATTTAATTACATTATCTGACTCTGAAAATATTGATGAACTTGGTGTAGAATCTATTAAGGTTCGTTCAGCAATTACTTGTGATACTTCATATGGAGTTTGTGCATCTTGTTATGGTAATGATATGGCAAGAGGTCATAAAATAGGAGTAGGAGAGGCTGTAGGTGTAATTGCTGCTCAATCAATTGGTGAGCCAGGAACTCAACTTACAATGCGTACATTCCATATTGGAGGTGCTGCAAGTTCTTCTACTGCAGTTAATAGTATTAATATAAATACAGATGGTGTTGTACATTTTGAAAATATGAAGTCAATTGCTAATTCTAATGGAGACTTAGTTGTTATTTCAAGGTCTTCAGAGGCATCAATTAGAAATGAGTTGGGTCAAGTTAAAGAGCGTTATAAACTTCCTTATGGTGCAGTAGTTCATTTTCAAGATGGTGGAAAAGTTAAAGCAAAAGATAAAATTGCGGATTGGGATCCACATACACATCCAATTATCGCTGAAAATTCTGGAAGAGTATCATTTATTGATTTTGTTGAGGGACTTACAGTTGTTAAAAACTCAGATCCATTAACAGGATTAACTTTCTTTGATATGATTGAAGAAGCAGAAAGAACTTCAGCTGCTAAAGATATGAAGCCAATGATTAAATTAATTGATAAGAAAGATAAAAAACAGGTCTTATCAACGCATTATTTGCCTTCTGGTGTAAAAATCAATTTAGAAGATGGACAGTTAATCGAAGCTGGAGAAATTCTTGCTAAGATTCCAAAAGCAGTTTCAAAAACAAGTGATATAACAGGTGGTTTACCTCGCGTTGCTGATTTATTTGAGGCTCGTAAAGCTAAGGATCATGCTATTCTTGCTGAGAGTGCAGGTGTTGTTAGTTTTGGAAGCCCTACTAAATCTAAAGTTCGAATGCTTATAACAAATGAGTCTGGGGACGTAACAGAAATGATGATTCACCATTGGCGTGCGATTAATGTATTTGATGGTGAAACGGTTGAGAAAGGTGATATGATTTCTGATGGACCTTCTAATCCGCATGATATTCTTAGATTGTTAGGCGTTGCTTCGTTAGCAAATTATATTGTTAAAGAGGTTCAAAATGTTTACCGTCTTCAGGGAGTGAAAATATCAGACAAACATATTGAAGTTGTTGTTAAGCAAATGTTAAGAAAAGTTGAAATTATTGATAATGGTGACTCAAAATATGTAAATGGTGAAACTGCAGAATATGCTCATGTGGTTGAAAAAAATAAGCAATTAAAGGCCCAAGGGAAAAATGAGATAGTTTTCCAAAGATTACTAATGGGTATTACTAAAGCTTCACTTTCTACTGAATCATTTATTTCTGCTGCTTCATTCCAAGAGACCACAAGAGTTCTTACTGAAGCATCTATTACAGGAAGAGTAGATGATCTTAGGGGTCTTAAAGAGAATGTTATCGTAGGCAGATTGATTCCAGCAGGAACTGGTTTTAAACATCATCAAGAGAAAAGAAGTCAGCGTGTAGAGACTTTGATGCAAGCTAGTGAAGCGGAGCAAGAACTTTCTGATCAACTTAGTGAAGTTGAGGCTGAAGCTGAGAAATAACAAACTTAACCTATAAATTAGGCATTCTGGTTCGTGTTTTGACTTCGAATGTCTAATTTAAAATCATATGTAATTGTTTAAAACTATTTGAATAATTAATCCAAAACCATCATTATCTTGGTAATGATAAAATATACTAATGCAAAAGTCTCAATTTAATTCCCTTGTAAAGAATGGTTTTAATCATATTCCTTTCTCTAAAGAGGTTGTTGTGGATACTGATACACCCCTAGCATTGTATCTAAAGCTTGCAAATAAGCCATATACCTACTTTTTAGAATCTGTCCAGGGTGGAGAAAAATGGGGACGTTACTCATTTATTGGTCTAGCTGCTGAAACAGTTATTAAAGTATTTAACTATGAAGTTCGAGTAGAAAAAAATGGACAATTAATTGAAAAAAATGATGTAGATGACCCACTAGCGTGGATTGAAGATTATCAAAATACTTTTAAAGTTCCAAAATTAGAAAATTTACCAGATTTTAATGGTGGTTTAGTTGGCTATTTTGGGTATGAAATTATTCGATATATTGAGCCTAGATTAAAAAATATTGATAAAACTGACGAACTTAATGTACCTGATATATTATTGATGGTTTCTAATGATCTTTTAGTTGTTGATAACTTATCTAGTAAGGTTTATATAATTACTCATATTGATCCAACTAAAAATTCGTATGATGATGCAATTTTAAAACTTGATGCGATTGATAAAGATATAAAGCAGTTATTCGAGCATAAGATATCAGCTTCTGAAAATATTAAGCCAACTGACTTTGTTTCAAGCTTTGGAAAGGAAAATTTTTTAAAGGCTGTTAAAGATGTCCAGAAATATATAATTGCTGGTGATGTTATGCAAGTGGTTCCATC
>Ga0115568_10002489_pt1 | contig 12790 bp, 9 predicted proteins | sample COGITO_mtgs_1204_FD_87296 | JGI IMG/M metagenome (GOLD analysis project Ga0115568, IMG submission 87296) | Pelagic marine microbial communities from North Sea - COGITO_mtgs_120426 | ecosystem: Environmental > Aquatic > Marine > Epipelagic | place: Germany:Helgoland, sampling site Kabeltonne...
CATGCACGTCGCCGTGCTCCATGCTGGCTTGAGTAAATTCGAACGACAAAACGCACTCGAAGCATTCAGATCTGGACAAATCAAAATACTCATCGCCTCCGATGTCGCCGCCAGAGGTCTAGACATTCAAGGCGTCACACACATCTTCAACGTCGACCTGCCGTCGAGCTCTGACGACTATATCCACCGCGTAGGACGCACGGGGCGTATGGGCGCATGCGGACACGCGGTGTCCCTCCCCGGCGAAGACGAAATGAAATTGGTTCGCCGCTACGAACGCGACCTCAACATCCGTATCGAACGAATCGAGTTAAAGGACTAAACATCGGTTGATTGCGCAGCACTTACGCGCTCCCCGAGTTCACATGCGATTACTCAAATTAACGAGCACGCGCATGAGGTCGGCACGGCCTTGAGTCAATTGCACCGATTAAATTCCAACATGACACCGGACAGCCTGCGCGACCCACTTCCAGGTTCCCACGAGACAGCAAGGAGTCGCATCTAAAGAAGTATGACGAATTGCTGGAACCTTCCATAGCCTAGAAGTAAACATCCCGCCCAAGAGGTGGAACGTTTCAACTGAGCAACTCGATACCGTCTCCGATGCGCACTTCACCGCACTCGACGATCGAACAAAAGCTTCATCGGAGCCTCTGATCGACTTTCTCAGGTGTGCGAATAAATTTGAACGCCTCGGATCCAAAGCGTTGAGCGAATTTCCCGCAGGCACCGTTGATAACGTCACTCACTTCGGGTACTGCACGACCACAGTGATTCCAATCAGGCGCCTGGGGTACAGATGAGTGAAACGCATGCGCACGGTGAGGCCACTTATTTTGAATACCGCGCGCACAAGCAGGCCATCGATGGCACCATCCACCTGAGGTGCTATAGTTGGGGCGGCGGGCCTGGGACCTGGAGTCAGCATGTGGCTGTCAAAATCATCGAAGACACTCAGCGGCACTACGACGCCAATGTTCACCCCTATCCCCACAGCTACCGCACGCTGAAGCTCGTCTGCTACCTGCCAATGGACTTCCTTGAGTAAGGGGACTGGCAAAGCTCAATGAGCGATTGGCTATTATAGCCTGACCCTAAAATTATGACCCTAATCAACACCAACGCATTGCACATATCAACAGAACATATACGCAATATGCGGTTTCGGGCACGCTGAGATTAGGTTATAGTTCGTCCTTTCTCATTATACATTAAAGATAAATCCTCCTTTATAATTAAAAAATTACATTCTGGATTAGATCTTGCTTTTCTTAATTAATTGTAATTTATACTTCAAAAAAGTTAAAATTCCGAAGAATAGTAGACTATGTATTTTTTATCGCCTAACCCTAAAAACACACCGATAGGACCTCTAATGTCTGATCCTCTCGTTATACTGTAAGCATGGAAATTATAGCGCTCGAACTCAGTCATTTTAATTTATTCTGCCCGGTGACGGGGCAACGGATCAGTGGGCCTGCTACTTATCAAGCCTCGCCGGCGCAGGTGGGGCTGTGGCTAGGGGGACTGATCGAGCAACCGGAAATCAGTTGTGCCGAGTTGCAAGCGGCATGGGAACGTTATGCGGATGGACGCGGAGAGGATTTGGGCATCGATCTGGACGCCTTCTTGCTGTCGATTGCCCTGCCAAACCATGTGTGCTTTGCGGTCACACTGCCGGAAATCAGTTGCGGCCGCGAGTCGTCGACGGTGTGGTATGTGTTCAATATGGATTATGTAGCGCCGGCGGATGCGGCGGATGCTGGAGCAGCGCTGCTGTAATGCAGCGCTGCTGTTGGCGACTCAGCAGACTCACAGTTCAGCCTACGCAAGATGACGGCGTCAAACACAACTACCCACGCTTTGACTAAGCCCTTGAAGAGTTAGCGTCACTTAGATTAGTCAAAAATGCCAGATCCTGTGCGCAGCGCCCGAGCAGACGTTTTCAATCCACCCAGGGGTCCGTGTTAAATTCACCAAGAAACCGCGAACCTAAGGTGTGGCGAATTTCGCCGTTCACCCTCGAGACAGTTTCTGAGCTTCGGCAATCTGCTCTTTAGTCATACGCCCGACAATCATGCTCTGGCTCTGCTTGGCGCCCTCATTTCCCTGCGCAGCTGCTAGGTTGAGCCACATATAAGCACGGACAGTATCTTCTGCGACGCCGTGGCCGTTGGCGTACATTAAACCTAAATTATACTGAGCCTTAGCCATCCCCTGTTCAGCGGCACCAAGCAACCACTACACTGCTTGCCCCACAATCCTCCGCAATCCCCTTACCCAGGACGCACACAACTCCTACATTACACTGAGCGCTTACGTCGCACGCTTCAGCCAGCTTGAGCATTTCTTGAAAGCCTGACGATTGCAGACTAAAGCAACTGATCGGTGCACAAAGAAAGGATAATGCGAATAGTCACTTCTTCATTTACTTCGCGATGAAGAACCTAAGTGCAGCGAGCAAGCTTATAGGCGGAGTGAAGTGCTTTATTGCGATTGAGGGCCGGCCACGAGCCGGCTACTCAAAAGGTTTCCTGTCCGCCTTAGATACACAGGAGACTCTACTCATTGAAGTCGTTTCGCAATTTTGTCTAATCGGGAAAAACGGCCAGACGCAATAAATTCACCAACTAACTTTAGAACGACCTGCGCATTCAGCGGCTTCGGCAAAACAACGTCGGCACCAGATGCTATAAGGTCGTCTGCTTCTTTGCCAATCGTTGCCGCAGTGGCAGCAATAATCGGGCGCTGATCGCCTCGTTCGCGCAAGGTCGCACTCATTTGCGCACCGTTTAGATTTGGCATAAAATAGTCCGTTAATATCAGGTCGTAATCACCTGCAGCCATTTGCAAGCCTTCTTGACCGTCATTTGCGATAGTAACCTCTGCAAATAACGGCTTCAAGACATGAGCTGTTACCTTTTGGATCAGCTTGTCATCCTCAACAAATAGTAGCCGCAACTGGCTTGCCACCCTCCTTAAATATTCCTGGTCATCATTTTCAGACGAGTCAGTGGTTGCTGCTTGATTGCCCTGAATGCGTTTCATTGGAACGGTAAGGATGAAATCACTCCCCTGAACCGACTGGCGATAAATAAGATCTCCACCCAATTCTTCGATCCATGTCTTCGCAATATGTAGGCCTAAACCGGTTCCCTCTGCACGTGAATCGCCGCGTACAAAAGGTTTAAATAGATTTGGCACCTTAACACCGGAGATACCTTTACCGTTATCACCCACCGTCCAACGAATGATAGATTGCCCTTTATCATCAACGTCCAAGCTTGTGACGCACCAAACTTTCGAGCCCTCTGAATGCAGACAAGCATTTCTCACCAAATTGGTGACTGCCGCCTTAACCCGGTATGTATCTGTAGAGAAACGCTCATGTTGCATCTCGCCCGGCAGAGTGGTGAGTTGCTGGTATTGTATATTCGTCACAGCAATCGCCGATGCCACCATCGCATTGATGCCGTTATTTACATCGGAAACTGTTGTCGAATCAAGGCGCATTGCACGCTTAAGCTCTGGGTTGACGAGCATCTTCATGTCATCAATACTATGCAAAAGATCATGCGCAGCAGTATCGATTACTCCTTGATCCTTAACCCATTGATCCACGCCATTTTGAGCCATCATTGAAATCGCAGCAACTGGCGTACGCAGCTCATGCGCAATGATGCCGTACATACGCTTGTTCTTGACCTGCGTTTCTTGCATCTCGCTGTTTAACTCTTTCTGCTGAGTTATGTTTGTTCGAATGGCAATGTAACGATAGGACTGAGTCTCGGGATCTACTAAAGGCACAATAGTTGATGCAACCCAAAAGGAACTGCCGTCTTTGGCTCGATTCTTGGTATCCCCTTGCCACACCTCGCCAGAGGTTATCGTTTCCCATAAATCGACAAAGAAATCTGCATCATGTTCACCTGATTTCAGAAAAGCGTGCGTCTTGCCTATAACCTCTGATTGGTGATATTGGCTGATATCACAAAATTTCTGGTTTGCGTAAGTAATCACGCCCTCAAAATTAGTAATAGAAACAATCGCGTGCTCATCCAACGCCAACTGCCGCAGCCTAAGTTCATAGTTGTTCTTCTCTAGCTCTGCGTTTACACAATTGAGCTCTTCTTGGGATTGTTCAACCGCATCAGCAATGCGATCAAAAGCAGAACCAATAAGACCAAGCTCGTCATCACCCGCCAGACGTGTCCTGGCAGATACTTCTCCCGACAAGTAGCGATTTGTTGCACTAACAATCTTAAAGACACGACGTGTGACAAGCACATGAAGCACCGCCGACAACAACACAAATGAGGATAATGTAATGAAACCACTTTGAATCGAAGAACTTCGAATTTCTTTACTGAGAGCCTGTATATCATCTTCGTAATCAAATACGACGACCAGTAGCCACACTGCTGGCCTCAAATCATTATTTACCCGAGACCTATCAATAGGATAAACGGCAAATGCCCGCTGCTGCCCTACTTCCTCAAAAACGACACCTATGTGTGTATCGCGTACGCGGCTTAATTTTTGATCATCAACGATATTGAGTTCAGAACAAAATAAGTTTACCTGATTCAGATTGGTTGATTGTTTGACACACAGTTCATCATCAACCAGATAAGCGGCGCTCATCAGCGAGAGATAATTTAAATCTAGAAGTGACTGCTTAGCTGCCACAAAATCATCACGCCGGAGCGCTCGATTAATATTACCTTGCGTTTGAATCGCACTGAATCTCAAACTCTCAATAATCGACTCAAGTTTTTTTGCATTGATACGCTTCGAGGTCAAATAAACATCGAGACTTGTCGCACTTATAATAATAAGCGCCGCTAAAAATGGCACTACAAACCGTATACTTAGTAGCGCCTTCATGTCTACAAGCCTTTTACCAGCACTCCACTAAATAGATCGTCTACAGAGACACTTTTTTCAATGAGGCCCTGTTCAAGTAATAAGCGGTTTAACGTTCCCGCCACTAGGGTCAATGTGGGGTCCTGGCCCGTCAAGAGCGACTGATTGGTGGCAAGATCCGGCAATTTGAGGCCATCATAAGCGAGCTCCGCCTCTTCAATGGTAATCTCCAGACGACGGGCAATGATTGGATTCACTTTTTCTGGCGACGTCTTAATCAGTTCAACCGCGGCAATCCATCCTGCCACAAAGTCTCGTAATGATGCTGCGTCTTCTTCAATCGCAGATTTACGAGCCACCAACACATCTACAATTTCGTTCGGGATCTGCTTGCTGCTGAATATTTCGACCGCTCCAGCGTTTAGCAGTTTTGTGCGAAATGGCTCGAACGTAACTACAGCATCAATCTGATTGTTATCGTAAGCGGCAACCGCTTCGTCGACAGTGACGGACACCACATCCACAGATTTTGGATCCACTTGATGTTGTTCGAATGCTCTCGCAATAATGAAGGCGCCGACCGCCGAACCTTCTGCCGCAACTCGTTTGCCCGCTAAACCACTCACCGTTTTAATCTCAGGCCGAGCCATAATCACATCGGCACCATCGGAAATATCGGCAACTAAAATGACCGCAACGTCGTCATCATGCTGCGCAAGCTGCAAGGCTTCGTCTAAGGTCAACGCTGCAACATCAATTAACCGATTGCGGAACGCCCTCATGACTTCGGTCGCTGAGGTGAATTGACGCATATTTACGGGCGTTGACTGATAAAGCCCCTCTAATTCAGCAATGTAACCGGGCTCATAGCCGATCCAAATGTTCGTACCGACTTTCAGTTCTTTATTTTCAGATTGAGTACATCCCGTGAGAAAAAGAACACTACTCGAAACTAACGACACGAGAACTGGGATAAGTGTTTTTGTTAATAAATTTTTGATTCTAGGATACATAGTTAGCTCAGTAGGTTAATGATAGTTTTATCTTAATTGGCTAGCAATAGGCACCAACGAGAGTGGTGAAGCCTTCGACAAGAAAGAGTAACCTGAATTCCTTTAAACACCGCATAGACGCAACGGTGTGCGCACAATTGATGAATAGCCGATAACATTCAAATATTCCTCGTCAAGCAAGTACGATCTCAATAAAGCCGCCCCTAAAACCACTACTGGCAGCTATTCAAGCGACAATTGCCTTTTTGCTTTTCGGTTATCTTAAGGTAGTTCAAGACGGGAAACGGGGTTCATTTACACACATTTAGGGCCGCCTGAAGTAGACCCGATAAATGGACAAACGGTTCTGTTAGCTCGACGATAAGGGAAATCGACAAATAAAACCGAAAATAGCTCCGAATCAGCGCAGGCCCGCTGCATCGAGATCCGTGCCCACTCGCCAATCACTGAAGATTGGTAGCCTATTTTCAATGACACCTCCAATCGCATGCCCCAAACGAACACAACTCTAGGGCAAAAACCCTGCGATTCTACCATCCGGAAACTAGCGGCTGAGGGCCAAGCGGAAGCCACTATAGAAATTGCGATTGCCCTGACCGCTGATGCCGCGGTAGGCAACGCGACAGAAACTTGCAAAGTTGAACCAACTACCGCCCCGCAACACGCGGCCGATGCCCGACTTTGCACCTCTAGGATCAACAACGCTGCCACTCGGATAGTCTCCAGACCAATCAATGCACCACTCCCACACGTTGCCATGCATGTCATAAAAGCCCCAGGCATTCGGAAGCTTTTGTCCAACAGCATGCGTCTTGGCGTCGCTGTTCGCAGAATACCATCCCATCTCTTTGAGACTGCCCGCATATGCCCCCATCACACCCGCGCGGCACGCATACTCCCACTGTGCCTCTGTCGGCAGAGTATACGCCATACCCTCGGGCAAACGACTGGCTGCACGTTCACGCTCGGTTAACTTGAGGCAAAACTTCATCGCATCATGCCAGTTCACTTTGTCCACGGGTAAACTCGAGCCCCTGAAGTAAGAAGGATTGCTCCCCATCACCGCTTGCCACTGCGCCTGAGTTACCTCCGTCTCGCCCAACCAATAGCCCTCAGTCAAAGTCACAAGGTGTCGGCGCTCGTCGCTACCGCGACCGGACTCCCAAGTAGGACTCCCCATTTCGAAGACATCCGCAGCAATCCACTTTAGCTTTAAAGTCTCGCCACCGCCCAAATCAACCAGAGTTGTGCTCGCACCCTTAGATGCAACAACATCCGACACCGCCGGATCGGCACTAACCGAACCATGCAGCAGTAAGACAACACTCAACGATGCGCGTAATTTACTTAACATTTTTTTGTTGATTTTTAATTTCCCCAAAAACCGTTAAAAATCTATTTCCCTCCCGCAACCATGTAAAGTTCTTATTTAAACGATTTATCGGCACACCCCTTCCAGCACTCACAGTGCCTAGGTTCATCACAGAACTAACGTTGCAATCATTATTTTTTTTTCAACGCGCACGAATCAACGCAATCGCGGAATCAGCCGACTCGCTAAGGGCAATGAAAGCACCCGCCTAGACAATACCACACAGCCGCCTTCGAACATTAACTTGCGATAGATGTGTTTGCCGTGCGCTTAGCGCATCACTTGGCGGCGACGGGCGATGGCCATGTTGAGGGCCAGTGTCTAGCCGCATTTCTCAACCGAGAACGCGATGGATTGACTACAGCCTGGCCCTAAAAACGGCAGCGTGAAGCTTCAGCCAACGATCAGAGCCCTAGCAACGCAATGTCCATCACTACAACAACTCGCTCCACGCGGGATTGACTACAGCCTGGCCCTAAAAACGGCAGCGTGAAGCTTCAGCCAACGCTCAGAGCCCTAGCAACGCAATGTCCATCAGTACAACAATTCGCTCCACGCAAGTTTGCTAAAGCGGCACGCCACGATCCTAGACTGACTGGGGTTCGTTTTGAACCTGCGCTTTATCATAAAGTGCCGGTTTTCCATTTCAAATCGGCAGAAAGCGCCCTTGCCCAATTGCGAAGAGGGAGAATCGAACCTGCACACTCATGCCCCCGCCCCTTTCGGTGACTGCGTCTTAAAATGGCGGAAAAGGAGGAATTGGTGAGCCTGCGCCTCATCGGTTCGCGATCACACTGCGTGTGCCCCTTCTCCAGTCGCGGAGCTCCTTCCGTCGAACGACCTTCTCATCCCCCGCTCGCTTCGCAAATCATTTGCTTGAGCTTCGTTCCAATGGCGGAGAGGGAGGGATTCGAACCCTCGGTACCGTTACCAGTACACATCCTTTCCAGGGATGCACAATCGGCCACTCTGTCACCTCTCCTTTGGAAAGCCCCACACAATTCCCCACAACACACAGGTCAACAGAAATCGAGTCTTTCTCAGCAATTTCCTTCAACCACTTAGATTGACGACTATGCGTTCATTGGTTAAATTAATCTTCTTAACTACACAGAGACGACACTCACTCTCCACCTACTTAAATACAAAAACTAGACATCGCGCAATGAACACTCGAACCCACGCCTGCCTATTTTCCATTATCACGATTTTCAGTCTGTCGGCACAGGCCTCGGAATTCGCATTATCCGAGGTTGGCTTGCGCGCAGGTATCGACAGCGAACAATCTATCGAGCTCTCCAGCTATGAGGTCTTCGGCTTATTCGAAACACCATGGGATTGGGCAATCACCGACAAGCTGCACGCAGACCTACAGATCGAGGCTGCTGCGGGCGTTTTGACCGGCACCGGCAACACCGCCGCTTATTGCCACCTGGGTCCGGTGCTGTCAGTCTCCTACGGCAACTGCCCGCTGAGCCTCACACTCTCCTCCGGCCCGACTGTGCTGAGCGAAGATACGTTCGGTGACAAAGACATCGGCGGGAACTTCCAATTCACCAGCGGCATCGGCCTGAACTGGCAAGCCAGCGAACGATGGAGCATCGGCTACCGCTTGCAGCACACATCGAATGCCAGTATCGACTACCCGAATCCGGGACTCGACATGCATACATTGAGCCTGAGCGTCGCCTACTAAATCGGCTACGCGACCCGCCAAAACCCAATCCCAGCAGCACTCAGATTGGACATCCATGACGGCCAGTGCCTCGGACTGCGGATTTTTATACTTTCAAAGCAGGGCAAAGCCGACTGATATACTCGGCAATGATTTGGTTCTACCGGCTTTTCTATCTTCCAGCGCTGCTGCTCGCCCTGCCCTACTACGGTCTTCGTATGTGGCGACGCGGTGGTTATGCGAAGGACTTCGAACACCGATTGGGCCGATTCCGCCGCCTGCCGCCGCCCGCGCACGGGAAGAAGCGCATCTGGCTGCAAGCTGTGAGCGTCGGCGAAGTCTTTGCCATCAGCGCCTTGATCGATGCCCTGCAGCAAGATGACAGTATTGAAATTGTACTGACGACCACCACCAGCACCGGTTACGCCGAAGCCCGTAAGCGGTATGCGGACCGCACCTGCAGCATTGGCATCTTCCCGCTCGACTTCTGGCTGTGCTCGCGAACCGCATGGCAGCGCATTCAACCGGACGCGATCATCCTAACCGAAAGCGAACTCTGGCCCGAACACCTACACCAAGCCCGCCAACGCGGCGTGCCCACCTTTCTGGTCAACGCGCGCATCTCCGACACCAGCTTTAAACGCTACCAACAAGCGTCCAAGCTGGCCCAACGATTACTGCGCAAGCTGGACCACCTGTATGCCGCCAGCGACCTCGACCAGGCACGCCTAATTCAACTCGGGGTCGACCCGCAGCGAATCGCCTCAAGCGGCAGTATTAAATTCGACGTCGCCATCGACCCGCGCCTCGACGCGAGCGAACGTGCGACACTCCGCGACGAGCTGGGCTTCAGCAGTCCCAACAATGGCAGCGCACCGTTCATCTTGCTCGGCTCATCCACCTGGCCCGGCGAAGAAGCCACCCTGTTGCGCATACAACGCACAGTGATCGAAGCTGGCATCGACTGCCGCCTACTGCTGGTACCACGCCACGCCGAGCGCGGCCCGGAACTGGTTCGCTTGCTAACCAATCAAGCGCTCGACTGGCATCAACGCTCGCAAGCGGCTAAACCGAAGCACCCGGTCCAGATTCACCTGGCTGATACAACCGGTGAGCTCACTCGCCTGACACAAGTGGCCGACCTCGCATTTATCGGCAAGAGTCTCGCGCCCAACAGTGGCGGACAAACCCCGAGCGAAGCCGCAGGACTGGGCGTGCCGCTACTGATGGGGCCGAACATGAACAATTTTAGAGTGGTCGCACAATCGCTGCGTGCCAACGGCGCCGCTCGGGTGGTCGCCGATGAGGCGCAACTGGAAGCTCAAGTGCTGGAACTGGCGAAAGATGCCAGCGCACGCGAATCGATGCGCCAAGCCGGCAGCACCTGGCATGAGCAGAGCAAAGGCAGCAGCGCCCGCATCGCGGCCTCCATCTTAGCGGCGCTGAAATAGCAATCAGTGTATCACCGACGGTTGGAATCGCTGGCGGCGTGAATAACGCGGGGGCGCCTGAACAAAGAAGGAACCTCGGCCGCAAACGGCGCTTTGTCGATTCACGCGGACACACTGATCACAACGGCTTTGCCGTCGTGCTACGGGAAAATTACGAGCGCACACTGATCACAACGGCTTTGCCGTCGTGCTACGGGAAAATCACGAGGCACACTGATCACAACGGCTTTGCCGTCGTGCTACGGGAAAATCACACGAGCGCACACTGATCACAACGGCTTCGCCGTCGTGCTACGGGAGGATCACGCGGACGCAAAAAAGGCGGACTGTTAAGTCCGCCTTTTGGTTAAATGTTGCCATCAAGGGTGGCGCCGATCAGCGCGCCTATACAAGCCGCTTACGCCTAGCCGATATTTGCGTGGAAGTTATTCCCCGCGGTGGTGGCTTTGACGTAGCCCTTACGAATCGTGAAGCTGCCGAAGCGTTCGCCTGACTCACGCTCCTTGGAGTAATCCAATAGAATCGGCCGCAGCTCGTCGATAATCTGCTCGTGAGTGATGGATGTGCGGTACAGCTTGTTCAAGCGCTCGCCATCGAAGCCGGCACCGAGGTAAAGATTGTACTTGCCTGGAACCTTGCCGACCAGACCGATCCCACCGAGATACGGACGGCCACAACCATTCGGGCAACCGGTCGAGCGGATGACGATTTCGTCGTCACGCAGGCCGGCTTCTTCGAGAATCACCTCGAGATCGGTGACCAAACTTGGCAGGTAGCGCTCAGACTCAGCGAGTGCGAGTCCGCAGGTCGGCAACGATACGCAAGCGATCTGGCTGCGACGCATTCCGGATGCAGTCTTGTAAGCATCGAGCTTATACTGCTCGACCAGCGCGTCGATCTTGCCCTTGTCGGCCGCATCGACATCACCGATCAGCAGGTTCTGATTACCGGTGAGGCGGAAGTCGCCGGTGTGCACCTTGGCGATTTCAAGCATGCCGGTCTTCAACGGGCTGCCTTCAATATCCACGATACGGCCACCTTCGATGAACAGGCCGAGGTTCCACTTGCCGTTGCTACCCTCAACCCAGCCGTAGCGGTCGCCCGTGCTGGTGAATGTGTAGTCACGCTTGTCTTCGAGCTTATAACCGAGACGTGTCTCGAGCTCCTCGCGGATCCAGTCGACGCCGAGGCGCTCAACGGTGTATTTGAAACGTGCGTTGGTGCGTTCTTCGCGTTTGCCGTGGTCGCGTTGAATGGTGACGATTTTCTCTGCCACAGCGACTGCTTGCTCAGGCGTACAGAATGCCATCACGTCGGCCAAGCGCGGAAATGTCTTCTCATTACCATGCGTCATGCCCATGCCACCACCGACGGTGACATTGAAGCCAGCGAGTTTGCCGTCTTCGATGATCGCGATAAAGCCGAGGCAGTTCGCAAAAATATCGACGTCGTTATAAGGCGGAATCGCCACAGCGATCTTAAATTTACGTGGAAGGTAGGTCTTGCCGTACAGCGGCTCCACGTCGGTGCCGCCACAATCCAGAGAGCGCTTTGCAGCTTGCTCAACGGTCAGTTTGAGCGGCTTACCATCCAGCCACATTTCGGAAAACGCGGGTGTCTGCGGCTTGAGGTGTGCGTCGATCTCGTCCGTGATCTGTTGCACCTGCGCATGCACTTCGGACGCAAAGGGATTGGGATTGCACATCACATTGCGATTCACGTCACCACAGGCGGCGAGCGTGGTCATCGCCACATCATTACAACGACTGATGACGTCCTTGAGGTTGCCCTTCAAAATGCCATGCAACTGAAACGCCTGACGCGTGGTCAGCTTGAGCGTATTGAACGCGCAATAATTAGCGAGTTCGTCCATCACAATCCACTGCTCAGGCGTGCAGATACCTCCAGGCAAACAGATACGCGCTAAAAACGAATACGCCTTGTCCAGCTTGTGCTTGCGGCGCGCACTGCGCACGTCGCGGTCGTCTTGCTGGTACAATCCGTGAAATTTTGTCAACTGCTGATCATCGGCTGCGATCGAACCAGTCGAGACATCGGCCAGTCCTTCCAGAATGGTGCCGCGCAAGTAGTTGCTGCGGTCTTTGATGCCTTCGTTTTTGTGCAGTTTTTGTGGTGTTTGACTGTCGGAAATCATAATCTAAAAGAGAATAAATGGATTCTGCGGTCTGGTGTAAATACAGATCATCGCGGGAACCGAAGATAAATCTTGCGACAAAAACTGGGCGGTCATTTTTGGGCTTGTCACTCAAAAACCAAGGTATCGATTAAATTAGCCGAATTCGTGCTAGCATTTCAGGCGCTCTGTGCTTTTCATATTTTATTTTTAAATCGCACCATACTATGAGCAAGACTGACGCTTTTCTTCCATCAACAGCCCCCTTCGCACCCG
>Ga0115568_10002492_pt1 | contig 12784 bp, 17 predicted proteins | sample COGITO_mtgs_1204_FD_87296 | JGI IMG/M metagenome (GOLD analysis project Ga0115568, IMG submission 87296) | Pelagic marine microbial communities from North Sea - COGITO_mtgs_120426 | ecosystem: Environmental > Aquatic > Marine > Epipelagic | place: Germany:Helgoland, sampling site Kabeltonne...
CCCGTCTAATGTGGCGGTGCCGTACATCAAACCTCGCCCCCCGTCTGTAAAAAGAAAACCAAGAAAAAGGAAACGCCGTCGTTCTACTAAAAGTCCTAAAATATGGATTCGTATTATTCGTGAAAAAACCGTTGAAAAAAAAAGAAAGAAATAGAATAAATGAACGAAGTTGCACAGGCGGTTCAATATTTGAGAAAGAGGCACGTTGATAAGAAGCGCGACGAAAAACAAGTTTACAAAACGTTGATTATAGACATATTGACCCGTATACGCAAGAAGGACGAAGTAGGACGTAATAACATGACATATCGTGTACCTTTTATCGTATACGGGAACCCTCGATACGACATTCACAAAGCGACGTACTATATTATGAAAGAGCTCGCACGTTGTGGCTTTATGGTGTTTCCGTACGCAAATAACCACGTGTACGTGGACTGGTCCATGCTAGACGACAACCGACCGAATGAGAAAACGGTACGCTTTGAGACGCGTCCATAACGTTATTAAAAAATCCTTGTCATTTTGGTAAATGAAGAACATATCTACGCGTGATATGAACCTTGGTATTGTGGTGGAAGCGAAGCAACAATACACCAAACAACTTATCAACGTGATGAAGCCGATCATCTACGAACGTTTGTTCGGCATGTACTCCGACTCGATCGAAAAGTGTGATCGAAAGGGTGACCTGTTGGTATGTTTTCAAAGAGAGTTGCAGCAGGTTCCCAAATGGAACTCGGACGTGATTAAAGACGCGACCGCTAAGGTGGTTGAATCGTGTTCGTATATCAACGACTTGATCACCGCCGTGTTCTTGAGTAACGTACGTATTCTGACGTCCGTAAAGATGAACTCTAAAAAGCGCAAGGTGAAGTTGGTGGTTCCCACGAACGAAACATTCGTTCATAAAGTTTACGTGAACGTATCGAAAAGTGTTTACAACGATCCGTTTACGTTCAGTGACAAGCGATATGACGGAAATGTTCTACGGAACATAAACGACGTATTTCCATTGATTGAAACGAGTATAGAAGACACCGTACGGGACATGCTTCCGATTCAAAATATATTGGAGTCGTACCTAGGAGATACAATGAGCGACTCCGAATCGGAACCGGACGAACCCCATTCGGAAGACGGGGAACCGGACGAACCCCATTCGGAAGACGGGGAACCGGACGAACCCCATTCGGAAGACGCGGAACCGGACGAACCACATTCGGAAGACGCGGAACCGACCCCCCCCTTAGTAGACGACGAAAAAATTAGCAACCCAGAGGGTTTTTTTGACCCCCCGCCGACCCATATCAAAGAGATTCCGGTAGGTGCCTCCGAGTCGTCGGGTCCCTTTATTAAGCGTCCCGAAGACGAGAAGGTGACAAAAAAATCATTTTTTGACGACATCGATTAAACGATTTAAGGATAAAAAAAGAATAACGAAACAATAATGAACTTCATAAACACATATTTCAAGTTACAACAGGAGGCGGAGAGCGAGTTTGGGCGGGATACGGTGGTGCTTGTGGAAAAGGGTATGTTCATGGAGTGCTACGCGACCGAAACGGAAGGTGTCGCGAAACGAGTGGGTTCTATATTGAACATGATAGTGACTCGGACGAATAAGAAGGAACCGTTGAGCAAGAATAATCCGTACATGTCGGGCTTTCCGACGAGTGCGTATGAAAAGAACATTCCGGTATTGTTGCTGAACGGTATGAACGTGGTATGGATGGAGCAACGATGGGACTCCACGAAGAAGAAGGTCCTCTCTCGCGAGCGTACGCGAGTGTACACGCCGGGAACGTACGACGAGAACCCGCCCACGAGCGACAGTTATAACATATGTGCCGTCCATGGTCTAGGCGACGTATCGCACGCGGTCGTCATGGACACCTCCATCGGAACGGTTGAGCTGGTGCGTATGCAATCCAAAGAGGATCTCAATTGGTTTCATGAGGTATACAAACCGGTAGAGAAAGTGACATGCGATTCGAACAACCTGGACCGCACGATGCGTAAGGCGGTAATCGAACGCGTGTATCCCCATAGCCACGCGGACATACCGGTGGTATTCGAGGTTCCTCTTGCGTATTTGTTGTATTTCTTGACGCGATGCAATCCGAACGCATTGAAGAACGTAAAGTTTCCTAGGGAGGACACCTCGAAGAGTAATTGTCTGTCGTTGCATAACAACGCGATCGCGCAGTTGGATATAATAGGGTCTTCGAGGGGGTCTGGTTTGATTGGTATGATGGATCGAACAAACACCGCGATGGGAAAACGCGCGTTGAAGCGGTCTCTTTTGCGTCCGATGACCTCCGTGGAGTCTATTCGAGAGGAGTATGCGCGGGTTCGTGACATTGATATTCGGTGCAAAGACGTGTTGAGCGTGGTTCCGGACATGGAGCGCCTTTTGAAACGTGTATCGAACGCACCGACGATGCTATTGTTTCGTCAATTTTTCCACGGTATTGCGGCGATGTACAAGGTCGTCGGTCGATCGGACGATCGTTATACGAAGGTCTTTGAGGGCGAGTCGTTTTGCGAAGGGTACGATCACGAACTGGACCGTCTACGTGCGCGGACCGAAGAGTTCAAGGGTTTGTTGGACGAACTTGCTAAAAAATACAATTGCACGGTCCAGTTTTCCGAAAAGGAGCGTTATTATCTAGGCACCACGAAGAAGCGCGCGGCCACGTTGCAAAATGTCAAGACGAAATTATTGAATTCGACGACCACGATGGTATTTGACGATCACATTACGTGGTTGTGTCAAGACTATGAGCGATTTCAAACGGAAGAACAGGAGTACGAGAAGGAGGTCGTGCGTCAATGGATCGCGTCGGAACTGGACGCGACGGACATCGAAGACATGTGCACGAAGGTGTCACAGATCGATTGTTGGGTCTCCAAAGCGTTGGCGTCGGAGGAACACAAGCTGGTGTGCCCCGTGGCGAAGGGGTCGGGTTGCAGTTACGTGCATGCGACGGGTCTCAAGCACCCGTTGATTCGGAACTGTGTAGGAAACGACTGCGACCTTCGCGAGTCCGGGCTGTTGCTGTACGGGATCAACGGATCCGGTAAGACGTGTTTGTCGAAAAGCATCGCGATCAACTTGATTTTGGCGCAAGCGGGTTTTCACGTATTTGCCGATTCGTTCGACTTCGCGCCGTTCGGCCGGATTTTCACGAGGATCAACTGTGACGACAACGTGTACGCCGGTCTTTCGTCGTTCAGCGTGGAGATGACCGAGCTTCGCAGCATTCTGCGTTTGGCGGACTCGCGTTCGTTGGTGATCGGGGACGAGCTATGTAAAGGCACGGAAGCCATGTCGGCGTTGAGTCTGGTCGCGTCGTCGATCGAGTGGTTACAACGGAAGCGGGTGTCGTTCGTGTTTGCGACGCATCTGCACCAACTACCCTCTATGGTTACGAACGTGGATGTCAAACACATCACGTGTCGGTTTCTTCCGAACCACGGAATTGAGTATCTACGGGTGCTTTTAGACGGACCGGGTGACGCTATGTACGGGATCGAAGTGGCGCGACACATTCTAGGACTTCCGGAAGTCACTAACCGGGCGATGGAACTTCGAAATCCCGACACCGGTATTATGAAAAAGTCCCGGTACAACAAACGGCTCGTGATGACGGAATGTCATGTATGTAAATCGAAAAAAGATCTACACACACATCATGTAAAACATCAAAAAGATTTCGTAAAAACACAACGCAAAGAGATGAACTGCGTACACAATTTGGTTTCAATATGTAGTAAATGTCATGACAAGGTCCATAACAATGAGATTAACCTACGAGTCGTCGACACCCCCACCGGGAAAAGTATTTATGTCTCTATGGAAACAGCGGGCGGTTCCGATTTGGGGTAATCATCTTGTTTGTTTTTTCAAACCTTTTTGTAATATGCGGTTTGTTCGAACGATTTATTTATTTACTTGTCAAAGGCCGAGTTTTACACCTCGATGGAAACAGCGGGCGGTTCCTTGGGGTAGTGACCCTTGAGGTACGTCTGCATTTTGAAATAATGAACGACTGTCCCCGATTCCAATTTGAAGAGCTTACCGAGGGCGTCGTCCACTCGGAAATTTTGGCGAGATTCAGGGATTTGCAAGTTATGGGTTTTAACGTACTCGTTAATCTTACGATTGACGATATTTCGAGGGACGAGTTCGTGTTCCCCTGTGCCGATGAGGGTGCTAAGCTCCTTGGTCAAACGAACAGGCTTCACAAACCCGCTCTTGATATTCGGCGACTTGTTTTTTTTTGTAAAATGTTTTTGGGACGTTTTAAGCGACGAAAGCATGAACATGACGGATTTTTTCATTGTCTCCAACTCCGCGATCATGCTGTCGAACATCGTTTTCTCACTAGAGGCGTCAAATACTGGTTTGTTCATATCCAAATTATTTCTTAGTATATCAATAAAGTAATTCTTTAAGTCGTTTTTTATGAAGGAATTGAATGCGTTAATAGTGTTGTTTGCGATTTTCGTATATACTGTAATTAGAAAGAAGAAGCACGATTCTACGGATATTCAAGACACCACGCGGAGCGCGTTGGACGACCTATGGAAGAACACGCTTCCGACATACCTGCCGTACGTGCTAGCGCTCGCACCGTTATATATCGGATACAACCACGCGCAGTTTCCGAAACTATTTGAGCACGGTATTGTGTTGTACGTGTTGTTTTTGTTCGTTCGTACCGTGCAACTGGTGAATAACAAAGAGACGCGACACGCCCCGGAGTACACTCTGCCCGCGTCGACGCTTCTGATGTTGTTGTACGTGTATCACGGAGTCCTTCCGCACTCCAAGCACGCGTACATGTATATAGGTATTCACGCGTTGGTGGTTTTACTCATGTATCGGAAGAAGACCACGGTGTCGAGCCTAGCGGACGACGTCGCTCTCGCGCATCTCATCTTTTATGTGTTCAAGTAAGTTATAAGATGGAAGCCAAGCAAACCGCTGTGATGCTCGTGCTCATCAACGAGTATCTTAAGAAACAAATTAACACCAATTCCGCGGTTGAATTTTCCGTGAACGTGTACAAGATTATACACCGCGTCAACAAACAACAAAAATTACAGCTCCGTGATATTGACACGATCGATTTAACCCTTCTTTTTTTGAATGAGATCGCCAAAGGAACTGACGGTGTGATTGGAACCGCGGACGATTTACTGGAGCCCAAAGCGATCGAGGAGATTACCGAAATGCTACGCACGAGTTTTATGAACGACGTGTTGAACGTGGTCACGGACGCGGTTAAGTTAGAAATCGCATGGCCCCGAATGCGGGTTTTAATGACCAAGTATTGTTGTCTGTCGTCCTTTAAGAAATAAAAGTAAGCAGCAAGACGAAAAAAGCTTCGAGATGGTACACGGGTCGTTCGCACGAGTGCAGGCGTTGCTCGTACATTGCCGCCGCGGCGATAATACGGTGCTTCGTATTGACGTTTGTCTCACGCGAGCACAACATGTGCATGCTTTTTGTGAATATCATAGTCCCGCTGATGTTGTTCACTAGCAGAGTATATATAAGGTCGCGTATTGCTTTAATTTTATTCACCTTTTTTGACTTTATAATGATATATATTTCGTCAAAGGCTCGGTCGAGTGTGCTTTCCACACCGAACACGTCCATTTGGGTAGCGTCTACGGCGTTTTCTACATGCGATTCGTTTTCGGTGACGATGTCGAAGACCGTTCGTTTGGAAACCCGGTTTTCCTGACGCAGGATCGTTTCGATATGGGTCGTCAACTGCCCCTGATCGGGGCGCGGTACGCGCAGCTGGTAACACTGGCTTAGTAACGACCGATTCACGAGACTGGTATGGTTCGTGGTGAATAGGTAACGCGTGCAATGCGCGTGTTTTTCGGCGAAAATAGCGAGGATATTTTGCGACTCCTTCGAGAACCATTCGATATTGTGAATCACAATCAGTTTTATACCGATCGTAACTTGATTGGATATCACGAAGCTCTCGGACATTTTCTTGATCCAGTTTCGCAACAAATATCGTTCGTTGGACCCGTAGTCCTTCATGACGATTTCGATACAACGATTGTTAGACCGCGTCATGACACCGAGGGTTGTTTTGCTCGTTTCACTGACGTCCTCGTGGGACCATTCGGTGACGGATGGCATGTATCCGTTTTTGTCTAACGCGGTTTGAACGAACGACATGATACCGTTGCCGTCACAGCCGTGCACGAGCACGTGCACGCATTGGACAAGTGCGCCGATCTTCCTCTCAATCACGGGATCACGGTACGTGTACTTGTGCGACCACATATGTTAGTAAAAACTTAGTTGTTTAATACCCGGTCCGCTTTTTGCACGTGAGTTAATATTTTTTTTATACGAAAATTAAAAAAACATAAATGAAAATGAATCGCACGACTCACGATTGTGCAATTTGTCATCGGAAAATGAAAAGAAACACTTTAACTACCAAGTGTAAACATAACTTCCATTCAAACTGTTTATCGGAGTGGTTGGAAAGAGGTACAAACACGTGCCCTTTATGTCGAAGCACCGGTATCAGTAATGCTTTGTTAAGAAACATCGACCTAGTAAAAGACAATTATTTAGCCACAATAAAAGCTTTCGATGATCAATTTGACAAAATTGATTACAAATTTATACGAATGAATTTTCCAATGAACCTATTTCATAACGGAATGAGACAAAGAATAGCAAATAACAAATATACGATTGCTATGTTATGGGCGCTATTCTTTGATCCTCAAAAACAATTAAAAAAGCTCAAAAAGGCATTCATTATCCTCATTAAAGCTCGTGTGAAACTGGAAAATAAACTAAAAAATCCGAAATTAGGAAATTTAAATATCAATTCGACGAATAATTTACGTTTACACAAACAAAATGTCACATTTTTTAAAGATATATACCCTTTTCATATGTTTAGTTATGAATCCATACAATACAATGGAGAACCTCAAATAGCGGACTACGCCTTTATGAGAGATATTGTAAAGGCTTTAGAATTATATAAACATAATGACGTAACATTTGACGATTATATAAAATTTTTAACAAGTGAACGAAAAACTCGTCGTCAAATAAAACTGAATAAACGTTATTAGTTGTTCAACACGAACGAAGTAACCGTCCACGTGACCCCACATACCTGGTCATTATGCCATGCATGGGTGGGTACTATTCGTACGCGGACGGAGTCCGTTTTTTGCACGTGGTACCGGTTGACACGCGTTCCGTGATTGTCCATCAACGGTATGGTCATATGACCGTAGCGCGTGGTGAATTTACACCGTAACCTGCCTTCGGGGGTGATACCGTTGACTAAGGGGTATCGGTTATCGAACAGGTCTTGGACCACCTTAGTTTCGATGTCTAACACGTACGCCTCGTCCATTTGAATGTCTATATAACACTTTTCGTAGATACCGTCCGATAGCACGGTACCCGTAACAAACACTTCACGGGCTTGGTGAATACGAAAAAGGTTTTGGTTGTACCGTTCGCTCTTAAACATGTTAGTTTTAAGAAAAGGTACAGTTAAATAAAAAATGACACGGACTCGTGTGCTTCAAAAATTAATGGAAATACCCGGTCTTCCGCAAACTACGGGGAGGAACATCGAGATAAGCGTGTATAATCATGCGATATCGTACGCGAACGCACACAGTATCGAAGCCGTGTGGACAAACTTTATATTCAAGCACTTTTACGTGTCCAAAGCACAAGAGATCTTAGCCAGTTTACGTGACTCGCCCGAGTTTGTCCACAAAGTGGTCCGCGAGAAGCTGTCCACCGAGATCGCGACGTATAACAAAAAACGGAAGAAAAAGAACGACCCACGAGACACCGCCCTCTTGGGTGCCGACGCGGTTTCGGAGGGCATATTCAAGTGTCGCAAGTGTGGGTCGCGTCGAACGACCTACTATTCCGTACAGATTCGCAGTCAAGACGAGCCTGCAACCAACTTCATTACATGTCTGAACTGCGACAATCGATGGAAGAATTAAAAAACCGAGCGGTTACTTTAATGGACACGATAGTTACTCAAGCGCTTCAACGATGTATACACGAGGTCGAAACGAACGCATGTATTCGACAAGTGAAGGATCGTGCAGCTACGGCTATCACGGTTTCGATCGGTCTGCTCGCGATGATTGTAGTCATACTCGTTTTATCATTACGAAAGCTTCATATATTGTCTCTACAAATAGGGCAATGACGGCGAACACGCAACCATTTACGTATACAATTTTGATGGAACAAGTGTCCACATGCTAACTTTTTGGGCGCAAACAAAGGTTCTAAACATACTACACAATCAATAGACAAACGCGGAGAATGCCAGTAACAATACACTTTGTCGGTATACACATAGACTCCCAAATTTTTACATTTTGTATTCTTTTTAGTAACGCCATCACAATCGTACGTACCTGTTGTCATTTAAAATGAAATCAGAAAATAATGATATTCGCTCTAAATTTGTTTTTGGTAACGAATTCGTTGTCGTTCGGATTATGTTTTTGTAGCAAGTATATCTGAAATTTAAACGCACCGATTTTCTTTCCATATTTCTCAAAATAAAAGCGACGTACGTCACGGTACTTTCGAGGGACCATTAGTATTTACTCGAGAGAATTATTCGATTTTGTTCGTGCATCTCTCTGAGCTCGTCACGATTGCGTTTTCCATCATACTCGACCGCGTACGCATGCTCGCACAACCACTGGTTGATGTTCGTGTCGTTTATCCAAAGCTGTCCGAGAACGCGTCCGAACTTGTCTCGGTATCGAACTTTTGGACAACGCAGTTCGGGTATCGCATTCTCTTGAAAACACCAGTCGGTCAGTACGTCCTTTGCCAGTATACCATAACGTTTCTCTTCCGCGTCGGTCGTACGACACTCCGGTGTGTCGATCCCCATTAACCGTACGCGTTTTCGTGTGTATATATGAAACCCCAAATCTAACAACACTTCTACAGTGTCCCCGTCTATAACTCGCTCAATAGATCGTATGGGAAACCTTCTCATTAGTAAAAAAAACAGTTTATTTTTTCGTTTTGCGAGAACGAATTGTTATCACGCCGATTAACGAAAGAAACAACCACGCGTAGCGGAGAGACCTTCTTTTAACTGACGGGGTACAGTCGGTCTTTCGATTAACGTGTCGAACGAAGTTGGATTTGATTTCTGTGGAATAACGACATTTATCACAAATAAACATTTAATATAACAATACATATTTTAATTGTATAGACCAATCGTCAGTACCATTGCAATGGACACCGCCCCGTCATACGTGTACAGCCGTTGGGTTAAGAAGCGTTGCGGATTTTCGCGCACGTAAGCCCTCGATTCCGGAGACTCCAGAACGTCCAGTACGGAATACAAGTCTTCGTCGTAGTATGTTTCGTTGAAAACGGTCGCACGGCAACACGGGCACGAGTTTTTGTGTTGCGAATAAATCCATTCGGTGATACACTTTTCGTGAAAGCGATGTCCGCACGTTTCGAGAACTACACACGTGTTGGTATGAATGGCACATATACAAATAGGACAAGTATGGGATTCAAGCGTTTCTTGTTCCATCGTGGTGTTGCGTAAGAATTTGTACTCGAATTGCTTATCTTGCGTTAACACGAAATCGTACAACTGCACTTTGCGTTGTTTTGCAATTAAATGGACATGACATCGAGCCGTGCCGTCCAAATCCACAAAGTCGGTCGTTTTCGTACACCGGGACCCTTTTCGGGTCACCGCGTGACATTGTCCTTTGTTACACGGAAACACACATATGTGGTGTACCGACGGTAACTGATTCATGTTTCATCACTTTAAATTGATACGCTCTTTAAGTGCTTTTCAAATTAAGTACACCGTAACACGTTCCGAAAATGACACTTTTTTTTTCTTCTTTTGTGGGTTGACGACGAGTAGCAAAAAACACAAAAGAAGTAACATATATAACCATTTCATGTTTGTTGTTTGCATACATTATTTTACTCTAGCGTATATCCTTTTAATATTGGAACGATACCGAATCCGCTGATATTGGGTTCGGATATGTTCAGCTCGATCACATGAGCATCGCCCGAGAATTGTCGGGTTTCTTTATCCACAAGCAATACCGCCACACGCACGTCCGTGTCAATACTAAAAACGTTCCCCGTATAATCGTGTGAGATAACAAACGACACGTTTGTATTTTCCGTATTACCGGTGATATTATGTTCTGTAAGTGTGTAAATGTCGCGATTCGCGTACCCGGCAAAACCTGTTCCGGTGTTCGAAAAGGCGAGTGCGTAATATTCGAGACTGGCGTGTGATGCGTCGAAACGAATGTCGAGCTCTATTATTGCGTCTGTGTTGCTTAAATCCCCCATATTGTCGCAACCTAGATTAGAAAGTCCCATGTCGGGTTTTTTTAATTTCAAAGTGTCGGCAAGCAGTGTAATCGACGTAACAGATACCTGTTCATGAATATTTTTCGCGTAGACGTACGCGTAATACGGTTCGGTATATTGTAAAAAGGGGAACTGGTCGCGTTCGTACGGCTCCGAGAAGGTTATGTCAAAGGACGTGTTGGCGAAAGAAGGCAAATCAGATCGGATATAATTTTCTAAATTCGATTGGCTTTCGTTTTGCGTGAGGATGACGTAGTATTGAAAGGCGACCGTATTGGTCACATTGCCGGTGACATGTGCGTATCCGTCAGTTTCGGTTCGCTCGATGGTCAAATCACTGATGACGGGTGCTTGTTGAGGAGATATGTTCCCATTTAATTTCGCGAGCACCTTTACATCGTTCATCAACACATACATGTGATATACCGTATTTAGTTCCATGGTGGTGGTGGTATACGAATCGATATTCGCGTAGACCACGTTAGAGGTTACGTCTAAATAGCCGTTGTCGGGCGTAGTATTGCTTACGTTTAGATTTATAAACGAAATCAAATTGGCGTTGTAGATGTCGTAGTCTTGGGCGAAAGAGGCTACTTTATAACTTGAATCATCATTAACACTGATGTTACACCTTAAATGATTCTCGTAGGTCATTTTTAATACTTATCAAAAAAAATCATTCAAAATCGCGTATGATTATACCAACGGGAAACCGAGGTATGTTCTTGTCGGTTAGGTTCTGGTACCGTACCGTCAATAATTTATACAATATGCGCTCTTTGTTTCGCAAGAGTTCCGCACGATACTCTCTGGATCCCCGCGGCCGGACCCAAAAGTAGGACCCGTCGTTCGTTTTGCATTGTAAGATGGCGGTGCCCGTGTCGTTTCCGGTAGCCTCCTTTACGTCTACGATTACAAACTCGTCGTCTCTAAAGTTTTTATATTTTTGAAGATCGTAACTACGTTTGTGTACATAGGGACCGTGTCGGTTTCGAATCATGACGCCTTCGTAACCTTGTTGTACAAACTCGTTATGATGGCGCGTCACCTCGGTCGCGTTACAAACCTCGTACGCGGGAACCCACTTGATTTTACTAGGAAACTTTTGGCTTAATTGTCGGAGCGTTTCGTGTCGCTCGTAAAACGGTGTTTCTTTATTTTCGGGAATGATGTCATAAACGTGATATTCCAGCTTGTCGAACCTCTCAGGATCGGGTGTATGTTCGTTACGCACGGTGCTCACAATCTCTTCGAATGTGAGGGTGCTTGAAAATAGTTCGCCGTCGAGCCATAAAAACAGACCGGAACAGGCCTTTAAAAAGTCTAAATGTTTTTCGAACGTCCCGTTGAGCGCCCCAAAGGGTTTGCCGGTCCGGCTCAAAAATAAAAACTGCCCGTTTTCGTTGAAGGTGGTGATCATGCGAACTCCGTCTATTTTGGGTTGTACGAATGCCGGGTACTGTATGCGGCGACTGTTTTTGTCGAACATATGCGCGAGCATAGGTAAAGGGAGTACCGGGTCCGTCGACCGACTCTCGGTATATCCCGCGTTGATTTTTTGTTTCCTAAACATAGACATAGCGTCTGCGCATGCTTGTTCGTAAGGCGTGGTTTCGTTCTTTTTTCCTATATTTTTCCCGGATTTTACTTTCTGCACGGACACCGTTTGTACCCCATGTTCCTGTCCGTATGTACGAACGATCTCGCACTCCGGAGTCACTTTAACGGACCATACACGGAACTTTTTATTTTTAAACGAATACAACAAAGGGAGATCCATATATTAATTTACAAAGAACGATTTTCTTTAATTAGCGAGAACGTAACGACAGCCCCGTCTTATCGGACGGGGATACATATAATAAACCCGGACTACATTTAAGTTGTCTCTTCTCGTCGCTATTGAGAACGCTACATGGCATTTGGACAGCGTCGCGTCTCGTCTCGTCGGGGCCGATGTACTTTTCGACACACACACGGGGCTGGGATAAATATTCGTACACGGTACAATGGAAGATTTCGACCGGATCACACATGTAAAATTGGTACGAATACGGCCATAGGTTTTTCGGAGCAGGTACTTTGTTTTTGGACTTGAGGAAAATGTCGTGGTAGTACGAACGCAAAATGGTTCCGAACATGGGCGTTCGTTTTGGACGAATCTCGAACGCGCGAATCGAGATGTCGTCAAAATTGTGTTCGTAAAACCGAGGGTACTCCTCGATGATTAAGAGCAGGCGCTCGAGGTTCAGGTAATTATCGAGGTCCTGTTGATTGCGGATCGTGAGGAGCCACTTAGAGTCGTTGTTGCGTTTGATGACCGTCCCGTGACACGCCGGACATGCC
>Ga0115568_10002493_pt1 | contig 12784 bp, 10 predicted proteins | sample COGITO_mtgs_1204_FD_87296 | JGI IMG/M metagenome (GOLD analysis project Ga0115568, IMG submission 87296) | Pelagic marine microbial communities from North Sea - COGITO_mtgs_120426 | ecosystem: Environmental > Aquatic > Marine > Epipelagic | place: Germany:Helgoland, sampling site Kabeltonne...
GAAGCGTGGCTATTTTTTGACCAACTTTGCGTTAATCCGCTCCAAATGATTGAATTTGAAAAGGACTCAAATCGACAGTTACTCCGTATTGTTGATTTATTGGGAAGAGAGATTCCTTATAAAAATGGTACCATTATGCTGTATCAATATTCTGATGGTTCAGTAGAGAAGAAATTTGCTTTGGATTAGATACGATTATATCGATGGCTCTGTTTAATTAGAGTAATAAATCGATTATTTGAGATGTATAATCTTCTTTTAAGGTAGTGTACTAAATTTATTTTGAAGGCTAAAAAATAAAGACTTTAACTCTTCTTAAATCACTTTGAGTATGACCGCAAAAAATCAGTATGTTTAACAAAATATAATAGAAAAAACGAAAAAATGGATAGATCAGCAACAGCGATATGGCAGGGAAGTGGAAAGGATGGTACAGGGAATTTAACTACCGAAAGTTCGGTTTTAGATAACGCTCCATATTCTTTCAACTCTAGATTTGAATCGGGTTCAGGGACGAACCCTGAAGAACTTATTGCAGCAGCCCATGCAGGGTGTTTTAACATGAAACTTTCTTTTGTTTTAGGCAATAGTGGAATTATCCCAGAACAATTAGAAACCAAGTGCGTGGTTACTATGGACGATGGTGTTATTACAAGTTCAAAATTAATCTTAAAGGCAAAAATAGACGGGGTAGATGAAAAATTATTACAGGAGTCTATAAAAGACGCAGAAGAAAATTGTCCAATTTCGGTATTGTATAATACCAAGATTTTGGTGGAGTATACCCTACTATAGTCCAAGTACTATATTTAATTGCTTGACATTTTGATGTGATTTGTCTTCGTTGAAGATGAGTATGTACGAAGAAGTAATAAAAAAACCCGATGTAAATCGGGTTTTTTATCATTCTTAAATCTTATTCAGAAGTTGATAAATCAACTAGATTATTTATTTCAAATCGAAACGATCTGCGTTCATAACCTTGTTCCAAGCAGCGATAAAGTCCGTTACGAACTTGCTGTTGTTGTCATCTTGTGCATAAACTTCAACAATAGCACGTAACTCTGCGTTAGAACCAAATACCAAATCTGTCCGCGAGCCTGAGCGCACTTCTTGGCCTGTCGTTCTATTACGACCGATATATTTGTTAAACCCAGCATTTTCCCACTTTACATCCATCGATAATAGGGTTTTAAACCAGCTGTTGTCAAGTGACCCTTTTGTCCAAAGACCATCACTTGTTCCGGAAATACCCATGGCTCTCATGCCACCTACTAATACAGTCATTTCTATGGACGTGAGCCCAAGAAGCTGAGCTTTGTCAAGCATGATTTCTTCAGGACTAATAGCAAATTCTTTTTCGCTGTAATTTCTAAAACCACATGCACTTGGTTTAAGTAAATTAAAAGAATCAACATCGGTATCATCTTGCGCAGCATCTGAACGGCCAGTAGAAACAGCAACTCGAGTTCCGCTTGCAAGCTCAATGCCAACGGCGCCACCTAGAACAATAACATCCGCAACGCTACCACCTGAGCTAGCGGCGATATTTTCGTAAGTAGTTAATATTTGTGCCAGTTCTGTCGGTTTGTTTACTTCCCAATTTCTTTGTGGCTCAAGTCTAATTCTAGCACCATTTGCACCGCCCCGGTTATCAGAACCTCGAAAAGTTGAAGCAGACGCCCACGCGGTTTCCACCATTTGTTGGTGAGATAAACCACAAGACTTAAGTGCTGTCCTTATTTTGTCCTCATCACTAGAGGATAAGGTTTTTGCTGTTGGAATAGGGTCTTGCCACAGGTAATCAACATCTTTAAAGTCACCTGCGATATAATTGCTTTTGGGACCCATATCACGATGTAGAAGTTTAAACCAGGCACGTGCGAAGGCTTCTCCAAATTCATCCGGATTCTTAATAAAACGTTCAGAAATTTCTCTATAAATAGGATCAACCTTTAAAGACATATCTGCTGTGGTCATCATTGGAAGCACTTTCTCTCCACTGCCATCTACTTGAGGAACCATGTCTTCCTCAGCACAATCAATTGGATGCCATTGGAAAGCTCCGGAAGGGCTCTTTTTACATTCCCATTCGTATTTGAGCAGTAAGGTAAAATAACCCATGTCCCATTGTGTTGGATTGGTCGTCCAAGGTCCTTCGATACCACTAGTAATTGTGTCAACCCCTTTGCCGGATTTATATGAACTCATCCAGCCGAAACCTTGATCTTCAATACTCGAGCCTTCTGGTTCAACGCCAACAAGTCCATCATCACCCGCACCATGTGCCTTTCCAAAAGTGTGGCCACCGGCAGTTAGAGCGACTGTTTCTTCATCGTTCATCGCCATACGCTTAAATGTTTCACGGACATCTTGCGCCGAAAGTGCTGGGTCAGGATTTCCATTTGGTCCTTCTGGGTTTACATAAATAAGCCCCATTTGAACTGCTGCTAATGGATTTTCTAGCTCTTGACGTGTTTTTCCATAACGATTATCTCCAAGCCATTCATCTTCTGCTCCCCAATAAATATCTTTTTCTGAATGCCATATATCTTCTCTTCCCAATGCGGTTCCGTGGTTTGGTCCACCCATATCTTCAATGGCTACATTTCCTGCAAGTACAAGTAAGTCTGCCCAGCTTAGGTTATTTCCATACTTTTCCTTAATTGGCCAAAGTAGGCGACGTGCTTTATCTAAATTCCCATTATCTGGCCATGAATTTAGCGGTGCAAAACGCTGAGCACCTGTTGCAGCACCACCACGACCATCTCCGGTTCTGTAGGTTCCGGCAACGTGCCATGTCATACGAATGAAAAATGGACCGTAATGACCATAATCCGCTGGCCACCATTCCTTACTATCGCGCATAACCTTTGCAATATCTTCTTTAACTATGGATAGATCAAGTTGTTTGACATTTTCACGATAGTTTATTTCTTGAATTGGATTACTTTTGGTATCGTGCTGCCGAAGAATATCTAAGTTTAACTGATTGGGCCACCAATCTCGATTAGCTGTGCCGCCTCCAGCACTTTCTTTTTGACTTCCTCCCATAAATGGACACTTACTTATATCGTTGCTATTCATCTTATAAATTAATTTAAACCATAATCAGTGGCAAACTTACTAAAATGTTTAACTAGATAAAATAAGGATTTACATAAACTGATTAAATGCAATGTAGTTTTGTTATTGCACTCGGATGTAGCCAATTTTTGTATGCTTTAAAGGGTGCATTTTTAGGGCAATTTATACTCCTCTTTAACAAAAGCTACGACTTCTTTTTCTACTGCTTTCATTTTCTTATGAAAAACGGTAAAGTAAACAATAAGGGGGATGAGTATTCCAAGTAAAAAAAGGCAAAGCATAAAAAGCATGGCTCCACCTGCAGATGGGAAATTCCCATTAATAATCAAGCTTTTCTTTCTCACCAATACTGTGCAGCCTATACTGCTTGTTTTAGCAACATTAATCAAAGATTTGTTTCTAAATGAGAGCTTGTAGTCTGGAAATTTCCCTTCAATTTTGGCTTTTAATTCATTAGCATCAATACTAGATTCGGCAATAGCAATTTTCATAGTCACAATTAAATTTGATTAGTATAATCAATAATAGTGTTTTTTTCTTGAACGATATTGAGTCTGAATATGTAAAGTATCTTTAAATTCTATGGATTGGGAATAATTATTTATTGGAAATATTCGAAGTTCTCCAATTTAATTGAATGAGAATTCGAGTGAATAATTATTGCTTTATTAGTGTGGAAAGAATCTCAGCAATTCTCTTTTGTTTTATTTCCATTAAAGTATAACAGGAAAACAATAGATGCACAATAGAGCCATACATAAACTGGAAAAATAGCATACACCGGATCGTGGTGAAAACTAATTGCTAAAGTGAGTGACCAGCTTCCCAGCGAAATTAGCCATGCACTACTTTTTTCATTAATGGGGTCCTTGTATGCCTTAATAATGGTTGGAAGACCAATTATTAAATCTGCTAAAGTTGCATAAATAGTGGTCAGCCACGGGTCATTGGAAATCAAATATAGAATGATGCAAAAGATGCCTAAAAAAAGAAAGCACCAATCTATTGAAGCAAGGATGTAGTTTTTTTTAATTAAAGAGGCTGTACCGATAGCAACACATCCCAGGGTGCAAGTAATGATACTCATTAAGCTCCAATCCCAACCGATGCTGATGTATTGTGCTATGCAAAGTGTTCCCATTAATAATGCCCAACCAAACCAAGACATAATAGAGGGTTGAACTTTGTTCTTCCACACATCGAAAAAGTACGTGACCTGGCCAATTACGATAAGAATAGAGGCAATGAGGGCTATGGGCTTTTCTATATTTAAAATTAGTTCGGACAGCTGTATGCAATCTTATAAAGAATTTACTAAAAACTATTGTTTCCATTGAATAATGGCTATTCTCTTTTATTAAAACACACTCAAGGAGCTCAAAGTTTTCAATTGATCGAAGTAGGAAATAAGTACATAGTGTTGCGTAAAACGAGGTCAACACCACCATTGATTACAACACAAGATTATGCTTTCAAAGCTTATGTTTTAAGAACTTCTGGGTTGATTATTTTTACTTTAATCTTTCGAGATTCAGCTGATGTGATAAAATCTGTAATGGTTTCATTGATGTCAAAGTCAATGTTTCTGACCTTATTAAGATCGATAATCACATTTTTTTCATTTTCAATCTCGTCAAGAATTCGCTTGATTTTAATCTTGTTCAAGAAGGAAGCATGTTGAGCTAATTCAAGTTTAATAGTAGAATTTTTTTCGTCATTGGTATCCTCACTAAGTATGTTTTTAATATCAATCTCTAAGTAAGCTCTATTATACTTTTTAAGATTAAAATTGAACTGTCGAATTATGATGATAATGAATGAGACCGCTAATCCTGCACCAACTCCTTTCAATAGGTCACTTGAAATCATGACTACGATTACAGTGAGAAAGGGGAGCCATTGCGGGATTCCAGCTTTGACCATTCCAATGATTGTTTTTGGATGTGCTAGCTTATATCCGATGAGTAATAAAACTGCTGCTAATGTAGCTCTTGGAATCATATTCAATACACCCGGTATTGCTAACACGAATGCAAAAAGAAAAACACCATGCATCACTGCTGAATATTTAGTTTTGGCTCCTGACGAAATATTGGCTGTAGAACGCACTATTACTTGAGTAATTGGAAGACCACCTATTAGGCCGGAAAAAATGTTTCCTACCCCTTGAGCAATCAATTCTCTATTCATAGGCGTATGCCTTTTGTCAGGATCCATTTTGTCGGTAGCTTCAACGCAGAGCAATGATTCAATACTGGCAACAAGGGCTATTACAATGGCAACTCCGTAAACACGAGTATCGGTTAAAGCTGAAAAGTCAGGAAAGAAAAGTTGTGCTTTAAATTCACTTAAACTACTGGGTGTTGGAACAGATACCAAATGTTCTCCAGCTACGAGTAAGTCGCCCTTCAAAAAGAAGGATGCAAGTCCAATTGAAAATAATATTGCGAGTAAAGGAGCAGGTATCATGCCCAGAATTTTATGATTCTTAATAAACTTCATTCCCCATAGTACAAGAATGATGAGTGAGACAATGGCTACTATTGTAGCTCCCCAGTGAACTTTTTCCAGTGCATAACCAATTTCAGAAAAAGTTGTATGACCATCCAATTGATGGAACCTCAAATCACCTTCAGGATCTTTATCGTAACCAAAGAAATGAGGCAATTCTTTTAGAAAAATAGTAATGCCAATTCCGGCTAACATTCCTTTAATTACAGATGTTGGTATATAGTAGGCAATTGCTCCACCTTTTAAAAGACCGAATATTACTTGAAATACTCCTGCTATAGCGATGGCTAAGACGAATTTTTCAAATCCTCCATTACCAAATCCACCAAAACTTATTATTGCCGAAGAAACAATGGTGATTAAACCTGCAGCAGGACCGGAAACACCGAATCGGGAGCCGCTTATTGCACCTACAAGGAAACCGCCTATAATTCCTGCAATAATCCCTGGAAACACAACTCCTGAGAATGCTTCTATTCCATCTTGATCCCCATAGCTAGTTGATGCTAAAGATATTCCCAGACACAGGGGAAGGGCCACTAAGAATACAACGATACTTGCAGGTAAATCGTGTTTCAAGTTAGCTAAGAACCCTGAATTTTCGGGTTTAATAGATTTTTTCATTATACATTCTTTGCGTTTTCACAAGAACAAGATTAGCCCGAATAAATTAGATTAAAATTAAACTGACATTAAAATCAGATTAGAATTTCGGATAAACTGTCTTTTAAAGGCAGAAAGATATGAACTTCTGTTCCTAGATTAACCTCTGACTTAATATTCATTCTTCCATAATGTAGTTTTATAATCTTAGAACAAAGCGCTAATCCAATTCCTGATCCTTTTATTTTCATAGCATTATTTCCCCTGTAAAAGGGTTCCATAATTTTATTTTGATCCTTAGGCAGAATTCCAATGCCTTGATCTATTATGACCAGTTTTAGGCGATATTTTTCATGAATCAAAGAAACGTTAACCTCTTTATTTTCAGAAAACTTACAAGCATTGTCGAACAAGTTAATGATGGCAATTTTTAGTAGGTTTCTATTGCCCATAATAGCAATCGATTCATTCTTGGCTTGTATAGGAATGTGGAGTTTGATTTTATGTAGCGGGTTTATAAACTCGAAACTTTCTTCAATTTCAAGTAATAGCTTATTAAAAGATATTTTTTCGAATTTGATGTTGCCATCTAGTGCATCCACTTTTGATAACTCAAGTAGGTTATTAACGGAAGAGCTAAGTGTTTCTGCTTCACTTAAAATAGTGGAAAGTGATCTGATATATTCTTCGGAAGTCCTAGATTTGCTAATCGTAATTTCTGCTTCTCCCATAATAGCAGTTACTGGATTTCTAATTTCGTGAGATGCACGGCGAATAAATGCCTTTTGTGACTCGAAAGAAGCTTCTAATCGATTCAATAAATTATTAAACGCAATAGCCAATTTTCCCAATTCGTCATTGGCATTGTATACTTTTAGTCGCTGATGAATATTAGAAGCACTTATTGTGTTTGCTTTTTCGATTTTCTTAGAAATGGGTAGCAGCATTCTTTTAGTGATAGCAAAACTGCCAACAAAAATTAAAGGAATACTGAATACAGTTAAAAGCAAAATGATATTTCTTAGAAAAACCAAATTTTGCAAAGCGACTTTATCTATAGCGGTTACAATGACTAAATAGTTCTTTCCTTTTACCCGAAATATTTTACTTATTCCTTGAAAGTCGTTGACTTCGAAGTATAGATTTTTATTGGAAACTAATTCCTCTTGAACTGATTTTGGATAATTGTATTTAAAAGAAGGCTCTTTGTTCGGTTTAATTTCTACTACCTCTTCAGTTTCTTCTGGTAAGCTGTGAAGAAATTGATTGGTTATTTTCTTTAATTCTGCGGGGCTAAAAGATTCTTTCTCTAAGAATATTTTTTCAGTAATATTTACTCGCTCTTCTAGTCGAATTTGAAACTCGTGTTTTTGGTGATTGGAAGAAAGCCAATAAACGGTAATTCCAAAAGCTAAAAAAAAAGCACTTGCAATTATGGATAGGGTTAAGGCTAGTCGAGTTTTAATTTTCATGTTTCATCCTTAATAACGTATCCCATACCAATCACGGTGGTTATAATTTTAGAAGGGAAACCATGCTCTATCTTTTTACGTAAATAATTGATATACACATCAATGACGTTTGTTCCCATGTCAAAATCAATTTCCCATACTGCTTCAAGTATATCTGTTCTGGAAACAACTCTGTTTTTATTCTTCAGAAGGTATTCCAATAGTCTAAATTCTCTTGCAGTGAGTGGTATTTCAACACCATCTCTTCGAACTGATTTGGAAATGAGGTTCATTTCCAGGTCTTGAAAAACAAGCATTTCATTTCCTTCACTCTGGTGAATGGTTGCTCTTCTGTGTAATGCCTGAATACGGGCAAGTAGCTCTTTAAATTTAAATGGTTTTTTCAGATAATCATCTGCTCCAGATTCAAGACCCATGACTATATCTTCTGTTGTGCCGAGCGCCGTAAGTAAAAGTATGGGCGTGTTTACTTTTTTCTTGTTTTTTAGCGTATCACAAACCTCGATGCCTGTAATACCTGGCATAATTACATCAAGAATAATGATGTCAAAATGACCATTACAGGCCAACTCTAGTCCCGTAGTTCCTTCAAATGCTTGTGAGACATCGTTGCCTTGTTCTTCTAAGCCTCTCTTAATAAAAGAAGCCACATTTTGATCGTCTTCAATCAGAAGTATTTTCATGAAATTAAGTTATAAATTTTATTGTGTTTTAGATTATGGAAATGTTCTTTTATAATTCAAAAGATTACAAATTCACAATCTGCTTTCATAGCCTAATACAGAGCGGTGCAGCAAAATCTAAGTTCTTGAGAAATTTATTTACCTACTGCCGACTAACTATCATCTTACAGGATCTTTTTACAAAGTAATTTTGAGGGTTCGTTTAAAGAAAATAATCAATCAAAAACAACTTATTTAGGTCTAGGAATCAACAAATAGTTTGATTTAAATAAAATCTGTCTTCCTTGCGCGACGTATTTAATGCAACATTAATTCTTCGATTTAGCTATCTTCCCTCTTTGTGTTTTTAAATTTATTCTGATTACGTAATCGCATTTAATGAAATATTCAAATGGATAGAAGAATTATTATACCGCCGGTAATGACTGTTTTGCTGTTACTGAATTCTATGATTTATTACGGTTTTAGGGCTGTCATGATACTGTATTGTGTTGATGTGCTGCAGTTGCCCGACAACAATGCTTTTGGCCTATATAATCAGTTCACTTTATTAGTCTTTTTTTTGCCACTATTTGGTGGAATCATAGCTGATTTATTAGTCAGCAGAAGGATTATGCTAGTTACCAGTTCAGTACTTTCTATAATTGGATTTCTCTTGCTCTCCGGAGGCAATGAGGTTAATTTACCTTGGTATATTGGAATAATTGCGTTAGGAACTTGTGTTACAAAAGTAATGCTACTTGCTGGTATTTCAGATTCATTCCCTAGTAGAAATCATACTACTGAAGGCTGGACAATGATGACTTATATGGCAGTTAATATTGGGGCAGTTATTTCTGTTGTCTTATTCCCATACATTGCTTCAGAATACACTTATGAAACCAGTTTCACTTTAGCTGCTTTGATAGGGATACCAATTGCTCTTGGTTCTATTGCAACGGTTTTTTTGTACTCAAGGCCACTTGCACCATTAGTTAATTACACTGAATTTTTAGCTTTAAAAGAAGATGTTAAAGTTGAAAAAGGAATTGCCTTTACTGGAATAGTATTGGGTTTTAATATGCTTTATTGGGCAACTTATAGTGCGATATTCCAAGAATATTCGTTGGTAATTGAGGAGTCTATTCAGTCGGTATTTTCATCGATTACTCCAATTGCAACGATAACAGCAGTGGCTGTTTTGGGAATTCTACATTTCACTAAAATGTTAGAAAAAGTACAGTTTTTGCTTATCGGTATTGGTATGACATTAATGAGTGTAGCTTACGTAATATGTTTGACTTTTAGTTCAACGCTCGGTTATATCTTGTGCCAAGTCTTCTTGATCATCAGCGAGCCGTTATGTCATGTTATGTTATTAGGTTTAATTCTTAGAGTGGCGCCAAGAAAATTTTTAGGAATTGCTCTAGGTTTTTACATGTTTTCATTTATTAACTTTTATGATTATATAAATATTTTGGACTTTTTATCAAGTATTTCTGCTTTGATCCTATTTGGTCTGGGTATATGTAGTCTTATTTTTTACAAGAAATTGTGGAATTGGTTGTTCACGCTAAACCGCAATGAATTATCCAGGGATTCACATCAAGAAGGGTAGTTCTTATTCCTGAGTGAATAACATTTCCGTTGTGAACTCATTATAGTTGGAAGGTGAATTCGATGTTAAAAGATAACGGCCATTGCGGTGATTAAATGCAGATAAATTAGAAATATTCAGCAATCTTTCAATGTAATTGAACTTGTAATATTTCTTGCTTTTATCTTACTTTATCGTTTTTATGGGTTTAGCAGGTATGTTCGTTTTTTCACAAAAAATAACTGATCGGTCAATGGATGTGTTTCGGTCTGCTGTGTACTTAATAGCTTTCTTTTTTGTGGGCTGCTCAGATAGTGGTAACGGCTTGGTTATTGAGAAAGCAGAAACTAAATTTAAGCCCATTGATTCTTTATCAATCGACATAACAAAACTTGGTTCTCGGTCTTTTTTATTAGACACAAATCAGCATTACAGAGGATTAATGGCAACGGGAGCAGTTGTATATACTGCTGGTTCAAAAGGATACGTTGCACAAGGGTTATTGTCGGACGATAGCATTAAGTGGCGTGCTCATTGCAATGTTGACTCTCTACATTTAAGGGATATTGAAGTGGTAAATGATTCCATATTTGTCCTCTCCATTGGTGCCCCAGGATTCATTAAGTCGATTAGTAAATCAAAGATTACTGACGACAGAAGTTTATGGAATACGATTTATTTTAATCCAGATAGCAGTGTTTTTATGGATGGGTTTTCCTTTTGGGAAAATGGATGTGGTCTTGCTTATGGTGACCCATTAAATGGGTTTCATTTTCTTCTAAAGACAAATAATTACGGGAAAGACTGGATTCGAATAGATAGCATTCAACTTCCTAGTACTATTGCAGCGGAGGCAGGCTTTGCTGCAAGTGGAACTGGAATTGTCTGCACTGGAGATGGTGTTGCCTTTGTCGGTTGGGGCGGTTTTAAAGCACGGGTTTTTAAAACCATAGATTATGGAAAGAGTTGGCTTGCAATAGAAACGCCCATTGCTCATGGAAAAGCAGGTAAAGGTATTTATTGCATGGCTTGGAAGAATCAATTAGAAGGGGTTGTAGCTGGCGGTAATTGGGAGGAGCCAAAAGAGGACAGTTGTTATGCCTACACCAAAGATGGAGGAGAAACATGGAAACTTGGAATGGGTGGATCAGGATATCGTTCAGGTATTTGTCATGTTACTGGCGATGTTTATTGTAGTGTTGGTTCAAATGGAACAGACTTATCTGTTGATGGTGGAGCTACGTGGGTTCAAATTAACAAGCAAAACATGAATGCGGTTGTTGGTGTTCCCAGCTCTAGAAATATCATTGCTGTTGGGAGCAAAGGAAGAGGCTTGATACTATCGTATTAAGTTTAAACGAACTTTTCGCCCTTGCTTGTTTTTATGTCGTTGACAAACTGTTTAATTTTCTGTTCATCTTGCTTTTTACAAATCAACAAGGTTCCGTCACTTTCTACTACAATGTAGTCGTACAACCCTTGGATAACAACCAATTTATCATCAGGCATTTTCACCATATTGCTTTTAGAATCGTACATCATTACATCGTTTCCAATGACTGCATTAGAATCCGAATCATGTTCTACGTGTGTGTACAAGGAGCCCCAAGTACCCAGATCAGACCAGCCAAAATCAGACAAAACTACATATACATTCTCCGCCTTTTCCATGATGCCATAATCAATGGAAACGTTTTTACAAACGGGATATATTTTGTTTATGAAAACAGCTTCATCAGGCGTATGATAGCTGGCTTCTCCTTCTTTAAAAAGCTTGGCTACTTCAGGTAAGTGTTTCTCGAAGGCCTCAATAATGCTGTCTACGGTCCAAATAAAAATTCCTGAGTTCCAATAGAAATCACCACTATTCAAGAATTGTTTTGCAAGATCTAAATGCGGTTTTTCAGTAAAAGTTTTAACTTTTTTAATCGTCGAATGAGAAGAGTCCGAGTCATCTCGAAATTGTATGTACCCATATCCTGTGTCAGGCCTGCTGGGTTTAATTCCAAGAGTAATTAGGCTATTGTTTTTGTTAGACTGTACAATGGCAGAATGAATACACTCAGTAAAAACATTTTCCTTTAAAATAAGGTGATCTGAGGGTGCTACAACTATATTTGCTTTTTCATTTATTGCCTTTATTTTATAACAGGCATAGGCAATGCAAGGAGCGGTATTTCTGCGGCTCGGTTCACAAAGAACCTGACTTTCCTTTATTTCAGGTAGTTGTTTTAATATGAGGTTTTTGTAATCCTCATTGGTTACAATAAGTATATTTTCTACAGGGCAGATGTCTTTGAATCGATCAAATGTCATCTGAATTAAAGTTCTTCCAGTACCTAAAACGTCATGAAATTGTTTCGGGTAAGAGCTTTTACTCATTGGCCAAAATCGACTGCCGATGCCACCCGCCATTATTACAGCAAAATTATCTTTCATAATGAGCGCAAATTAATACAATTTGGATAATGCTTGTGTCAGGTCGTTGCTAACCTGATTGATATCTGTTTCTTGAGCAGTGCCAACGGATAACCGATACCAGGATGATCCAATATCGGTGCCAAAGGCATAAAAAGGCACAATTGCTAGATTGGCCTCATCCAATAAGTATTTGGTTACTGCTTTCGTTGTTTGAAGTAGTTTTCCATCAGCAGTCTTTTTGCCTACTAAAGAAAATTGAACAGTAAGATACATTGCCGCTTGAGGAGGAATTGCATCGACAGGATGACCAGCATTTTTAAGTTGAATAATGGCAGCATAAAACCCATTTAATCGCAACTCAATTTTTGACTTAATCTCAGATAAGTACGTATCAACGGCAACAGAATTACCTAAGAAACTTGCGGCACCAA
>Ga0115568_10002497_pt1 | contig 12781 bp, 10 predicted proteins | sample COGITO_mtgs_1204_FD_87296 | JGI IMG/M metagenome (GOLD analysis project Ga0115568, IMG submission 87296) | Pelagic marine microbial communities from North Sea - COGITO_mtgs_120426 | ecosystem: Environmental > Aquatic > Marine > Epipelagic | place: Germany:Helgoland, sampling site Kabeltonne...
TACTTTTGATGATACAAAACACGGAGCAGATTTATTTGACCTTAAGGTTGAAGGAAATATTTACACAAGAATAATGAATCCTACCAACGCGGTACTTGAGCAAAGAGTCGCGGAAATGGAGGGTGGCATTGCTGCCTTATCTCTTGCTTCTGGTATGGCTGCAATTACTTATGCGATTCAGTGCATCACAAGAACAGGCGATAATATTGTAAGCACCAATCAACTCTACGGAGGGACATATAATTTATTTGCACATAGTTTTCCTCAACAAGGGTTAAATGTAAAAATGGTTGATGGCGGAGACTTTAAAGCAATCGATGCGGCAATAGATGATAATACTAAGGCTCTTTACTGCGAATCAATTGGGAACCCTTTAGGAAACATTATTGATTTAAAGGAACTTGCAGACATTGCACATAAGCATGGCATTCCTTTGATTGTTGACAATACCGTCCCAACTCCCTACCTATGCAGACCCATTGATTTTGGTGCAGATATTGTGATTCATTCACTTACTAAATATATGGGTGGGCATGGCACAACGATTGGTGGAGCTATAGTTGATTCTGGAAAATTCGATTGGGCCAAGGAGCCAAAAAAATACCCTATGCTTAATGAGCCGGATCCCTCTTATCACGGCGTTGTTTATACGGAAGCTTTAGGACCTGCAGCATTCATTGGTCGATGTAGGGTGGTTCCATTAAGAAATACAGGCGCAGCACTTTCACCGCATAGTGCCTTCCAAATTATGCAAGGTCTAGAAACGCTGGGTCTCAGGATCAAGCAACATTGTGAGAACGCACTTACACTTGCAAAATATTTAGAAAATCATGACTGTGTCGAGTGGGTTAATTACGCCGCCTTACCTAATGATAAATACAACAGTTTATGTAAAAAAATTACTGATGGTAAAGCTTCAGGCATTATCAGTTTTGGTATTAAGGGTGGAATTAAAGCTGGAACTAAATTTATTGATGCATTACAAATGATTTTAAGGCTTGTGAATATTGGGGATGCCAAATCACTTGCATGTCACCCAGCCTCTACAACTCATAGACAATTGAGCCCCGAGGAGCTAGCTTTAGCTGGGGTGAGTGAGGATATGGTAAGAATTTCCGTGGGTATAGAGCACATTGATGACATTATAAGCGATGTTGAGCAGGCACTCGAGGCGTCAAAAAAATAATGCTCTTTGAGATTTTTTTAGGATTAATTCTTTTAGTTAGCATTCTAATCTTATGGAAAGTTTACCAAGAACCAAGGCAAAATAATTTAGATAAACTGCTAGAGGAAAAGCATCGCTCTATGATTGTCGATATTAACGACAGTCTAAATAAATCTTCAGACCGACTCAATAAGACAGTTTCAGAGGAATTAAAATCAACTAGAAAGTCAGTCAATGATCTACAGTTATCTCAACAGGAAGCATTGTCAAAGATACGTGAGGAAATTACTGAAAAATTACATAAAACACTTTCTGAACAAGGCAAGGCCCAACAAGAAACTCTTCAAAATTCTCTAAAAAATACGGCTTTGCAATTGATTGCATCTGTTGAAACACTAACAAAATCTGTTGATAAACGATTAGAGGCAATTACAGGAAAGGTTCAGGAAAGATTAGATGAAGGATTTAAAAAAACAAACCAAACCTTTATTAGTGTTATGGAAAGATTAGCAACAATTGATGAGGCACAAAAAAAGATTGATGGCCTAACAACCAATATGGTGAGTTTACAAGAATTATTGGGAGATAAGAGATCAAGGGGGGCATTCGGAGAGCTACAATTAGAGGGTTTAATTAAAAATATATTGCCACCAGACTCATATAGTTTTCAACATACTTTTTCAAAAGGCGTTAGAGCAGACTGTGTTTTATTTCTTCCGGACCCAACGGGGACTGTTGCAGTTGACTCAAAATTTCCAATGGAAAATTATCAAAAAATGTTTGATATAAAGCTTTCTGATATCGATAAAGCTAAAGCACAAAAACAATTCAAAGTTGATGTTAAAAAACATATCGCTGACATTGCAAGCAAATATATCATTTCTGATGAAACCTCAGATGGTGCCGTGATGTTTATACCCGCAGAAGCTGTATTTGCTGAAATACATGCTTATCACCCAGAACTTATTCAAGAGGCAATGGCAAAAAAAGTTTGGTTAGTATCTCCTACCACTCTTATGGCTGTTCTTAATACGGCCAGGGCAGTCCTAAAAGATGTTGAAACCAGAAAACAAGTTCATATTATAAAATCTGAACTTGGCAAACTTGGAAAAGAATTTGATCGCTTTGATACAAGGATGAAAAAATTAGCAGATAATATCCGACAAGCACATGAAAATGCACAAGATGTTCATATTACTAGTCAAAAAATTACACAAAGATTTACGCAAATTGAAAAGGTTGAGCTTGAGGATGACCCAAATAATGTCCTTGATTTTGAAGAAAAGCCAATAATTAATAAAAAAAATGAAGCTTAAGCTATTATTTTTTGCAAGCTTAAGAGAGCGATTTGGGTTTAGTTATAAAGAAATTACCTTGGCAAAGGACGTGAAGTCACCAGAAGAGTTTTTGCAACTAATGAGTTTAGGGGCTGGAGAAGATTGGATAAAATTATTGGAAGATAAAAATTTATATAAGGTAGCTATTAATCAAAACCTAGCATCCTGGCGAGCTGTCATAAATGATGGCGATGAACTGGCAATTTTTCCGCCAATAACAGGAGGTTAAAATGGCTATAATTATTCAAGAGGATAGGTTTTCTATCTCAAAAATTTGTGCAGAGTTATCAGATAAAGATAATGTCGGGGCTATAGTAAGTTTTAGTGGACATGTAAGAGAGTTCTCAAAAGACAAGCAACTGAAGTATTTAGAGATTGAACATTACCCTGGTATGACTGAAAAAGCTCTTGAAGACATTGAAAAAAAAGCAATGAAAAATTGGGATGTTGCTGATATAAGGATCGTTCATAGGGTAGGAAGACTTTTACCTAAAGATTTAATTGTAGGCGTCATTGTTTCGAGTATGCATCGCTCAAATGCCTTTAAGGCATGTGAGTTTGTTATTGATTTTTTAAAAACAGACGCGCCTTTTTGGAAGAAAGAGATCTCTGAAGATAGTGAAAATTGGGTCGATGAAAGACAGGAAGATATTATTAAGAAAACAAACTGGAATTAAAAGGATTAAATTGTCTTTTTTCAAGCATAATTTAATTCAAGATAACTAAAAAAAATTTGTAAAATATGAAAGTAAACAAGGTTGTATTCCCAGTAGCTGGCTTAGGTTCAAGGTTTTTACCTGCAACTAAATCCATTCCTAAAGAGATGTTGCCAATTATCGATAAACCTTTAATTCAGTATGCAGTGGATGAGGCAATAGATGCAGGTTTTAGTGAGCTGATTTTTATTACAGGCAATACAAAAAGGGCTATACAAGATCATTTTAAATTTAATCCTGATTTAAATATTTCTAATTTAACAGAAGATAAAAAAAATTTTCTATCAGAAATGCATAGAGTTATACCTAGTCATGTTTCGTGCAAATATATTATCCAAGATGAGCCTTTAGGGCTTGGTCATGCAATATTACAGGCTAAAGAGGCTATTGGTGAAGACCCTTTTGCAGTTGTGTTGGCTGATGATCTTATTGATTCTAAACAAGGTGTCCTTAAACAAATGTTAGATCATTATAATGATGAAAATTCATCAATCATTTCTGTGCAAAAAATTATGAAATCAGAGTCTATTAATTATGGAATTATTGAATTCAAAGAAGTTAATAAAGATCTTATGAAAATTATTAATATAGTTGAGAAACCTTCTCCTGAAAATGCTCCTTCAAATTATGGTGTTGTAGGCCGATATATCCTTAGTAGTAAGATATTTTCTATGCTTGATAAAGTATCAGCTGGCGTTGGCAATGAAATTCAATTAACTGATGCCATAAAATTGTTACTAAAAACAAATCCTATTTATAGCTATAAGTTTAGTGGAACTAGGCATGACTGCGGAACAAAGATAGGGTTTATAAAAGCTAATATTGCTTTTGCTTTAAATGATCCGAATTATAGTGATGATTTAAAGATATATATTAAAAATTTATTATGACGATTAAGGATATAGTCAAAGATTCCGAGATTTTATACTCTCATGATGAAATTAAAATTAGCATTTCGAATATAGCAGATGCAATAAACGAATATTTTAAAGAATTAAGTTATAGTGTAACTGTTTTACCGGTAATGAAAGGTGCGATTCCTTTTGCTGGCTACCTTATCCCTCAGCTTTCGTTTAATACTAATATCGAGTATGTACATGTAACCCGATACCATCAAAACATTGGAGCAAAGAATTGCAGTTGGATTTATAAGCCAAATGCTAGTGTCATTAAAAATAAAGATATATTGGTGCTAGATGATATTCTTGACGAGGGAATTACACTTCTCAATATAAAAAATGAATTAAAATCTATGGGAGCAAGATCAATAGTGACAGCTGTTTTATTTGATAAAAAAATTAGTAAAAATAAATCAATGACTGCAGACTTTGTAGGCTTAGAAGTTCCTAATAAGTATGTTTACGGGTTTGGCTTAGACTTTAAAGGAGGTGGGCGAAACCTCCCCAATCTATTCTCATTTAATGAAAAATAAGAAAAATACTAAAAGAATTGACCCTCAATTAGCTCGCGAATCTGAGCTTTATGAAAACCCAATACCAAGTAGAGAATTAATCCTGCAAGTGATGGAAGAACATGGAGTGCCTGTTAAAAAATCTGACTTAATAAAAATGTTACAGATTCAAGAAAACGAGATTATTTTTTTTGAAAAAAGAATAAGGGCAATGGAACGACAAGGGCAAGTCTTAATTAACCGTAAAGATGTTTTATGTATCTCAAAAAAAATAAATTTAAGCTCAGGTCGTGTGATGGGGCATCCAGATGGCTATGGTTTCTTGATTCCAGACGACGAAGGAATGGATGATGTTTTTTTATCCCCAAGAGAAATGTCTCAGGTATTTAATAAAGATCGTGTAATGGTTCAGGTAACAGGCCAGGATAGAAGAGGGAGGCTGGAGGGAAAGATTGTTGAGGTACTTGAACGGGTGAATAAGGTTTTAGTAGGAAGAGTTATTCAGGGACAAGGTGTGACAGTGGTCTCGGCTGAAGATAAAAGAATTAGCCAGGATATTTTAATACCATATGACTTAGACCTTGATGCAAAAACAGGTGATGTAGTCGAGGTTGAGATAACAACCCAACCCAGCTTCAGAAGTAAACCTATGGGTAAGGTGATAAATATTCTTGGTAATTATTCTGACAGCGGCATTGAGATTGAAATTGCTTTAAGAAAACACAACTTACCTTATGAGTTTTTGAAGGAAGTTATTGATGAGGCAGAGTCATTTGATCAAAAAGTAAATGAAAAAGACTTTAAGGGTCGTATTGATATAAGAGATTTACCATTAGTAACTATTGATGGTGAGACAGCAAGAGATTTTGATGATGCAGTTTATGCCGAGCAAAAAAAAGATAGTTGGAGATTGGTTGTTGCAATTGCTGATGTTAGTAATTATGTAAAAGAGAACTCAAAATTAAATGAATCTGCATTAGAAAGAGGCAACTCGGTTTATTTTCCAAGGCGTGTAATACCTATGCTGCCAGAAGCTCTTTCAAACGGTCTTTGTTCGCTAAACCCAAATGTTGATCGGTTGTGTATGGTCTGTGATATGACTTTTGATTTAAACGGAGACATTACGAATTATAAATTTTATCCTTCAGTGATGAATTCAAAGGCAAGGCTAACTTATACAATTGTTGATAAAATATTAAATCATGACGACCAGCTGTTAAAAAAGGAGTACCAAAAATCATATGGTGATTTAGTTAATTTACAAAATTTATTTAGACTTTTATCAAAGAAAAGAGAAAAAAGAGGGGCAATCGATTTTGATTCAACGGAGACCTCAATCGTATTCAATGACAAGGGAAAAATTGACTTTATAAAGCCTATTTATAGAAATGAGGCGCATCGAATTATAGAAGAATGTATGTTATCTGCAAATGTTTGTGCAGCAAACTATCTATTAGATAATCCTGGCGATGGCATATACCGAAATCACGAAACACCCTCAGAGGAAAAGCTAGCGAATCTTAGAGATTTTTTACTTGATTTTGGTCTGACTCTGGGAGGCGGATCTGAACCAACGGTAAAAGATTATGGAGAAATACTTAAAAAGATCGCTAATCGACCAGATTCACATTTGCTGCAAACAGTTTTATTGAGATCAATGCAGCAAGCAGTTTATAGCAGTAAAAATCTTGGGCATTTTGGTCTCGCTTATTCAGCTTACACCCACTTTACTTCGCCTATTAGAAGATACCCTGATCTAATGGTGCATCGTGCAATTAAGTCACAAATTATGGGTAAGGCGCCAGTTATTAAAAATATTGAAGCTGTAGCTTTACATTGCTCAACCACAGAGAGAACGGCTGATGATGCTACAAGGGATGTTGAATCATGGCTAAAATGTTATTTTATGCAAGACAAGGTGGGGCAAAGTTTTTGGGGGACAGTTGCTGGTGTAACCGGCTTTGGTTTATTTATAGAGCTTGATGATATATATATTGAGGGGCTTTTACATGTAACTGAGTTGGGTAACGATTACTTTACATTCGACAAAGCAAGGCATGCAATGGTAGGCGAAAAAACGAATCTAACTTACCGGCTAGGCGATCGTTTAGAGGTAAAAGTCATTAGAGTTGATTTAGATACAATAAAAATTGACTTAGGTTTAATCGGCTCACAAAAAAAATCTTCAAAAAAATTTAAAAAATCATTTATTAGGTCTGAAAAAAGTAATAAAAAAATTAAACGAAAAAAGAAAAAATGAGCACTGAAAAGAAAATATATGGATTTCATTCAATTACCTCACAAATCAGATTAGATTCTTTAGCAGTCAAGGAGGTATTTATTGATGAGGCAAGAACTGATGGCAGAGTTAATGATTTAATAAAGTTGATTAAAGAGAACGAAGTGAAATTTCATCTATCAACTAAAGATAGACTTGATGGGATGGTTTCAAGCAATAAGCATCAAGGTGTGGTGGCGTTAGTGAGAGAAACGCAAAATAGGTATGTAACTATTGAGGATATTATTGAGGAAAATTATGATAAAGCTCTTTTATTTTTAATACTTGATGGCGTCGTTGATCCTCATAACCTTGGGGCATGTTTTAGGGTTGCTGATGCTATGGGTGTTGATGCATTAATTTGTCCGAAAGATAATGCGGTTGGATTAAATGCGACTGTAAGAAAGGTTGCATGTGGTGGTACAGAGTCTGTGCCTTTTGTAGTTGTGACAAATTTAGCTCGGACAATAAGATACCTTAAGAGCTCAAATATCTTTGTTTATGGAACAGATGATGATGCAAATAAACCTCTTCAAGAAACTCACTTTAAAGGTTCCATTGCTTTGGTGATGGGATCTGAAGGAAAAGGAATGAGGCGACTAACAAAAGAGTTATGTGATGATATTTTCTCAATTCCTATGATGGGCCAAGTTGAAAGCTTAAATGTAAGTGTGGCTTCAGGAATTTGCTTGTATGAAATTAACCGCCAGAAAACCTAATACTAAATAAAAAAGGGCTTCACTTTTGAAGCCCTTTTTTTAATTGGCTCCTCAACCTGGGCTCGAACCAGGGACAACATGATTAACAGTCATGTGCTCTACCAACTGAGCTATTGAGGAATAACTTGTTTTAATCCGAGCATTTTAACAAAGCTTTTAAATTGAATCTAGTCTTCTATTGCTTCTTTAATTCGCTTGAGTGCTTGTTTTAAATTATCCAATGAAGTTGCAAAAGATATCCTAAAATAATTGGGTGCTCCAAATGCTGTTCCCGGAACTACAGCAACACCTTTAGTCTCTAGCAAGAATTCAGAAAATGCAATGTCATCATTATTTTTTAGTTTGCCATCGTTATATAATTTTTTTATTGCTTCTTCTGCAAACGGGAAGGAGTAAAAAGCCCCTTTAGCATCTATACATTTAATGCCTTTAATATCATTAAAGGCATCTACAACAAAACGATGTCTTTCTTTAAAAGCCTCTACCATAGGTATAATACATGATTGATCACTATTGAGAGCGGCTTCTGCCGCAACCTGTGAAATTGATGTTGGGTTTGAAGTTGATTGCGATTGTAAAATGCCCATTGCTTTAATTATATTTATAGGTCCAGCAGCATAACCAATTCTCCAACCAGTCATCGAGTAAGCTTTCGAAACACCGCTCAAAATAATCGTTCTATCTTTAAGCTTAGGCTCAACCATAGCAATATTAAAAAATGGTTCGTCATTTAGATTAATTTTTTCATAAATATCATCAGTGCCTATGAAGACGTTAGGGTGCTTTAATAAAATTTCTGCTAATTTTTTTAATTCATCTTTGGAGTAAACAGAGCCAGTGGGGTTTGAGGGAGAATTAAGCATAACCAATTTGGTATTTTTAGTAATTGCATCTTCAAGCTGTGATGGTAAAACCTTGAATTCTTGTGCAATACCACAGGGAATGACAACAGATTTTGCACCCGTTAGCTCTGCTATATCAGTATATGAAACCCAGTATGGTGCTGGGATAATAACTTCATCACCATGATCGAGAATAGCAAGACACAAATTAAAGATACATTGTTTTCCACCAGTACCAACAATCACCTCACTTGAGTTATATGTGAGATTATTCTCATTTTGTAATTTATCAACAATTGCTTTTTTTAAACTCGGAGTACCTGTTGCTGCGGTATATTTTGTAAAACCTGATTTTATTGCTCCAATCGCAGCTTCCTTAATGAAGTCAGGTGTGTCAAAGTCAGGTTCGCCTGCGGCTAAACCTATAATGTCCTTTCCCTCTGATTTTAATTTTAGTGCTTTAGCGGTAATAGCGAGTGTAGGCGACTCTTGAATTCGTCCCATACACTTTGAAAGGGGTGACTTACTCACAACATTATCCGTTAAGTAATTAAAGATTTTAATTTTACTGTAAAAATCTTATGGGTTGAATCTATATTTACAATTAATACTTATTATTTTTTAAAATCCAAGCTTTGTTTGGGTCCACCGCATCCAAAGTCGATTGTATCTGCGCAACCTTTTTTGAATCACCTCTACTTTTATAAATTACAGCTTCCCTTAAAAGCGCATCAGAGTTATTTTCGTCAATCTCTAAAGCTTTATCATATGATTTTAATGCATCTGAAATTTTACCAAGCTTTTCGTAAGCATAACCAAGTTCGTACCATGCCTCTGTATTATTTGGCTCATTTTTTACCCACTCTTTTGTGACAGCTTCAAGCTCAGCCCAATTTTTTTTTGTCTTAGGGATTGCAATCTTCAAAAAATAAGGTTTTTTATCTTCATCTTCCTCCCAAAGCGCTTTACCAGTTATGGGAAAAACAGTTTCAACCTCCTTATTCATTAATGGCTTAATCCAATCAGCAGGTAATGAGTAATAATTTCCATAGCCAGTTGTTTTGAATGTATTTATACCGATTAGGTTGCCTTTTAAATCAAATAACCCACTTCCACTTGCCCCCATCCGAAACTTTGCTGAACTGAGTATAATATTCTCCCCTTCAAAATCATAAGTAGCAATAATATTTCCTCCAGTGGTTAATGCGACAGGTGCGCCACCAGAATGGCCAATTCCAACTATCTCTTGGCCTTTTTTTAGGTTTCTACTATTACCAAGTGGGACAGGTTTAACTGGTAAATTAAAGACTGATAATAGACAAAGATCATGCCACCTGTCTGCTTGAACCCCAGTTACAGGAAAGCTAGAATCACCATAGGAAACCCAAGGAGACTTAGTTTTTCTTAGAACATGACAATTAGTTATGACTTTATCTTTGGCAACAACAACTCCTGATCCATAAGCCAGACCAGCTTCTGTATAGCCTCTAATAACGACGCTAGAAGACCAGGCATTCATTAAGTTTTCCCTATCAAATGCAAGGGTTGTGAAAGAAGCACTGAGTGTTAATATAAGTATGAGAAGTCTAGACATTTTAAAATTTTCCTGTTAATTAAATACTACTTTAAAAGACTGGATCTATTTATTAAAGTTCTCATACCAGCTAAATTAATTTTTTAAAAAAAGTGATAGTTTGAATTTAACCTTTCCTAACAGTCCGTTTGTTCTTAATCAGCCTTTTAAACCAGCTGGTGATCAACCTAATGCAATCAAAAAGTTAGTGGATGGCATTAATAAAAATGAGAAATTTCAAACTTTGTTAGGTGTAACAGGCTCTGGTAAAACATTTACCATTGCTAATGTTATTGCTCAAACAGGACGACCCTCTATAGTAATGGCACCCAACAAAACACTAGCCGCACAACTTTATTCAGAGTTTAGAGATTTTTTCCCAAATAATGCTGTTGAATACTTTGTATCTTATTATGACTACTATCAGCCTGAAGCTTATGTTCCTGGAAGAGATGTATTTATAGAAAAAGATTCAAGTATTAATGATCATATAGAACAAATGCGACTATCAGCAACTAAATCTTTACTTGAAAGAGATGACTCAATTATTGTTGCAACAGTATCAGCAATTTATGGCATTGGTGATCCTGTTGATTATCATGGAATGGTACTTCATATTCAAAAAGATGAAAAAATTCTTCAAAGAAATATAATTTTGCGTTTGGTATCAATGCAATATGATAGAAATGATTTTGATTTTTCTAGAGGTTGTTTTAGGGTTAGGGGTGATGTAATAGATATATTTCCTGCTGAAAATTCTGAGACAGCAATCAGAGTTACATTGTTTGATGACGTTATTGAATCTATAACTGCCTTTGACCCTTTAACTGGGCAACTATTTGATAAGCTTAATAGATTCACAATATATCCCTCAAGTCACTACGTTACCCCGCGAGAAACAACGCTTAAGGCTATTGAGCGGATTAAAGAAGAATTGGTAGAAAGGGTAAAAGAGTATATATCTCAAGGAAAGCTTTTAGAGGCTCAACGAATAGAGCAGAGAACAAAATTTGATTTAGAAATGCTAAATGAAATTGGTTTTTGCAAGGGAATTGAAAATTACTCAAGGCATTTATCAGGTCGAAAGGCGGGAGAGCCTGCCCCTACCTTACTAAATTATCTTCCTAATAATGCATTAATGATTATAGACGAGAGTCATGTTACGGTTCCTCAAATTGGTGGTATGTCAAAAGGAGATCGTGCAAGAAAAAATAATTTAGTTGATTATGGTTTTAGATTACCATCAGCACATGACAATCGACCCTTAAAATTTCATGAATTTGAAGCAATTATGCCTCAATGTATTTTTGTATCTGCAACGCCTGCTGATTACGAGGAAAAGCATTCAAAAATTATTGTTGAACAGGTTGCTAGACCAACTGGGTTAATAGACCCTGAGATAGAGATAAAACCAGCTAATTCACAAGTAGATGATGTGCTGAGTGAAATTAAAATTAGGGTTGAGATAAATGAAAGAGTCCTGATTACAACCCTGACAAAGAGGATGGCTGAGGATCTTACAGACTATTTAACTGAACATTCAATAAAGGTAAGGTACCTTCATTCTGAAATAGACACTGTTGAAAGGGTAGAGATTATAAGAGACTTGAGACTAGGTAAATTTGATGTGGTGGTAGGTATTAATCTATTGAGAGAGGGTCTTGATATACCTGAGGTATCACTTGTTGCTGTATTGGATGCCGATAAGGAAGGATTTTTGAGGTCGGAAAGATCTCTTATTCAGACTGCAGGTAGGGCTGCGAGAAATTTAAATGGAAAGGTTATCTTTTATGCTAATAGCATCACAAGAAGTATGCAGGCTGCAATTGATGAGACAGGGAGAAGAAGAAAAAAACAACTTAAATTTAACAAGGATAATAATATTACTCCCGTTGGTATCTTGAAAAAAGTAAAGGATATTATCGAAAGCGTTCAGGATGAAGAAGAGTTTAAAAGGCAAAAAGCCCAATCAAAGTCAAATCGAAAGTATGAAGATTTTACTGAGCCACAAATAATAAAAGAGATAGGAAAGCTTGAAAAAGTCATGCAGTCGTCAGCAAGAAACCTTGAGTTTGAAAAAGCTGCAAATACGCGTGATTTAATAAAATTTTTGAAAGAAAAAATTTATGGTGCCAACATTAAAGATAAAATTAATTAACTTAAAAACATTGATTTAAAACATTTAAGTCAATATAATTAGCAACCTTTAATCCTTGCTTCACAACATGAGTTGGAAGCTATAAACCATAAGGAGAGTTTATGCGACATTACGAAATCGTTTTTATTGTTCATCCTGATCAAAGTGAGCAAGTACCTTCAATGATCGAAAGAATTCAAAAATCTGTTTCAACCAATAAAGGCAACATTCATCGCTTGGAAGATTGGGGAAGAAGACAACTTGCTTATCCAATTCAAAAAATACATAAAGCACATTATGTTCTTATGAATATTGAGTGTTCTTTAGAATCTTTAGCAGAGTTGGAACATAACTTTAAGTTTAACGATGCTGTTATTAGGCATCTTGTAGTTTCCAAAAAAACAGCAGTTACCTCAGAGTCTCCAATGATGGGTGAAGAAAAATCTAAGTCACTTCTTGGAGAAAATCAAAATAAAGAGGTATCTCATTCTGAAGAAAAGGCACCAGTAGTCAAAAAAGAAGCTAAAGAAGAAAAGGCACCAGTAGCTAAAAAAGCTCCTGCAGCTAAAAAAGAAGCTAAAGAAGAAAAGGCACCAGTAGCTA
>Ga0115568_10002507_pt1 | contig 12759 bp, 9 predicted proteins | sample COGITO_mtgs_1204_FD_87296 | JGI IMG/M metagenome (GOLD analysis project Ga0115568, IMG submission 87296) | Pelagic marine microbial communities from North Sea - COGITO_mtgs_120426 | ecosystem: Environmental > Aquatic > Marine > Epipelagic | place: Germany:Helgoland, sampling site Kabeltonne...
AGAGCTATCAAGTGGTATTTACTTCGTACAGCTTACTACTCCAACTCAATTCCTTAAAGAGAAAATTGTTATCATTAAATAATTATAGAATTATAACAATTGTGTAATTTAAAGCCCTCCACACTTGTGGAGGGCTTTTTTTATTTTTAAATTATTTTATGTCTCCGATTTTTATCCTAATAAAATATAGTGCCTTGGCATTAATTTCAATTTTGTTCCTGCCGGAAACATACGGGCAGTGCCTGTTAATTAATGAACTTCAAGCCGCTAATAAACACACCATTGCCGACGGGTTTGGTGAAAATGAAGACTGGATCGAGCTCTTCAATTGTGGAGATACACCCATCAACATCGGCGGAATGTATTTCAGTGATAATCCTGATATTCCAAATAAGCATCAAATTCCAAAAAATAAGGGGGCCTGGACAACCATTGCTCCAAAAGACAGGATGTTGCTTTGGGTAGATAGCGACGACGAACAGGGCTCACGACATTTATCCTTTCGACTAGACGATGAAGGAGGTACAATTGCCGTATATAACTCTGAGATGATCCTATTGGATCGAGTTGATTACAAGCAGCAATCGAGAGATAAGTCATTTGGCAGAAAACACGACGGTTCAGAGGAATTCTACCATTTTGACACACCTACACCCAAAACACCAAATATTGGCGGAGTTGCCTTGTTGCCCGATAGTGTTACACCTTTATTCTCGGAACAGAGTGGGTTTTACAAAGACAAACTAAGCCTTGCCCTTACCAACAAATATGGTGGCTCTATTTACTATACAACCAACGGCGCAGAACCAGACACCACATCGGGAATTAAATATACCGAAGAGATAGCAATTGATTCCACCTGCATTATTAGGGCTAGAATAATTAAAAAAAATACCGTTCCAGGTAAAATAGGCACACAAACTTATTTTATTAACGAATCGTCGACTTTACCTGTTGTTTCCTTGACTGCTGACCCCAAAGACTTATGGGATAAGTCTAAAGGTATCTATCATAAATACAAAAAAAGAGGTTGGGAAAGACCTGGAAATGTGGAGTATTTTGACCTGAATAAAGAAGGTGTTCATTTTTCTGCCTTTAAAAACGAAATAAGCATGAGAATTGCTGGAAAAACAAGTAGAAGGCAACCAAAAAAATCTTTCTCTTTATTTACAAAAGATTCTTATGGTTATCCCAGAATTAACTATAAAATTTTCGACGATAAACCTATTTCCAGCTTTGGCAGTATCTGGCTCAGGGCTGATGCTACATCAGGCAGAAATGTTCCAGAACTGTGGGTCGGGGAAAGGTTCAAAAATGAATTGCTTTACGAAGTCAATAAAGAAATGGGAAGCACTGTTGATATGCAGGCTTACCAGCCTGTTCAATTATTTTTAAATGGTGAATATTGGGGATTATACAACTTAATGGAAAGAAAAGGTGCTGATTTTATTGAAAATAATCACGGCTACAATGATGTAGATATTATTACTGGCGAATACGAGCAGTTGGTATCTGGAAAAGCGCGCTGGTACGATAGCTTGACATTTTACATTAGCCTTAACGACATTACACAAGACTCTGTCTACGCAGAGGTATCAAAAAAAATGAGTATTGAAAACTACATCGATTATTGGATTTATGAAGTCTATTCAAGCGCACATGACAATAGAGTAAATATTCGTTATTGGAGACCTAAGGGCAAAAATCAGAAATGGAGATGGATCAGTTACGATCAGGATTCATGGCATCGGTATGATGAAAACACGCTGAAACGACACCTTAAAAAAGAGCCCGTATTCCTATTCAACAGATTAATGAAAAATAAGACTTTCAGAGTGCTTTGGGCCAATAGAATGTGTGATTATTTAAACTCGACATTATCTGAAGATAATGCCATCAGGCTTATCGATGAAATTACAGGTAGAATCGAAAAAGAAGTGCCTCGTGAGAAAGAGCGATGGCAAGACACGATGTTATATGTGCCAAAAAACATGAGAATCGATTGGTTTAAAGAATATGCAGTCCAGAGGCCTTGCCAAATAAGAGATCACATAATTGATTACTACAATATTAACGGCAACGAGAAAAAAGTAAAATTAAACATTTCAAATGGCCTAGGAACAATCCAAATCAGCACATTAACTATTGACTCTTTTCCTTGGGAAGGATACTATATAGAAAGCATTCCCGTTACCATTACCGCCATACCTGAAGAAGGATATAAATTTGTTGGCTGGAAAAACAAAAATTTGCCAAAATCAATCACCATAACTTCCAATCTTGAGGAACAAACTGATTTCACCGCAATATTCAAGAAGAAAAAAAGTAATCAAAGAAAAAAATGAGGTTGGAAATGAAGCAGTTACTCCGTGATTTTCTTTACAAATTCACTACTATTTGCAACTATTTCTACTTGACTAGGAACACAATCTACGACTTGTGATGCTTGAATTCCAGATAAAATGATTCGGGTAGTGGGAAAATCTTTGATTATTCGTTCCATATAGGAGGCAAGTTTTTTCTGTGAAATTGTCTGCACAAAAGAAACCAACACGACATCAGGTTCTTTACTTTTTATTGCCCATTGCGCCCCATCATATGGTGTAGATTGACCCAAATAGATTAGTTTAAAGCCCTTGCTCACAGCCAAATAAGAGTAGTACAACAGTCCTAACTCGTGCCATTCTCCCTCGGGAAGATATGCGATTAGGGTTTTGTCTTCCGTTAAGCGGCTTTTAAAACTATCCAGAGAAACAATTAATTTTTGCCGAATCAGATTGGAAATAAAATGCTCCTGAGCCGGATTAATTGAGCCTAGATGCCACAGCGACCCCAACCTTTCAAAAAAAGCATACATCAGCCTTTCAAAAGTCTTTTCAAACCCAACGCTTTTAATATTAATCTCTAGTGTATCTTCAAAACTTTGTTCATCTAGGCAAATCGCCGCCGTAACTAGCTTCTCTATTTGAAACTCAATGTCATCGGGATTCTGAGATAAGCTTAGCACTTGAGCAGACAACTCTTCATCAGATAGCGTTACCAACCTTGAAATTTTCACACCTCTAGAATTCAAGGCTCCATAAGTGATTATTTTTCTCAAATCTTCCTGACAATATTCCCGAATATTAGTACCTGTTCGTGTAGGGCTAAACACGTTATACCTTTTCTCCCAAATACGGATGGTGTGGGCTTTTATACCAGAGATTCGTTCTAAATCCTTTATGTTGTATGTTTCTCTCACAATGGTTAAACAAACTTAGACATATTTTGTTCCAAAATCGTTCTGTATCGATGATTTACTGATAATTAGAATCACATCACGAATCAACAAAATCGATAAATAAGCCAATATTGCTTACTTTCTGTTAATTTGCATCTAATTGAATAAGGCAGAAGACAAAATACAATTAATCCTTACTTCTCTCCCTCAAAAGCCAGGCGTATATCAACACCTGAATTCAGAAGGAACAACACTTTACGTCGGCAAAGCGAAGAACTTAAAAAAACGCGTTTCTAGTTATTTTCAAAAAGAACATAAATCAGGAAAAACAAGAGTTCTTGTCAAGCAGATTACAGACATTAAATACATAGTCGTGGAAAATGATTTCGACGCGCTTTTACTGGAGAACGGATTGATTAAGAAGCTTCAACCAAAATACAACATTCAACTAAAAGATGATAAGACATATCCTTGGATTAAGATAACGGCAGAAAGATTCCCTCGATTAATCTCAACTCGAAATGTCAATCACGGAGACGGTAAATACTTCGGTCCCTATGCCTCAGTCAAGATGATGCACACATTGATTGACTTAATTCGGCAATTATACCCATTACGAACCTGTAAATACAACCTGTCTTTTGAAAATGTTGAATCCCAAAAATACAAGGTTTGTCTTGAGTATCATTTAGGCAATTGCAAGGCTCCTTGCGTCGGGTCAGAAACGGAAGAGGAATACTCCAAACACATGGTCGCAACTCAGTCAATTTTAAGGGGCAATGTTTCAAGCGTACTCACAGACTTACAATTATCAATGAAAAATGCATCGGCTAATTTAAATTTTGAAAAAGCCCATGTTATCAACGAAAAAATCAACCTTTTAAAACGATATCAAGCCAAGTCTACAGTTGTTAATCCTTCGATTAGAAACAGTGATGTCTTTACCATTATGGCTGATGTTCAGGGAGCATTTGTAAATTACCTTAAAGTCCACAACGGAGTCATTATACACGGGCATAGTTTTGAACTCAAAAAGAAACTAGACGAGTCCGAACAAGATTTATTAGAATTTGCAATCATAGATCTACGAAGTCGACTGAAAAGCGACTCACGTGAAATTTACACCAACATTCCGGTGCGCATTTCTATTGAATCTGTCACTTTCCACTGCCCTCAAAAAGGCGGAAAAAAAGCATTGATCGAGCTTTCATTAAAAAATGCGAATTATTACCGGTTAGATCGTTTAAAAAATCAAAAACTAACTTCTCCAGAAAAACATACAGAACGTATTTTAGAAACTATTCAAAATGATTTGCGCTTAAAAGACCTGCCTGTACACATAGAATGTTTTGACAATTCTAATTTCCAGGGAACAAATGCAGTTGCTGCATGTGTTGTGTTCAAAAATGGAAAACCTGCCAAAAAAGATTATAGACACTTTAATATTAAAACAGTTGATGGTCCTGATGATTTTGGCAGCATGGAAGAAGTTGTCTTTAGGCGATACAAAAGACTTATTAAAGAAGAGAAGCCTCTTCCTCAGTTGATTATTGTAGATGGTGGAAAGGGACAGCTAAGTGCCGCCTTAAAAAGTTTAGACAAGCTTAATTTAAGAGGTGAAATTGCAATTATTGGAATTGCTAAAAAGCTAGAAGAAATATACTTTCCAAACGATTCGGTGCCTCTATATATTGATAAAAAATCAGAGTCCCTTAAGATAATTCAACATTTGAGAAATGAAGCCCATCGATTTGGAATCAATCACCACAGAGACAAAAGAAGTAAGGCATCCATTCAGTCAGAATTACTCAACATTAAAGGGATTGGGGAAAAAACGCAGTTGGATTTAATGCGACAATTCAAATCAGTCAAACGCATTAAAGAAGCGTCTTTAAAAGATCTTGAAGAGACAATAGGAAAAAGCAAAGCAAACCTGCTGTGGGCCGCTTTAAAAAGTCCTTAACTTAGTGTTTCCGCCAAATTTCTCATCTCTGTAATTGCCGGTGTTTCTTCATACAGTATGTGAAATACTGCCTCGGTTATGGGTAAATTAACCTCGTGTTTCTGATTAATGTCCATAATGCACTTAACGGCATAATAACCCTCTGCGATCATTCTCATTTCAGCCATTGTTGCCCTAACGGAATATCCCCTTCCAATCAGATTTCCGAATCTTCTGTTTCTGCTGTGCAAAGAATATCCTGTCACCAATAAGTCCCCCAAATATGCTGAGCTTTTCACATCTCTGTGAATTGGACTAATCGCATCCACAAATCGCTCCAGCTCTTGTATCGAATTACTCATTAAAACAGCTTGAAAATTATCTCCATATCCCAACCCGTGGCAAATTCCTGAAGCAATCGCAAAGACGTTTTTTAAAATCGCTCCTACTTCTGTGCCATACAAATCATCCGTGACCGACGTTTTAATAAACCGACAACTCAAGGCATCAGCCACAGTCTTGGCAACCTGCGCGTTTGGGGAACCAATGGTTAGGTAAGAGAGGCGTTCCATGGCAACTTCTTCGGCGTGGCAAGGACCACTTATCATTCCAATATTATTCTCAGGAATGTTGAAGCGTTTTATTAAAAATTCTGCTGGAATTTCATTCGTTTCTGGAATAATGCCTTTTATAGCTGAAACAACCATTTTATCTCTGAAACTCTCTTGGTCCAATGATTCCAATACTGAAAGTAAAAATGCAGAAGGAGTGGCCAAAATAAGAACGTCTGAATTCTCTACAACTGATTTCAAATCTGTAGACAGCTCTAATTTGGCTACATCAAATTCTGCAGAACGAATGTACTTCGGATTGTGCCTGTGTATTTTTATGTGTTCTATAGATTTTTCATTTCGCATCCACCAATTGATACTGCTTAAATTCTCTGAAAGCATTTTCACGATGGCGGTTGCCCAACTCCCTCCTCCAATCACACCGAATTTTTGACCTCTCATTAATCAAAAATAGCAATATTAAAAAGATGATTCTATTTTGAATCGCTAAGAAGCTTGTATTTATCAAGAGTGGTCGGTAGGTTGTCCATACTAGATATGAAACCAATCCGTATTTTAAGTCACTTCAAGAGCGAATCGTTGGTTGCCGTTACGATGCAAATAAGTCAAAGCAGTAAACTATATAGTTTAGTATCTCTCGTTGGAAACTGTTGGAAACAAAAAAGCCAGGTCCCATCTCCTGACTTTTTTGGTGCTGCAAGTAAATGCAACAACTAGAATCATACATAGCTGCAATAGAAATCTATTACAATTTGCATTTCATACTATATAGACATAGGCAACCTGCTTTTGGGTTGCCCTAAGAAATGATACTATTTTCATTTTAAGCAGATTAATGTCCTTTGCCTGAAAAAAGTAAAGCCCTCGAATACGAGGGCTTTATATCAGGTAAGTTGTACAACATTTAGGCTTGATAAGCAATAATTTCTTATTAATTAAAGGCTGCATCCTAGCCCTTAATTTTGATACTTTTTATTTTAGCGAAAGCCATCCGAAATGAAACCGCAAACGCCTCAAGTGTTACTGGGGTGTATCTTTTCTAAAATTCTATTATTTAAGAACAAAATATTTCCGACTTTGAAATAAGACAACTAAAGTCTTATGAACGGTTGCCTCATAATTAATTTGTAATTTTAACGCAATAATTTTTTTATGAAAGCTGTTACCGTAGCCCTTGTTCTATCTGCACTCTTAATGGGGTGCTCGCGAAAATGGAAACAACCCACTCAATGTAATTTTAACGTGATCTTCGATACCGAGAGTAGTTCTGGCGTTAATGAAATTACCTCATCTACTTTCTACTTTAAAACATTATCATTTGAGGGAGTTCGGGAAGAGGCTGGAAATATTAGTATTTCAAAAACCATAGAGAAACAATTGAATGATAATCAAATTGAATTAATTGAATTTGACATCCCGCAAGGCACCTATACAGACTTAAATACAGAGATTCTATTGTCCCGCAATTCAGGGGCTTCTCATACGTTAAGGATTAACGGGAAACATTACTTTTCTGGAGGAGCATTCAACAACTTTAGAATTGACATCGACTCTGACATTTTGATCCGTGCAGATAATGTAGATGCTGATGGGTCTAGTACTATCCTTTTATCTAAGAAAGTAGATAGAACCGCCAACATTGAATTTGACGTTACAGCCCTCTTGGATGGAATTCCCGAATCATCATGGACCGTTGCAGCTTCCGGGTCTGGTACGATAGTAGTAGACGGTGATTCCAACCAATCTTTGTACCTTTATATCCTAATGAATATCTCAAATTACGTAGATGTTAGATTTTTATAAGACTTGAAGCTTGTCGTAAATAGTGATTCCCATCTCATTAAAAATTGTATCCGTGGTAATAAAAAAGCACAATACGAATTATATGAGCGGTACAGAAGCCCCATGTTTACAGTTTGCCTGGGCTATGCGTCCGATAGGGACATGGCAGAAGATATGTTACAAGAGGGTTTTATTCGGGTCTTTAACAACCTTAAAAGTTTTAAGAAAAAAGGAAGCTTTGACGGATGGGTAAGACGCGTTTTTGTTAACAACTGCCTGAATTACATTCGAACGAACAAAATTGGGTCCTATGTCTATATTGAAAAAGACAATCAATTGGAAAACTTTTTGGATTGGGATGTCAATACAGCATTGAGTCAGCTTGAAGTTGAAGATTTTGAGATAATCATTTCCAAATTACCACTCGGCTACAGGACTGTACTGAACTTGTTTTTTGTAGAGGGCTTTACCCATCAAGAAATTGCAAAAAATCTCGAAATTTCTACGGGCACATCAAAATCTCAATTGGCTAAAGCAAAGAAAAAATTACGGGAAAACATTAATGAATACTTCGATAGCGAATCGCTATTAGCCTATGCAAAATGATGAATTACATAACTGGTACAAATCCTCATTTGAAGGAATAGAAGGCAAGCCAGTTCCTGACATTTGGGATGCTATTGCAAATGAAATTCCAAATGTAAAAAGTCATTGGCAACCCAAAATATCCTTTCTCCTAATGCCAATTATTGTTGTCGGATGTTTGCTTTTTATCGGAACGAGCGGATATAAAGATTATGCTCCTCGACAAAATCTCTTGTCGGCCATTCATTTGACCCCTTTTAATGCTGAAAATAATGAAGTTGGAAATCAAAATACCCTAAACCAAAACGGGAACCAACAATCTAAGCGCGAACCTACACTTCCATTACCTTTTAATAACACAACCACAGGTCCTGATGTGCTTATTACTAAAACCAAGGCTCCTTTTAACACTCCCAATTCCGTAAATTTAAGTGGCCCTATAAATGTTCTTTCGTATGCCGCAATTTTAGACCCTAATCGCTTTGATTGGAATCAAAAGAAGCTCGCTTCGATTTCATCTAAGAATGTTAACGCTAGCACAGTTAATCCATCTAACTATGCCGCTTTTTCAATCAATCTGTGTAACGTAACCATGTTCAACAGTGCTTTCCAAAAAGCAACAAATAAAGAATCTCTTTCTGCCAACGCCTTATTCATCCAGCCTACCTATTCACTTTTATTTGGACGCAGGATTAGTAAAAGTATATCTCTTGAATTAAGTGTCTCAAGCCTAAATCTAGGTCAATCAATTTCAGCATATCACGAGGGGACATTTGGCACAACCAGCAAAGAACTTAATTACGTAAGCGTTGGATTAGGCGTGTTAAAGCATGGTCCGTCTACAAGATTGATTTCACCATATTACGGGGGGTCTGTTTCCTGTCGATATTTATTGCGGTCCGATGGCTTTGAAGCCCAAAGTATTTCAAACCAGGATTATGCAGTGGGCCTAAAAGGCGGAGGTACATATAACTTGTCTGAACTACTTTCTTTGAGGTTCGGAATTGCGGGAAGCTGCAGTATTACAAGCCATTCAAGAAACGAACGCTTAAGTAAAAATCAAATTAAGTCTTCGCGTAATTTTGCAGCAGGCGTTGAGCTTAGCATTGTCAAATCTTTTTAAGGACAACAGCGATTTTCGAATTACTCTTTCGTGAACTTTACCTTTTCAAACTCAGAGTGATTGCCGATTAAAACAAAATACATTCCCATTGGCAGATGGCCTGTGTCAAAACGAATATTATTCACTCCTTTTCGAACCTGTACTTTTCGCTCGTTAAGCTTTTGCCCGGCAATGCTATAAAATACAATTGATAATTCTTTACTGGTTTTGTTCGCATTAAACGACAGCATTAGCTCCTCATTTACCGGGTTTGGGAAAATACTAACCTCTGATACTCGTGAAACAATGTTAACCGCTACCATGTCGAAGTATTCCGTACGACCATCAAAATCTATTTGCTTCAATCTATAATAGCTTACTCCATTCAAAGGCTGATCATCAAGCGTGTAATAATTAGAAATATCTGTTGTTGTTCCCGCCCCAGAAATGGATTGAATTTCCTCAAAATCTATGCCATCAGAAGACCTTTCTAAAGAGAAAAAGTTCGAATTCGTTTCTGAAGCAGTAACCCAATTAATAACGACTATCTGATTATTATTTTCCAGTCTTGGCCAGGCATTAAATGAAATTAATTCTACAGGCAAAACAGTACTACTTGTACTTGAAAGGGTGACATTTGATGCGTTAACGGCACCACCACCACCGCCGCCAATTCCATCATCTGTTCCGCTAATCTGATTCTGAAATCCATTGATTACATTACAAGTGGGATCCACTTCAGCATCGAAGCAAAAAGAATATAAATTACAAGCATAGCAGCACACATCTCCATCGCCCCATGCGGCAACCCAGTCATGAGTGAAGTCCCACTCAAGAACAATAGGGGAACCCCCTACGATATTCCCGGCCCAATCACCTGTTCTAGGCGCCGTAGTCGCGTAAAAAGCCGTGTTATTTCCGTCAGGTGTTAGATTCGAAGGGTTAGTCCAGCATTCTCCGAGAGTAAGTTCCACATTTTTAAGCCATTCCCAGCCTAAAGGGTTTTCAATATATACGTTTTCGCAAATTGTGTAAGTGTTTCCCGCCATCGCCGCCAGTTCCGCAGGAGTAACAGATGCGTCAGGCGCCGCTCCATCCCAGGTTTGGTAGTATCCCTGATTTGCTGGAGCGCTTCCAGGCAAGGGCGCACAACTATTGACATTGTCCAATTCAATGCCTGATGCAAAACAAAACGCATCAATGTCATACGAGTCGATTCCATTATTTTGTGCATCTACAACAAAATAATAGTTTGCTATCCCGGCGCCCACTGTATATTCAATGAAATTTTGTCCTGTTCCAAATGTTCCGAGCAATATCTCCATTTGATCATGATCAACACAGGCGTTTGGCACACATGTGTTTCCTAATGATAATACTTCCATATAAGTGTCATTAGCGTCGGTTACGTTTGTAAAAGTCAGTCTAATCGTTCCTCCTGCGGCAGCATCGGGCCACTGCACAGAATAAAAATGATCTTCTCCAGGTGTTGTTCCTGGAATACCGAGACATGACCATGCACTTTCAGTGTCAGTATGGCCAATGGTCGTTTCTCCCGCTAAAGTCACACCACACGCCAAAACCGTGGGATTTCCGCAATCGTCTCCTGCACCACCACCACCTGAGCCAGCAGTAGTAACGCAAAGTGTACCTGTCATGTTATTATCACTAGCCCATCGTTGAACGCGCACAAAATAAACCATTCCCAGAACTGACGGACTAAGTGTTACTGTTTCAGCAACTCCATTACCACCGTTATCAGAACATCCCTCCATGGTAACACTGCAGGGTGCAGATGTCGAAAAGACATGCATCACAGCGTCTCGATTAGCCGCTGGTGTATATTCGACGGTTATGTTGTTTCCGTCGCCAGTGAACCAAGCCCAAGCATCATCATTTAAACCCGAATTACACGACACCGGGTCAAATAGCGGCGACATTCCGTTTGTGTTCATTGAAAAACAGTTTCCATTAATGGGCCACTCTGCTCCGGCTGGCGGCGAAGACGCCGGACAAGGATTGTCTACAGGAGCTTGCGCATATACATTCGCAGACAAAGCCAACAGAAAGCAAATTACCCAAACATGTAAAACCTGAAATTGTACAGACATCATAATAAATTAGGTTTTTTAGCGCTCTTTTGGTTATACTTTTTCAATGTTTTTTTTCGAAATATTAACGTCTTGAGATACTTTTTAGACGCAGAAACATCCCTATTCAATTCCCGATCACTTCTAATCTCATTTCTCAAAAGCTTAATTTGATTTTCAAGCTCGTCCCGTGACTGTGAGCATACAACACTAAATTTATCAACGCCAAGGGCTCCCAGAGGTTTGTTAAGTACAGTCTTGGACTGAATTTTCACTGATTTAATTTCGTAAGGATTTTTGGTTTGAAGATTTACGCTGTTTTTTTGCCTTTTTTCAGAAATAGCAGTTCCCTGCCCTTTCGCTGAGGATAGAGAAAAGAGGCATAGAAATGACATAAGAAAAAACAGTGTTTTTCTCATCAATGTGGGTTTTGGTTCGCATTGAATAGTCAATACTTTGATTATAACGATAAAAACTGTTAATCGGTTGCCTCTGTTTTGCCTTATTGCCTGTTATTGTCTACGAATAGTTAAAATACCTAGACGAACATCATTTAAAGCTGTGGGCTATCTCTTTATTACATAATTCTATTAGCGCAACACTCAGGTCAATTTCGTATCATTGTTTAAACAGAATTTATGCCTTCCGTAAAAAACGCACAAATAAGGTATCGAATTATCGACCGCGCTATTAGAAATCAATATGACCCCTTCCCTTCTAAGGAGGACTTGAGACAATTATGTGAGGAAAACTTATATGGCTCTATGCATGGAGCTCACATATCAGAATCTACAATTGAAAAGGACATTTTCGCTATGCGCATGGAACACGATGCACCGATAAAATACGTAAAACGCGAAAAAGGATATCACTATACAGACCCTAGTTATAGCCTGGAAAACATTCCTTTAAGTGAAGATGACATTGACGCAATAAAATTTGCGGCCAATATATTTGAACAATTTAAAGGCGTAGAGGTATTTCAAAAAGTAGAATTTGCCATTGAAAAAATTCTTGATCGTGTCAACATTTCAAGCAACATACAGGATACAGCCGTTGATCAGTTTGTGCAATTCGAAACTACAGTTTCTACTGGTGGGGGAGAACATTTGCAGCCCCTATTAAAAACAATTAAAGAAAAACTAAAAGTCAGTTTTAAATATAAAAGCTACAAAGCCGCTAAGTCCGAAGGGTGGAAAGAAAGAATAGTTCACCCGCATTTATTAAAAGAATATCGCAACCGGTGGTACTTAATTGGTTATTGCGAAGAAAAAAACAGAGTCATTACCTATGGTTTAGACAGAATTCGTGACCTTGTTGTTAGTGAATCCTATTTTATTCCTCAGGACTCATTTAGCGCTGACAATTATTTTAAATACACGATTGGCATTACTACATTGAATGACCAAGAGCCAGAAAAAATAGAACTTTATGCAAATACTATTTTAATGCAATATCTCAATTCA
>Ga0115568_10002510_pt1 | contig 12754 bp, 9 predicted proteins | sample COGITO_mtgs_1204_FD_87296 | JGI IMG/M metagenome (GOLD analysis project Ga0115568, IMG submission 87296) | Pelagic marine microbial communities from North Sea - COGITO_mtgs_120426 | ecosystem: Environmental > Aquatic > Marine > Epipelagic | place: Germany:Helgoland, sampling site Kabeltonne...
ATCAAAAACGGTCTCGCCTATCTCTAATAAGTTTTGTGGCTCATCCGAATCTATATCTAGTTCATCATATAGTTCAAACACAGTTAAATATATCAGCAATTCATCCTCTTCGTCCCCATCGTTCACATCAATCGAAGTAAGAGTATGATATATATTGATAATCGCATGAATGTAATCTTCGAAATTTATTTCATCGGGATTGTCTATAGGATAGGTTGTGGACAAATTATTACTTCGAACGTGCGGAGGTAACACTTTTTTTTGATATATATCTCCTAGATATACCAATACGTTGAGCCCGAATATTCTTTGCGCCTCCGTAGAATTTGCACCGCAGAGAAAAAGTTTTTGTCTAGCAGCAGTTATATTGGCATCGCCTTGACTTAATAGTCCGCTCTCGTTAGAACTGCCCGCTTTTGTAACCGACTTAATAAATTTATTTAATTCTTTGCGCGAAGCATTTTCAATAGATTGAAATGTCGTATACGGATACGGATTACTATTAGGATAATTTATAATATAAGTATTTTCATTCAAGTCTCCATTATAATAATCGCCCATTTACTATATATATGTGTTTTTACAAATCCTTTTAATCCTTTTTATCTGGTTCATCCATTAACATTACCGCCATTGCCGCGTAATTGTGGAGGTCAACGAGCGTGTCTCTTAATTTCTCGTCGGCAACCAGCGCAATTCCCGTCTTGTCGATTGACTGGAGGCGCTGAATTTTATCGCCGATTCTAACCAACACCCCCACCGGACCATATGTCGCGAATGCGTCTCCATAATCCTTATTTTTATTCACGAACAGCGCTCGCGCCTCACTTTGTACACGGTCTAGTTGGTTAACTCGGTCTGCCATTTACATTGATATAAATTTTATTGTTTATATCAATTTTATTAGCGAAATATTGGCGGTTACTTACAGCTTCCGCAGGATTCCGATTTAGCCAACCCATACAAGTCCATAACTAGCGCCGCCTTGCGAAAGTTAGAGGAGACCATAAGCCCCGACCGGACCGTAGCGCCGCTCCCGCTCCCGCTCCCGCTGCCGCTCTTTGCCGGTCCTTGCTGATACCCCGACGTCATTATCATCCCCATTTTACCGCTCATCTAATATAATAGCACATTTAAACGGGGCATATTGCGTTACAATCCGACGTCGCGTTCGCAATCATTCCATACGTTCTCGTTTTGTTTCCGTAGGTCGGAGTCGTAACCGTGGTCTGGGTTAGAAGGTTGCCCCCTTTTTTTCTTGCTAAATATCTGTCATACGAGTTGTGTTTAACCGCCACCGTTCCTGCCGCGTCCGTCGTCCCCGCGACTACCAGCGATGAAAGGTTCATGGCATAGCTCGACGCGGGCGCTCTCACCTGATTCCACATACGCTTCTGTTTCACGTCTTCGGGTTCCTTCATCGATTTGGAAATCGGTCCCGGTCTGCTTACTATATATTCAACTCCAGAGCAATCACAGCTGTAATTAACATAAGTAGTCATTCTATATAAAATTGATTATATTATTATAATTAGATAGCATTTATTAAATGAATTACTCTTGCGATTATTGCAATAAAAAATATAAACGCAAATACCATTTCGACCGCCATGTCCTCGCTTGTCGTGTTATCTCAATGTCAACCGGAGACCTCGAAATAAAGTGTCAGGAAAGTGCCGATATATTCACGCCCGAACAGACGTCAAAGCTGATACTAGAGCTATACAAGAGAGTTAATGCCGCGGAGACACGTCTCAAGCAAATAAGCGTTGCGGAGAGAAAGAAAATAAACATCCTCGCTTGGCTCAACGAGAACGAGACCACGCCCGAAGTTACTTTTGACCAATGGCTAAATATGATTGAAATAGACGAGAGCGCGCTCCGATTAATATTTGACAACGACTATATTGAGGGTCTGCTGCTCATTCTAGAACCGCATCTCTCGGAGGATAATATCCCCGTTAAATCGTTCGACAGAAAGACGAACCAACTATATATTTACACCGATAAGTGGACCATCGCCTCGTCCCACGATTTCAATGGATTCCTAGGAAAGATGTCGAAGAAAATAATGACCCGCGGGTTGGGGTGGAATAACGAAAACTGTAATAGGGGTGACGATTTCGCCACTAATATGCCGATATACATAAAAAAATTAAACGGTGGAAATTTCAAAAAAGAAAGAATTTCCGCCGCGATTCGCAAAGGGATATATGAAAAGATAAAAGTAGAAATTCAAAACGTGGTTGAGTGCGAGTTTGTCTAATCGTGGATGTTAATCGACCACGCGTGAACGTGCTTATCTATGATTATCTCCTCGTCAAAATGCCGCAAATCTGTCTGAATATTTTTTAAATAATCCATTATATACGGTTCGCCCGTTAACATGAGATTGCTCGGACTATACTCGGGCGAAATGTCCACTATCAGGATTTTTTCTAGCGCGATGCTCTTCAGTATCTCAATGATGTTCAATCGCGATTCTTGCGGCACCTCGTGAAACAAAAACATCATCGTGACAATATCGTATTGCTTGTCCGGAATCCACTCCTCGATGTGGCCGTGCTCAAAGTCCTTGTCGGGAAAAATCGTCCTCGCGGTAGCGAGCATCTCTTTGCTCACGTCGAGCCCCTTGCTTCCCGCCACGCCGGACGTCGAGAAGCCGGTCCCACAACCAACGTCCAGAATGGTCTTGTCGGCACCCTCGTTATCCACGATTTCTTTTCGGAGGTTTCGTCCATAAATGGTAGTGTCCGTGTATAGCGTGAAGAGGGGCGCAATAAGCGAGTGTACCGAACCCAGCGCGCCATGGTTGCCAAAGTTGTGGATGCGCGGATCGTACGCATAACGGCGCGGATTCCAGGCGCTACACGCGGTAAGCGATAAAAATATATATATTATTTTATTAATAGGACTCATCATTTGCTATATATATTCTTATATATATTCTTATATATTTATATTTATATGTATTTTATTAATTAGTCACAGATAACAACTCTAGCGGTGTCACGATGGTGACGCCCAATTCGGCCGCCTTCTCCACCTTCGTATTGACAAAACCCTTCTCCTTTACGATTACATAATCGGTTTTCTTAGTAACGACCGAAGACTCCTTCGCCCCGTATTTTTTTAATTTATCGGACAAGACCGAGTCTCTGAATCCGGTTATTACATATTTTTTACCGTAGAGTGGGTGCGACGCGTCCTTCACCACGACGCTCATCTCCCCCACTTTATATTCCATGTCGGCCTCGCGCAACCATTCTTGGAACGCGGGAAGGAACTGAACAAATTTCTTGGATGATTTATCGGCCATTCCGCTAATCAGCTTTATGCGGTCTATTTTATCCTCGTCGGATAATTTCCCCGTTAATATTGTTGGCTCCTCGTCCAATATAAGCTGAAATCTTTTGACTGCGAACCCGCGACCGAATATATTGGTCGCCTGCATCAATTCGGCCAACGTTGCCCGTTTGAGCCCCGCCTCGATTCCGCCTTTGATTTTGGCGGAGAGTTTGTCTTTGAACCCGTCTATGGAGAGGAAGTCTTCTTGGGTCATTTTGATGATTTTCGGAATCGTATCAAATCCCGCATCTATGATGCGCTTCGCGTTTCCACCACTCAACCCCTCTACACCGAGAACGCGGAAGAATCCGGTCATTGTTTTGGTTCTTACGACGTCGTCGTCATCCTTGTTTTCCAACATTATATCCACGTTGGTTTCGTTCCACACATAGGGCTGTGTAGGCATTTTCGGCGCCGCAGCCGGTTGTATCACATCCGTAATATGAGGTATGACATCGCCAGACCGAATCAAAGTAATCAACGCTCCAACACCTATGCTGTTGTCTTTTATGAATTTTCCGTTGAAACCGGTGGCGTATGAGATAGTGACGCCGCCGAGCACAATCGGGTCAATCTGGACGCGCGGTTTCAAGTAGCCATCTTTGCTCGGAGTCCACAGCACATCCAGAACCTTGGCCTCGGCCTTCTGGTCGGAGAGGACCATCTTGAACGCGAACGCGTGGTCGGGGTTGCCAGACTCACGGTCATAGACCTTATCGTCGATACAGATGACGCCGTCAATCTCATAGCGGTGCTCTTTGCGCCACTTGACCAGGAGTTCAGAGAGCGCCACGTTCGTGACGTCGTCGCGTGCTTCGTTTTCCACCATTATTACGCTGTCGCCGAGATGCGCCATTTGCTTAGACGGGCTCATCATCGGCTTAATCACCTCGTAGACCACGAAATCGATGTCGGCGAATTTTTCACCGTCTATTTTCTTCTGATTTACCGCTCCGGCGACAAAGTTGCGAGGGTTCGCAAAGTTCGCCTTGTATTTCTCTGCGAATACCGATTTGTCAATGATGAATTCGCCGCGAACCACGAGCCCCTTTTCCTCGGGGAGTTTCATATACGGAATCAGGTGGGAGACGTCCTGCCCTATTTTACCATTTCCGCGCGTGTAAAGCTTCGGCGTCGCACCCTCGGTGGAATAGAGGCCGCTCACTCCGTCCAATTTACACGATAGCACGTATGGGCCGTCATATTTTTGTTTCCAAGTCTCCAGCGCGTTCGTATCCGGCTTGATTTTGTCCATAGACCACATCTCATACGGAAGCGTTACCTTCAGCTTATCGATCGCGCATTTGGTGTGCCCCTCTAGGGCAGCTTCGTTGTTCGGAAAGAGGGAAAGGGTCGTCTCGCGTAGAATATCATATTCATTATCGCTCATTATAGGTTTTGTGTCGCAATAATACGCGTCGTTTGCCTTGCGTATCATATTACTGAGCTCCTCCTCGGAGAGGACTTTCAGTGCGCCGATTCCCTCGGTTCTGAATATCTCTATATGGTTGACCGGTTTCTTTTTTATGGTTTTATTAGCCATTTTTAGTTTCTTTTTGGGTAGCACCACATTTGTCGTAGGCTTCCGCATCGTAATGGAACGGCTATCAATCCGCTTGTCGGGCTCTACATATTCCATCCCCATATATTTGAAGATATCGTCCTCGCTCTGAAACGTGTGGTCCACTTTCGTAGTTTTTTTGCCGCTCGCCATGTGATACAATCCGTGCTCGTTCAAGCTGTAGCCCAACGTAAGCGCGCGGTGGCGTTGCGCCGTATTGAAGTTCTTGCTCCCCGTGAAGTATAGTATGGCGAACGGGTATTCGTCCGGAGGCGCGTAGAGAAAGTCCACGCGTCGCGCCGGTTTGTTGGGCAGCTTCGTAACGGTGAGACTCTTGGTTTTTCCGCGACTGAGCACCTCGATGATTATTTTCTGCGCAATGAGCCCATCGATAAAGGCCTCAAATGCCGCGCGGTCGTTTGCCGCATTGGAGACGATAATGTCGATATCGCCAGACGTTTTCGCCTGCCTTCGGTAGGACCCCACAATGCTAAAGGAGGACTCGGGCGGCGAAACCTCTGCGAATATCTTATCCATCTCCGTCTTATACGAGTCAATTTCGGAACGTGGAATTCGTTTTTCGATATCATCAAAATACCGCAGCCCAATCTTCATCGCCGCCGTCAGGTCGTCGCGCGAGCGCAGCCCCTCGACCGTGGTGACGCCTTTCTCGACGAACTCGCGAGCCTTCTTTGGACCAATCCCGTATACCTTTGCGAGCTGATTTGCGGGGTTGTTGCGCTCGTCCTCCAAGAGCTTTATCTTGCCGGTTTCGACATACTCGTTCAGCTTGCTAATAATAGTGGGTCCTATTTTGGGCGTATCCGACAAATCGCTCGCGCTATGTATATCTTTCTCGTAGGTGATAATCGACTCGCTCGCGCTGCGATATGCCTTGGCTCTGAACGGCTCGCCTTTTTTTAACATAATATCCTCCAGCTCATTAAGAGCGTCGATGAACTCCTCGTTGTATCGTTTCATTCTTTTAGATGGCGATGTAATCTTTATATCATCATCTAATTTTAGTTTTCTTTTCAATTTTCTTTTGCGCTTCATTGTTCTATGGTGTGGTTTAGTATAACTATTATCGCAATAACCATAGGTAACCATCGTCCTGGTTTTGGGATTGATAGAAGTGGCGCATATTTCCCCGCGCTCTGTTTCGTAACACGCGTCGTGATTCGTCCACTTGTATTTGAATGGGAATATACAATCGCCGTCTTTGACCCTTTTATTATTTTCTGATTTCCCATATTTATTTCGTTTTGTCGCCTTCATATACATTACCAAAATAAATATGTAAAAATGATTTGTCTGTTTTCTTCACAGTTTTGCCGTAATAATCGTCCATATACTTGCGGGTTGGCGTGGTTTTCTTAATATAATCTTTTGAATATTCATAGACCGGGATATTCTTTTTATCCAACATTATAAATAAAAATATATAATATTTATATTATGACTTTATTCAGCGAATCCAAATCGAACAGCGTAGTTGCCGAGTATGATGGGGATAAATTAGACATAATGGCTATGAACGATGATGGAGAGAATAAAAAAATATATATCACACAGTTAACCGCCAGCGATATTAGGGATATGATAGCCCGCCCTGCTAGTTCGAGCTCGTTAGAGGACCGCCTCAAATCCGATTACAAGTGTAGGTATAATTTTAGAAGACCCACGCTACGCCAACACCGTGGATACAATAAAAAACTACGGGAGTCGCTAAAACTTGCCGAAATGATATCGTCGATACCCGCAAGAACAAGCAAACACACTAAGCGTAAGCGGGAGAACCCGAGGAAAAAATCCAAAACGCGCGGCGTCCGCAAGACGCGCCGGCGGAATACGAGACGGAAAACATCCAGAAAAAAACCCACCAAAACCATGAGATACACGCCGTATCCATCTTCGGAGAGCGTTGTCGCGGAATCGCCAACAGAGACCAGCAAAACCATACCGCTTGACCGAATGTCGGAACAGATGCCCGAAACTATTCGCGATTTAATGTCCAAGACCTCGCAGTCGAGCAAGACGGATTTACCCAATTAGCCTACCAAGATTACAGAGAATTTAGTGTTGTCTAGTGTTAAAAATATATGCTACGTGTATGAAAACCAATATATTGTATATTATAAATTAAATACTACATATGTAGTATGTAACTTATTAGTTTTATAAACTACTTTTGTATATTATTTATATATATATGTCTGAAACGTGGAAAAGGGGGCACACCAATAAACCAATAATAAATGCGACTACAATATTTACCAATAAATTAGTATCAAATAAAGGGGTTTTTATAAATGAATTGCTAGATGGCAGTGCTAACGATATTTCTTTAGTTTTAGTAGAGGGTACGGTGGTAAACAATGTCAAATGTCTAAAGACAACAGAGACAATTAAGACCAAAGACCTTAAATGTAATACGATAGATATGGCTGTTTCGGAATACGACAATAGCTATATAATTATAGCGAATAAAATTGTTACAAGGAAATCTGCCGGTATATATAAATTAGATGGGGTTGATATATCATGTAAAAAACTAGAAACCACGGATATGTCTCTCGACGTTATTCGTTCGATTGGCAGTAAAATAATTTTCGAGACCGACGTTTCATTTACGAAGTATGCATACACTGACAATATCGATTCCAGTTTTATTTCTAGCAATAGCAATAATGTTGCTAACATCCACGCGGATGTATCCTTAAATAAAAAATTAAGAGCAAACACCATAATGACGGAAATTATTAGTAAACCGGGTGATCAGGAATTAACGATTGAGAATGATATATGTGTAAACAAAATTATACGTGCGAGTGATGTTTCGGCGAGCGGTAGCGGTAGAGCGCACACGCTTACAGTAGGAGATATATCGACCTCTAATGTAGCCTCTAATAAAATAACAATAAACTCCGACCTATCCTTTAACGCGATTTTATCAATTACCGATTTGGATTTGGATAAAATATATTCGTTAGACACTGACAAAATCACTCTTACTGGCGATGTAAGCATTAACAGCAACCTAATTATAGGCGAAACTCTTTCAATGGAAGGAATATTCCGATCGTTGGGCGACGAAATCACGCTCAAAGGAAAGGTGACATTTGATAATAAATTGGATATTAGTCAAATAGAAACTAATAGAATAAGTTTACATAGCAAAAATCAAGACTCGTCGGCTATCATATTCGACGGCGACGTATCGATAAACGGAGGGATATATGGAAAAATGCCCTATTTGTATGGTGCCAAAGAGGTCGGCAAATTTACTGAGATTATGGATCACCCCAATGCGGCGGTCGGTGCATTATTTATATTAAATCCTAAAAAAACAACATATACTGATCTTAGTTTGGAAAAGTTCGATGTCGGCGTCGACTCCTCCTCGGTGAGACCAGATAACCCCCCCATAACATTATACGTAAAGAAATCGGCGAGAAATGTTGTCAAAATAACGACATTAAATAGAGATGTCTCGTGGAATTCGGTTACTATGAGAAATAAGATTATATACAGCGGCAACGATATTTGTTATGGTTTGTACCAAGATATTAGCAACGAAATATGGAGTGATGTTGGCGGGGACGATATTGGCGACCTCTCATACACCTTCGATATTAGCACGAGCAGTATAACGGGAATCAAGAATGGAGTTAGAAATGATGATAGTTTTAATCGCATATATTATTTCGATTTATCCGCCAACGACCCAGAAGTGTTCGACGTATCATACATAGTCGCGTCAATCCACGACGATAACGATACGGACACAATAGATTTTTCGGGCAAGGTTGTCATTGAAAAATATTCGCGGATTGGGGTGGGCGACGATGTCTCAAGGTCGCGCGTGAGAATTATGACGCCCTACCATAATTTTACCGCCGCTACCACGGAAGATTTGTCTTTTAACGTGGCGGCACACGACAACGTCAATTATCTTATTAAAACGATATATCTAAATGTAGACGGAAACGTTAGACCGCGCGAGCCTTCGTGGAATGAAATACGGGTAGAAACCTATGACATATGTATAAATAGCCACGCGCGACATTATATAGACCAGTCCTGGAACGATTCGTCTTTAAACAATCGAATAAGCACCGCAGATACGAGGGACGTATCTACGTATCCATTCGATATTAGTTTGAATGCCTTTTTCGGAATCAACAAACAGACATTGAACTACGAGTTCGATTTGTCGGCCGTATTCCCAGAAACAGATTTAGATTTATCGTATAATATCGAATTTAACGCGGTTAGCGAAGATGGGGACAAGTATAATATTAAAACAATAGAATTATCAGGAAATCGTATAGTATTAACTAGCAATATTGAGGATATTAGTAATATTGGAGATGCCGAAAAAACTGATTACCTTACCCGAAGGAGTATAACTCACGCGAATTTTAATGACATATCGGTGAATATAGTCGCTCATAATTATTATCAATACAATGCTAATGGCGATGTCAGCTTTGATTTTAGCGCGGCCAAACAGGACGGCTATGGGGAGGCGACTATACCGAGTGACTATGATGTTAGCTATTCAAAGGACGCTTCGCGAAATATACTGTTGCGTGTTGTAGACGTTATTCAAAATAAACCGCCCGAGTGGAGAAGAATTCAAAATATAAGCATATCATACGATGGATTGACACAGTGGGATGCCAGTTTTTATAGCGATTATAGTTTTAATTACGATTTCGATGATATATCGGCATCGCGCGCAACCATGTTGGCTAACCCCGACATCTCAAAATCATTCATTTATTATATATGGGATACTTCTACGTCGCTCGCCTCGGATATTGCTTCTTTACAATATAAAATAGACTTGTCAGCGTTGGATCCTGAAGGATTTACCGTCGATTTTAGCTATATACCAATAGTAGACGGTAGCTACGATGTAAGTATGGGTACGAATCAGTTATTTATAACTACGCCCGGAAAACAAGACCCGTCAACGAATGATTTGTCGCTGGTAATATGGCCGCAAGATGGAGGGACGTTGTCGGACGGCAGCTATTCGGACATATCTAAAAATTTGATATTTCATCCATTTTTATATAAATTCACCGAATTTACGTTTACAAATTGTGACGCTTCGGGCCGCGAAGGGCCGTCGATTGACAGGTGTAGAGAGTGGTATAATAACCGGTATGAAAATAGCTTAGCAACTAAAGATGATTATAACGCGCACAAAGATGAATATTCGCTAACTAAATGGTGGGAAAATGACCGATTTTTTGATATGGACACGCCTGGTATACAATTATGGACGGTTCCCGCCACTGGATTATATGATGTTACTGTCGCCGGCGCGGGCGGTGGACGTAGTGGTGGCAATGAAAGCGTAGGGAGCGGATTGGTAATGGATTTTAGTTATAACTTTGTAAAGGGCGATAGCTATATGTTATTAATTGGACAAAAAGGCAAAATAGGCAACGCTTATATCCCGAACCCATTGGACGGTTATCCCAGCGAACAATCAACCTCGTCACAACGACCGTATGCTTCGTCGGGAGGCGGCGGGACTTTTTTCGTTAAATATTATAATTTTCCTGAACCCGGTGATACAGACGCTGAGGAGGCTATAATTGACAATTCCGCAAACATTATTGCTATTGCGGGTGGTGGCAGTGGCGGACCAACATATGCGGGTGGAGATAATGATTCGTTTAAAACAGTTGCGGATGGTAGTTATAATAGTGAGTTTGTTGGGTTGGATGGTAGCGGCGATAGCCTCGACGCGGACATTATATTAACAGGAGGAGAACTAACGACCCGGGCTCGTGGAGGAGTTATTGCCGGCGAAAACGAGGCTGCTAGTGGAGGCGGAGGCGGAGGCGGCTATGGAGTGAATGGTGGTCTGGCGGGTTATAATACTCAGCACAGCACAGTTAATGGTAAATTGATTGAAACAGTAGCGTTAGGCGCACAATCGTTTATAACCGGTGGTATGGGTGGACTAAATCCACATGTCTACGTTAATGATGTTATTAATCGAGCGGGCTTGGGTAGTGCGAGCGAGGGAGGATTCGGTGGCGGCGGTGCGGGAGCCGAGGGGGGGTCAGGTGGAGGAGGAGGATATGCGGGAGGCGGTTCGGATAATATCACGGAGGCCGCTATTTTGCCAAAAAACAATACGATTGCTGGCGGCGGAGGGTCAATTGTAAACAAGGAGATTATTGTTAAAAATGCGAATTTCCAATCTATAACCAAACAGAACGATAATGACCACAATAACCGCAACGGTTACATTAAAATAAAATTCAATCCTTATAATCAATCCTTATAATCAATCCTTATAATAACTAATTAAGTATAATATAACTAATTAAGTATAATTATATTATATATGTCGTCAAGGCCTTGGAAACTTACAAATTCAAGGAGCAATACTAATAATACAGACATAATACACTGTGATGAATTATTTGTAGATGACCTAGTCGCAAACAACGCTACACTGCGAAACGTAACCATTAATAAAGAGGTAACAACGAATACTTTTGATGTCTCGAATATATCTATTTCCGAGAATATTAATGTTCCAGATGTCTCGGTTAATAATATTGGACAGTATACAACAACCGATAATAGCTATATAGAGTTTGTATCTCCCTTTTCAGCACCATTTGGGTTGATAGATAAGATTCGCGCAAACGATACCTCATTTACAACACTAAAGGTCAACGATGTTTCGTTAAACAGAATTTCCAATATTAACAACGATGCTGTCGTAGTTAACTCGGACGTTTCTTTCAACGCAGCTGTCTCTGCGAACACATCATTATTTAGTGATATATATTCTGATACGGAGTTGCGTGTCCACAGCGACGTATCGTCTAATGAAACAATAAGCGTTCACACTATCTCGCTAGAAAGATTATCACATATTAATAGTGGCGGAATTATTGAAATAAAAGATGATATTAGTGCTAATAAGATATATATTAATAAAGACCTCAGTGTAAATAACGTCTTGGACGCGTCAACATTAGTTCTGGACGTAATAGATAATTTATATGGTGGAAATATAAATTTTTTGAACGATACCATAATTGATGGTAGCGGAAGTATCCGCGATTTAAGTGTTAACACTATGGAGGGCGGCATAACGTTTACCTCAAATGTTAACGCGTTAAAAAACGTAATGGTGGGTGGCGATATATCCATTAACACGTTGGAAATGTCGGGTAAATTTGTTAACGACGTATCATTTATCGGCGTAACCGCGAATGATGTCTCCGTTAACAGGTTCGGTCCAAAAAACGCGGCCAACAACATAATTATAATAGACAGTGATATATCTATTAATAATTCCGAGGTATTCAAAGGCGAAATAGACGTGAATGACGTTAATTTTATGACGGTGTATGATACTGAGGAGGATGAGGGTGTTCCACCTAAGAAAGATGCGCGTCCAGGGACCATTTTATATTTAAACAAAGAGGGGGTGTTCGAAAATATATTATTTAAAAATTATAGAAAAAATTATTCAGTTCTAGAAATTAACGAAAAAAAAATAAACATAGATATATCTCACATCACCCTATATGAGAATAGTAGCAATCAGGTATCATACTATCTCCGGGACTACACTCTAAATCACGAAGCTAGATACCCTAGGTTAGACTCTAGTTTTGCGACGGTGGAGGATAATGCTGAAACGATTGAGTTTGAAAGTATAAATATTAGACATGACGTCAGCACCAACTACCGAATTGACATATCGTCGTTAGTTGAAGAAACGGTGGACATAACGTTCGACGTAAGCAAAAGAATAATAGTAGCGACCTCGCAAGACGTTTCTATGATTATAGA
>Ga0115568_10002511_pt1 | contig 12751 bp, 9 predicted proteins | sample COGITO_mtgs_1204_FD_87296 | JGI IMG/M metagenome (GOLD analysis project Ga0115568, IMG submission 87296) | Pelagic marine microbial communities from North Sea - COGITO_mtgs_120426 | ecosystem: Environmental > Aquatic > Marine > Epipelagic | place: Germany:Helgoland, sampling site Kabeltonne...
ATTTCTAATTTTGCTCTTCGCTTGTAAGCCGTTTCATTTCACTGAAGGACTTTAAGTGCACTCCCTGGCTACACACTATGCCCACCTTACGACGACCAAACCGTCATTTAAGAGACAACAACATTAAGATGTTCTTCATGTCTCCTGGATGAACAAGCGTTGTTTTCGTCAATCTTCTCTTTCTGTCTTTCGACTTCTTGGTTAAAATGTGACTCTTAAACGCGTGCTTTCTCTTGATTTTTCCGGTACCCGTCAAGCGGAAACGCTTCTTGGCACTGGAATTGGTTTTCATTTTAGGCATCGCTTCCTATTTATTAAACTATTGATTACTACTACTTACTTTTTCTTCTTTGGTGCAAGCATCATTATCATGCGCTTCCCTTCTAACCTTGGCATTTGCTCAACCATTCCTACTTCCTCAACCTCAGTGGCCAATTTCAAAAGCAAGATTTCACCCTTGTCTTTAAATAAAATAGAACGGCCTTTAAAAAACACAAACGCCTTAATCTTCGAACCTTCCTCTAAGAACCTCAAAGCATGTTTCTTCTTAAACTCGTAATCATGCTCATCGGTATTCGGACCGAATCGAATCTCTTTTACAACAACTTTTTGAGCCTTATTCTTGATCTCCTTTTGCTTCTTCTTTTGATCATACAAGAATTTCTTGTAATCCAAAATCTTCACAACTGGTGGATCAGCTTTTTCAGAAATGATCACGAGGTCAAGCCCAGCTTCTTTAGCTAGAGTTAACGCTTCACTGGTCGGAAGAACTTGAGGTTCCCCATCTCCAACAATTCTTACACGCGGAACCCGGATGTTTTCGTTGATCGGGTGTTCCGGTTCTTCTCTTCTCGGTTTTCTGAACGGCTTTCTAATATCTTCTTAATTTAATTAAACTTCTAACTGATTCTTCACCTCATTACTTACGTAATGGGCAAATTCTTCTATTGACATTATCCCTTGATCTCCTTCTCCCTGCTTCCTTACGGAAACATTTCCTTCTTCTAGCTCTTTCTCACCTATCACAAGCATGATCGGAACCTTAGCAATTTCTGCGTCTCTGATCTTCTTCCCTACTTTCTCTCCCCTTTCGTCAACGGAGGCGCGAATATCGTAATTTTCAAGGGATTGTAAAATGTTTTTACATCCCTCATTGAATTTTTCACTGATTGGCAATATTCTAACTTGTTCTGGAGCTAACCATAAAGGGAATTTACCTGCATAATGCTCAATCAAAAATCCGATAAACCTTTCGTGTGTTCCAAGCGGAGCGCGGTGTATGATGATCGGATGTTCTTGGTCATTATTGGCATTGGTATAGGTCAAGTTGAAACTCAATGGTTGAGAAAAATCCACTTGATTCGTAGCTAAAGTGAACTCCTTGCCAATGACACTGTACACCTGCACGTCAATCTTAGGACCATAAAATGCCGCCTCATCCGCTACTTCCTTGTATGGAATACCAGATGCAATAAGCACTTCGCGCACCATATCTTCTGTTTCTTTCCACAGTTCCGGCATGTCAACATACTTCTGACCCAATTTCGCTGGATCATGGGTTGAAAAACGCATGATGTATTTATCAATCCCGAAGATTCTAAAATACTTCAAGTACATGTCATTCACCGCTTTGAATTCTTGCTCAAACTGCGCTTTGGTGCAGTAAATATGAGCATCGTTCATCTGCAAGCTTCTAACGCGCATCAATCCAAATAATTCACCAGACTTTTCGTATCGGTAACACGTACCATACTCGGCCAATCGGTAAGGAAGATCCTTATAGCTTTTTGGAAGCGCATCATATATTTTATGATGATGCGGGCAGTTCATTGACTTCAAATAATAGGTAGAGCCATCCATTTCCATTGGAGGAAACATGCTGTCCTTATAATAGGGCAAGTGACCACTGGTCAAATACAAATTCTCTTTGGCGATGTGCGGAGTTCGCACTCTTTTATAACCTGCTTTTTTCTCTGTCTTCTTGGCTAAATCTTCGAGTTGTTCGATTAGAAAAGCACCGTTTGGCAACCACAACGGCAAGCCCGGTCCTATATCATCATCAAAGGTAAACAACTCCAATTCTTTTCCAAGCTTACGGTGGTCTCTTTTCTTAGCTTCCTCGAGCATTTCAAGGTGCTCTTCCAATTCTTTTGCTTTCGGAAAAGTGATTCCATAAATCCGAGTAAGCATCTTGTTCTTTTCATCACCACGCCAATAAGCTCCAGCTATGGACAGCAATTTCACCGCTTTGATATAACCAGTATGTGGAATGTGCGGTCCGCGACATAAGTCTGTAAAATTTCCTTGGGTATAAAACGTGATCGTTCCATCGTCAAGGTCATTGATCAACTCCAACTTATAAGGATCTTTTCGCTCTTGGAAATACGCTAAAGCATCTGTTTTAGAAACTTCTTGTCTAACGAACTCATTCTTCTCACGCGCCAGTTCGATCATCTTCTTCTCTACCTTCTGAAGATCTTCATCCGTAATGTTGTACTCTTCAAAATCGATATCGTAATAGAAACCGCTTTCGATTGGAGGTCCAATCGCGAGCTTGATGCCAGGATAAAAGAATTCCAACGCCTCCGCCATCAAGTGAGCAGAACTATGCCACATGGTTGACTTTCCCTCTTCATCATTCCATGTCAATAAATTAAGCTGGGCGTCTTCATTGATGGGTCTATTGGCATCCCAAACTTCGCCATTCACCTTGGCAGAAAGCACATTGCGTGCTAGACCTTCGCTGATAGACATTGCTACATCCATAGCAGATGAGCCAGCTTCAAACTGTTTTACAGTTCCGTCAGGCAATGAAATATTGATGTTGCTCATGGGCTTACTTTTTCAAAATAAAGGGCGGCAAAGGTAAGACCTTGAAACAGGATATAAATGATCTGAAAAAGAAAACGCTGATTGAATAAATCACCTCAACACTTTTCTCACGAACGCCACAGAGAAATACCCCATTAAAAATACCCCAACATATCCTTCTACACTCGCAAAAAAGCGCATGATGCCTACCGGATAAAATTCTCCATAACCAATCGTCAAGAAGGTAATGGCGCTGTAGTAAAAAGCTTTTGCGACTGAATTCATACCAGACAGCACTTCTCCTCCACCGGTATCTATATACGTATCGGCAACAAACGGAAGGACCAAATACAAAAGACTGAAAAGGGTATAAATAATGGAAACCGAAAAAAGTACCCGTAATGGTTCGGTGGCATACAACCCAATTTTATCGAAGAGTAACCACTTAAAAAAAGCAGTTGGATAAGCCCAAATAGCGCTGGATGGGTTATGCTTCAACGAATATTCTAAGTCAGCTTTCAGCTCATAGCGTTTGTACCAAATGTATGCTCGATCTTCATCGCTATACCTTCCTGTGGCATTATAAGTCTCTTTCAGCACCAGAAACTGATCTGACTTTTGTCTTTGAGAAGTTTCTTCTTGGGAAAGAATTAAGTTAAGGACTTCATTGCGCTCCCAATCGATGTAGAGATTACCCAAATTTCGCATGCCGCTAAACACCATTTGTTTCATCAGCACAGGTGCTTTGGAAGTCGGCATTAGGTCAATGATATCGCGAACAATGGTGTCTGATAGGTCTAACTTCTCCACTTCATTCACCCGCAAGTCAACATAATTATTGAACTGGCAGAGTTTAAAAGAGAGCATTCGAGCCGAAGCATTGAAGAACGACAAGCTCCCATTTCCAAACGTGGCATTATCAAAAATGAAGTCAGACGTTGATACTGCTTCTTGAAACGTGATGTTTCCATCGCCAAAAGACGCTGAACGAAAAATAACTTTACCCGATCGGAAATCTGCCTCAGAGAAATCAATTTCTCCATCACCAAATTGAGTGCGCTTAAAATCAACCTTACCATCGCCAAAGTCGACCCTTTTAAACGAAACTTCTCCCCCTCCAAAAATGGATTTGTCGAAGGTTATTAATCCTTTCCCAAAACGCGTGTAGTGAAAATCAACCTTCCCTATTCCGAAGTTTACTTCGCGAAAACTAATGTTAGAATCGCCAAAGTCACAGTTTACAAAATGAATATCTCCCTTTTTAAACAAGGCCTGATCAAACGAAATGGTCTTTGACTTAAACGAAGCATATTGAAAGTTTGCTGCACCAGCGCCAAAATGACTCAATGAAAAATCAGTCATTGACGCATTAAACTTTGCCGTGAAAAATGACAATGGACCATCGCCAAACAATGAATTAGCAAAACTTGTAACAGTGCCTGTAAACTCAGCACGGCTGAAATCTTTTGGCTCAATACCATCAAAATAAGCCCAGCTCGCGCTGAAATCGGGCAATTCTATTTCTTCATCCTTGCCCAACGAACGCGTTTCGCGGTATGTTTTTAAAGAAAAGTCCTTCACATACCTCAAGTCAAGCGTTACGGGCTCTTTTGCTTCAATCTTCTTATACACACTTTCCGCATCCACCACACCAAGCCGAACACGCTCTTGTTGTCGACCGTGCACGTCAGTGATAGACACAATCACACTCTCTGTGCATTCTTCAAAAGCTTGGTCTGAAAATTCTAATTCAATGTGGGTAGGCAAGGCAAAATCAGTTTAGCGCACTAAAATGCGATTTCTTCATGAAACGGCATGGAAAGAAAAGCGTTGAATAGATTTAGCATTCCTAAAGAATAGCTATTTCTAGCTATTGGCCATCAGTTTAAGATGGGTTATTACTTCTTTATGATGACACTTTTAAACGGAGAGCATTTGCAAAACCATAAAAATCCATTTACAATGACCGCTAGAGGAATGCAGCTTCAGAAAGTTGCCAATTCCGGAGACGAAACAGTCTACAAACGCAGAAGTTGATATGATCCTCAAAGTGTCATTAAACAATCATTCCCACATGTCCTAGCAAACGTTAAATCACCCTAGTGTCTGTGACATAATCCATAAGGTGAGTTGCAAAACTGTATCTAAGCATGTGTATCGCGATTTTTTTCAGGACTAACCGTTTAGTTGATTACCTCAACCAAGTATAGTGAGAAAGACTAATAAGCGCAGTTTAAAAACTTTTTTTATTTTCTATTCCCCGAAAAAATCAAAACTTTAGGTAGTGAATCTTAAATCTTATTAAAAAAACAAACTATTTAAACGTTTTACAATTTTCCATTTCGAAACTTTGAATAAAACCATCTATATCCGTGACCACAAAGGACCCTTCCAATTGTTTGTTAAGCCCTCTAATTATTTCAACTTCTTCACAAGCAGATTTCGCATTCGGAAAAGTCATGGTAGTTAATACTCTGTAACTTTCGTCTTTACTAACTACCAAATCACAGCTAACACCTAAGTCAGTCATTCTCTCTCGGAACTCAGTTGCAAACTGAATTTGACCTCTGTAAACCTGAATTCTATAAGCTGTAGAATCCTGTATTTTAGATTTATCTATTTGAATTGGTTCAGACTCCACAGGCTGAGGAACAAAATTTTGAGATATGATTTTTATTTCTGGAATCCTTAACTCAAATGATGTTACTCCTGAAATCAGGGTCAAAACTGCACCTATTACAACAAGAATAAACCAACCGAAAAGTGGTTGACGTTCATCTTTAGTTTTCAAAGCATTCAACTCTTCCAACAGATAAACCGCACCATCCTCCTCAAAAGAATATAGACTAAAATTATACTTGAAAAAATAACTGAATGCTGGGATAGAAAGTAATGCGAGGAGCAGCAATCCAATCATACCAAATAGATTTGAAAACCATAAAATAATCAAGTCTGATTGTCTTGATTCGAAATCATCTATTTCTAGCAGGAGAGCAGAAATATAAAGACTGGTTTCTTCTCTTTTTTCTTTGTAAGTCAATTCTAAATCTGCTATCATTTCATCAAGCCTTTGCAGTGAATCGTTCGCATTGTTGAGATCATAAAATGCAAATGAATGCATTGGAATCACGAAGTCCTCCGCTTCAGTTGGGTATTCGTATGATTCTGAAACAGCTATATCTAGCCCTGGGACAACGGCAACTTCAAGAATAGAATATTTAGAGCTCGACTCGTTTTTTTGCGAACCCTTTAATGCCACAACCCCCGAAGAGGTTCCCCAAATAACATTGATTTTATTGGTTCCTATACCTTCAATAATACTGGCATCTGGCGGAACCAACCACATGTATGAAGAATAACTATCATTTACCCGGTAGACCACTGTATCGCCAGAGCATAGTGAATTAGGGCCTATTATCCTCAATTTTTCAGATCGAGGGGATGGCATCTCTGACACAATTACTTGGGTGAAATATTGGTCTCCTTTTTCACAGCTATTTTCCGGAATCACTGTAATTGTATAACTACCCGCTTCTTTCCATGTGTGGACAAAAACGGACGAATTTTCAGCGTCTGCAACTTTGTCTTTTCTCGCCACCACTTTATCATCAGAATCAACAATTTCCCAACTAAAAGTTTCACAATTTAGTACTGGTGGAAAACTGAAAATTTGAGATTCAGTGCTATAAAATTCGTCATCAAGATGAAAGATTTCCTTTTGTGATAAACTAGATTTTGCGGCATTCACAACTTCTTTTCTTAAATTTAATTCAGCAATATCTAAGGTTACAGAGACGGAGTCTGCCATGAGTGTAGAGTCTATTTTTAGAATCTGAATTTTATTAAAATCAATTTTATCAGAAAACGTTGAATAGTCATTATCTATATCACTAAACGCTGCTACCCTAGATTGATGTTCATCTACAGACGCGCCTGTCACAAGATTAATACCCCTATCTAATGTGAGGTAAATAATCGCGGGCAGAAACATTACCAACATCATTCCAAGCGTCTGAAAAGGAAGTGAATAAATCAATTTCGGCAAACGTAAAAGCAACTCCTTAGTGTAGTCACTAAATGAACCCAATGTCTTGTTCTTGACATAGTGTGCAACTCCGAACGGAATTGACATGAATATAATAAACAATAAAGCGATAAATGCAGGAATCAAAAATTCACTTAACGGAAATCCAAATTCTGACACACTTATTTTATCCTGATTAAAGTAAAGCGCAGACAAAATTCCGGAAACTACGGACGATAAGACAATTAAAATTGAAAACCGAGTCAGCAATGCCTTACGATCGTTCACAAGATGCTCACTTTCTGAAAACACTAGGCCTAGGGTAATAAGTGTATAGACTGCTGCGAATGAAATAAAAGGCACTGCGATGAAGGTGAACCAAGTTTGATCAATTAGGCTGTCACACACATAAAGAAGTATCACAAATAAAAGAAACCTCAATAGTGCTATTGCCCCAGAAATGAGGTGACCGAAGCTCATGGAAGGAATGATTTGGGAAAATGCAAGTCGGGTAAACTTCCATGTAAATACCACAGGATAGTGCCAAAGCATTTTAATGAGAAAGACAATAGTTGGATTAAGTATAATTCGCCAAATCCATAAAAAGAACTGTTTGACCCAACCCATTAGCAGCAAGACAAGAACTAGCAGTTGTTCAAATCCAAAAAGGGTCCAAAAAATTAAATTACTTAGTAAATAAAACAACGTAATCAATGGCGCAAGCGCCTTTAGCCATGGCGTTGATGACGTTAATTCGTCTGTGATATTTTTAATCTCAAACAACCTAGTATTAGCGATATTTAGCAGTTTTGAAACTATAAAGCCAATCACAGCAATTACAACGATTGTGGCCAGTAGGTAGTGGATGAACATCATAAGTATTTGATTTTAAGTAAGATTAAGATCAATCGTACAACTTTTTTTTGTAAGAATTCAACTTTATTAATTAAAAATTATACTCACGAACACTAGAATATTCAATTAAAAACGATTTTAATGGGTGAGTCACTGCCGTTTCATTACGTGCCTTTACTCCCTTTTCTTCCGCACCCGCAAATTGATCACCTCCACCAACAAGGAAAAGAACACTGCAAAATAAATATAACCCTTAGGAACATGAACACTGCCAATTGGAAGGCCTTCAACCAACAGCATAAATCCAATCAAGATCAAGAATGATAAGGCGAGTATTTGCAATGTTGGCTGACCATTGATAAATGCGCTGATGCGCGAAGCAAAAATCATCATGATGACAATGGCGATCAATACAGCGGCAATCATAACAGGCAAGTCATTGGACATTCCAACGGCTGTTAAGATGCTGTCAAAAGAGAACACAATATCTAACACCACTATCTGAGCGATAATGTTGGCAAACGAAACTGCTTTCGATTTCGAGGTAAGCTCGTGTTCATCTCCAGTTACCTTATCTCTTATTTCCATAGTGCTTTTGGCTAGCAAAAACAGTCCGCCCGCCATCAGAATGATGTTTCTGCCGCTGAAGGGAATATCGAAAATGGTAATGAGTGGTTCCGTCAACCCGATCAGCCAAGAGATTCCCATGAGCATAAGGATACGCACACCTAAGGCTAGCGCCAAGCCTATAGTTCGAGCTCGTGGTTGCTGATGTTCAGGAAGTTTATTCGAGACAATGGAAATGAAAATGATGTTGTCAATTCCTAAAACGATCTCTAAGAAAGTCAGTGTAAGAAGGGCGATCCAAGCTTCCGGTTGAAGAAAAATTTCCATTAATCAACTATTTACACTCGCAGTCATTGACCTTTTCATAGGCCTTAATATCATCGCGCCATTCCCTTCGTGAAGAGTAATAATCTTTTGCTTCAGAATAACAGATTCTCTCCACATCATTAGCAGCATCTGTGCAGGTGCATTCCACACAATTTTTGCATGAACTAATAATTGCTATAAGGAACAAGAAGATTGATAATCGAAAAAACGTCATGGTACTATTTTGCCTTAAAACGTCAAATGTCGCAATTTAGATATGAATGTGCGGTTAAAAAAGCACCGTGAAAATCTCGATTATTTTTTAACGCTTTAACACTAAAAGGGGATTAGCTCCGCTGATCCCTAGTTCTTCTGTTGAGCCTTCAAAGCAAAACCCACGCTTACAGCGAGGTTGGGTTTTTTGTTTGTACATCCTTTTGAAAATAGGATTAGCTCCGCTGATCCCGCTTCTTATGTTGAGCCTTCAAACCAAAACCCCACGCTTTCAGCGCGGTTGGGTTTTTTGTTTGTACATCCTTTTGAAAATAAATTTTCAACGGCTGTAAAACAAAAAACCTCTCAAATAAATTTGAGAGGTTTTGCTTTGGGTGGAAGACGGGATTCGAACCCGCGACCCTCGGTACCACAAACCGATGCTCTAACCAACTGAGCTACAACCACCATTTCAATTCCATTTTTATCAAATGGGGTGCGAAAATAATTCATCAAATCAACATAGAAGTACCCCAAGCAAAATTTGACGACTAAATTTGAACAGATTTTAAATGTCATGGAAGAAGAAAGAAGGAATTTGAAGGTAGAGGGCATGACTTGCAACCATTGCGCATCAACGGTTTTGGGCATTATAAAGCAAGAAGGAGGCGGTGATATCCATGTAGATTACCTGATGGGTGAAGCCAATTTTGATCTGAAAAATGCTCAAAAAATGGATAAAATCCTGAAGCGACTTGAATCGGCTGGGTACAAATCAAATGCTGAGGGGAGTGAAAATCAATCGCAAGGTTCCTTAAGCGATATTGAAAAGAAATTTCTTTTCACCCTTCCGTTTTCCTTGACGCTCTTCTATCATCTGTTCGCGCCACATGATTGGTTGATCAACAACATTTGGGTGCAGTTTTTTCTATGCCTGCCTGTTTTCATGATGGGACTCTACCATTTTGGTAGAAGCACTTTTGAATCCATAAAGAGTGGCCACATCAACATGGACATCTTGATTTTGATTGGATCGAGCAGCGCTTTCTTCTACAGCATATACGGTGCAATAACTCATTATGGATCAGCTGAAGTGCATGACTTTTTGTTTTTTGAGACCACTTCAACCATCATCACGCTAGTTCTGCTAGGCTACGTTATTGAACACAAAGCAGTGCAGCGCACAACTACTATTCTCAGAGACTTGTATAAAACTCAACCAGAAAAAGCGAAAAAGCTGGTTCAAAATGGCTTGAACCAAGACTTGGAAGTGGTGAATGCTAGTTCTTTAGTTGAGGATGATATTATTTTGGTGAACACTGGAGACCGAATTCCTGCTGACGGAATGATCATTCATGGAACCCTGACTCTAGATGAAGCTATGCTCACTGGAGAGTCAGAACACCTTCAGAAAGAAAAAGGACAAGAAGTGTTTTCAGGAAGTTTGATTGTTGACGGAAATGGGACACTAAAGGTGACTAAAACCGGAAAAGAAAGCACGATTGGGAAAATTATTGAATTAGTAAAGCAGAGCAGATCTGATAAACCATCCGTTCAAAAACTCGCTGACAAAATCAGTTCAATTTTTGTTCCGACCATCTTGATTCTTTCCTCCTTAACCTTCATCATTAATTACACTCTTGTTGATACCAGCATGTCTGATGCAATACTTAGAAGTATTGCTGTATTGGTCATTGCCTGTCCCTGCGCGATGGGTCTTGCCACTCCAACTGCAGTAAGCGTTGGGTTAGGATTAGCTGCGAAGCTCGGAATCATCGTTAAAAAGGCATCCGTTTTTGAGGAAGTGAATGCTATAAAAACAATTGTTTTTGATAAAACTGGGACACTCACTTCTGGCGATCTTCAGATTTCCATGAATGATCTAGAGGATGGATATGATCAAGAAGTGGTTTGGGGTATAATTAAAAGCTTAGAACTTCGTTCTAACCATCCAATCGCCCATCGTTTTTTGTCTTTAACTGACCATATTTCGGAAACACCCCTGGAAAATATTGAAGAAGTAAAAGGAAGAGGTTTAAAAGCTCGTTACAATAATATGAATGCACAATTCGGCTCAGCTGAATTCACAGGTGTATCCAACAATGATGCTGATCTATTTCTTACGCTAGACGATAAACTCATCACATCATTTAACGTAACTGACGAGCTTAAACCCGATGCAAGCGAAACGATTAATTTTTTCACCAAGAAAAATCTGAACACTACTATTCTCAGTGGCGACAGTCATAAAAAAACAGCCTCTATTGCTCAGTTATTAAACATTTCTGACTTTAAAGGAGGCCAATTACCTGAAGACAAGCTTGCTGAACTTAAGCACCTCAAAGAGCGAACGAAGGTGGCAATGGTTGGCGATGGAGTTAACGACTCACCTGCCCTAGCTTTGGCTGATGTTGGAATAAGCATAGGCAATTCAAATGCCTTAGCGGTAGATAGTGCCAAAGTAGTGATCGTTGGAAACAAACTTGAATTGCTACAACACCTATTTAAGATAAGCGACAAAGTTGTGCTCACAATCAAGCAAAATTTATTCTGGGCTTTCGCATACAATCTTGTGGCCATACCTTTAGCTGCTGCAGGCTATTTAGACCCAATGCTTGCAGCTCTTTCAATGGCCTTCAGCGATGTTATTGTAATCGGCAATTCTCTTCGGTTAAAAATGATCCTACCAAATTCAATTCGTTGAGAAACGCAATTTTCATATCGTCTGGCATTGGAAATGCACTCTTGTTGGTTCCTTTGATCAAAAAGCTAAAGGAGCAAGGGCCATTGACCGCACTCAGCACTTCTGAATTTGGTGCCAGGCACATTTTTGATGGCGTCAAAGAAGAGTTGTTTGATGATGTCATCTCTTTGGAAACGTCCGTAGAATGGATGAAGAATACAGCCACTTTCAAGCGAAAGTTTGATGGTGTTTATATGGATCATTTCGCTTCTAGAAGAAAGAATATGATTCTTTCTCATATGAATAGTAAGGAAATCATCACCAATACTATCCCATTAAAACTGCCAAGTTTATTCAAGAGCAGAATCAGAAAAATAGAACCTGAAATTGGAATTCATGAAGCCACTCAATACATGCGTTATGTAAATCACGATTTTAACGACTCCGATCTCAATGAGAAACTATTCAAGCTAAGTGCAAAAAAACACACCAGTATCTCCGAAGGAAAATACATAACAATTCAGCCTGGCAGTGGAAACAATATTGCTCCTTGGAAGACGCTCGCAACAAATAAATGGACAAAGCTTATCTCATTGATTCTAGAATCTTACACCGATCTCAATATTGTAGTTTTAGGAGATGAATCTGAAATAGATCTGATCCCTTTTCTCCCTAAAGACGATAGGGTCATTAAAGCCATCGGCAAGACCGAGCTAAAGGATCTTCCAGGGATAGTTTCTAAATCGATTGTACATATTGGAAATGACAGCGGAATAATGCACTTGGCTGGCTGTATAGGAACGCCAACAGTGAGTGTTTGGGGTGGATCAGATCCAGATCTTTATGGTTGGCATAAAATAAATAGCAAGAAGCACAAAGTGATCCACTATAATCTAGGTTGCGGACCTTGCAGTAGATGGATTGAACCTAATCACAGCAAAGTTGAAGTGCCATCAATGTGTCCTGATTTCAAATGCTTATCTCAAATTAGTGTGAATGAAATCATGAAAAATGTTGAACCATTTTTAGCGCCTTGATAAAAAACATTATTCATACGCTCAGCAGCAGGTTCATGGTATCGGTCATGAATTTAGTCTTGCTTTTCATCACCACAAGAATCATGGGTGCTGAAAACAAAGGAGAAATCAGCCTCCTCATCTTAAACCTTTCTCTAGCTGCGATTTTCAGTGGGCTGTTTGGTGGACCTTCTTTGGTGTATCTGATTCCTAGATTTCGACTGAAAAATATTCTCATCCTCAATTATGGATGGAGCTTCTTAACCGCTGGATTAG
>Ga0115568_10002525_pt1 | contig 12718 bp, 9 predicted proteins | sample COGITO_mtgs_1204_FD_87296 | JGI IMG/M metagenome (GOLD analysis project Ga0115568, IMG submission 87296) | Pelagic marine microbial communities from North Sea - COGITO_mtgs_120426 | ecosystem: Environmental > Aquatic > Marine > Epipelagic | place: Germany:Helgoland, sampling site Kabeltonne...
AAAAAACCCAAGGCTTCACCCATCAAGGTGGTCGGCAAAGTGGACCTGGATTCTGTGTCTCCGAAAAAGAAGACCAAGAAACCAGCTGCAGCAGAAAAAGCCCCGGAACCGGCCCAAAAGAAGGCCCCGGAAAAAGCAGCCAAACCAGCGCCAGTTGCTGAAGAGGCCCCGAAAAAAGCAGCCCCCACCATTCCCCCTACGGAAGTGGTGCGCGCCAAGGCTGAAAAACTCAGCGGACCCACTGTCGTGGGCAAGATTGACCTTCCAGTAGAGAAGAAGCCCACCACCGCCGGAGAAAAGCGGAAGCGGAAACGCATCACCAAGGTGGATGTCGAGGCTGCTGGAAAGCAGGCTGGCAAGCGGGGGCGCACCGTCACGGGCGGACCCAAAAAAGAGATCTCCGACAAGGACATCCAAAAGGAAATCAAGGAAACGCTGGCACGCCTGAGCAAGGGCAAAAAGACCCAAGCCAGCGCCAAGACCCGCCGTGCCAAAAGGGACGCCAAAGCCGAACGCGTAGAGCGCGAGCAGTTGGCCCAAATGGAAGCGGCACACACCCTCGAGCTCACCGAGTTCGTTACCGCTTCTGAACTCGCCACACTGATGGACATTTCCGTCAATGAGGTGATTTCGGCGTGCATGGCACTCGGTATGATGGTGTCCATCAACCAGCGCCTGGACAAAGAGACCATTGGCATCATCGCCGAGGAATTCGGTTATGGTGTGGACTTTGTCAGTGCAGAAGTACAGGAGGCCATTGAGGTGGAGGAGGACAGCGATGAGGACATGGCCTCACGCCCGCCCATCGTGACCGTCATGGGACACGTTGACCACGGTAAGACTTCGCTCCTCGACTACATCCGCAAGACCAACGTCATCGATGGTGAGGCCGGCGGCATCACCCAGCACATCGGTTCCTACAGCGTAGAACTGGACGATGGTGCGCGGATGACCTTTATCGATACCCCAGGACACGAGGCCTTTACGGCCATGCGTGCCCGCGGTGCGCAAGTCACAGACTTGGCCATCATCATCGTAGCCGCGGATGACGCTGTCATGCCGCAGACCAAAGAGGCCATCAGCCACGCGCAATCTGCAGAAATTCCCTTCATCGTCGCCATCAACAAATGTGACCGCGAAGAATCCAACCCGGACAAGATCAAGACGGAGTTGGCCGAATTGGGCATCCAGGTAGAAGAGTGGGGCGGCAAAACCCAAAGCCAAGAGATTTCCGCGAAGACGGGACTTGGCATTCCAGAGTTGCTCGAAAAAGTGACCTTGGAAGCGGAATTGCTCGAGTTGAAAGCCAACCCGAAGAAGCGTGCGGTAGGCACCATCATCGAATCCAGCCTCGACAAAGGGCGTGGATACGTGACCAACCTCATTGTCTCAGCCGGCACACTCTCCGTTGGAGACCCCATGCTTGCTGGACAGTACAGCGGCAAGGTCCGCGCCATGAGCAACGAGCGCGGCGAAGCCCTGCAAGAAGCGGGTCCGTCAACACCTGTCTCCATCTTGGGACTGGATGGCGCGCCCAATGCCGGTGACGAGTTCCACATTTTCGAAAACGAAAAGGAAGCCCGCACCATCGCCCAAAAGCGCCAGCAATTGCAGCGCGAGCAGGGCATTCGGACACAAAAGCAGGTCACCCTCGAAGAACTCGGGCGCCGAATTGCAGTGGGCGAATACAAGGAGCTCAACCTCATCATCAAGGGCGACGTCGACGGCTCTACCGAAGCCTTGGCCGACTCTCTGATCAAGCAGAGCACCGAGAAGGTTCAAGTCAACGTCATCCACAAAGCCGTTGGACAGATTTCAGAGAGCGATGTGCTCCTGGCCTCTGCTTCCGAAGCCATCATCATCGGATTCCAGGTCCGCCCCAGTGGCACCGCCCGGAAGCTCGCCGAAAAGGAGGGCATCCAAATCCGCCTTTACTCCATCATCTATCAGGCGATCGAGGAAATGAAGGAGGCGATGGAAGGCCTGCTTTCCGCCAAGATCGAGGAGCGCATCGTGGGAACCGCGGAGATCCGTGAGACCTTCAAGATTTCCAAGGTCGGCACCATTGCAGGTTGCTATGTCCAAGACGGCATCATCAGCAGAAACCACAACATCCGCGTCATCCGCGACGGCATTGTCGTCTACACGGGCGAACTCGGTTCACTCAAGCGCTTCAAGGACGACGCCAAAGAAGTCAAGAAGGGCCTCGAGTGCGGCTTGAACGTGGACAAGTTCAATGACATCAAAGTGGGCGACCTCATCGAAGCCTACGAAGAAGTCGAAGTGAAGCAGACCCTCGACGACTGAGCCCATGGAAGGGAAGCCCATCAGCAAGCTTCCGGACCTCGGCACGACCATCTTTACCGAGATGACCGCCCTGGCCAACCGCCATGGTGCACTCAACCTCGCCCAAGGTTTTCCCGACATTCCGCCGCCTGAAGGACTCGTGGAAGCCGCCATCAGCGCCCTGCGGGAAGGCATTCACCAATATGCCCCGATGGCCGGCCGCCCAGACCTGCGGGCGTGGATCTGTTCACACTACAGCCAGCGCCACAAGGCCGTCTATGACGCCGAAAGCGAATGCACCATTGGCGCGGGAGCCTCGTCGCTGATTTTCGCTGCCATCCAAGCCCTGGTGCACCCCGGCGACCAGGTCGTTGTGCAATCCCCGGCTTACGATCTCTATGGACCGGCTGTCCAACTTGCCGGTGGCCAGCTCGTGGAGGTTCCCCTGCTCGATGCCAGCGGAAATTGGGACCTCGACGGGCTCCTCGGCGCTTGCCATGCCGGCGTTCGCATGGTGATCCTCAACACCCCGCACAACCCCACGGGTACAACCTGCCCTACAGGGTTCATGGATGCCTTGGCCCAACACCTCGAAGGATCGGACACCCTGGTTCTTTCCGATGAGGTCTATGGGCCCATGGTCCACGATGGCCGCAAGGAAGTTTCACTGGCCGCCTGCCCAGGTTTGCGCAACAGGGGCCTGGCCTTTGGCAGCTTTGGCAAGCTCCTCCAGGTCACGGGCTGGAAAATCGGTTGGGCCGTGGGGCCAGCCGCCCTTACTGCGGAATTGAGAAAGGTCCACCAATACGACGTCTTCTCCACGGGTGCACCCCTGCAGGCGGCCCTCGCCCATTTCCTCCCCACCAAAGAAGGTGTGGCCCACCTCAACGGCCTGGCTTCCATGTACCAAGCCAAACGCGACCGCTTGCTGGCGGGCTTGGCAGGCACCCCCTGGCGGTTCACCCCCGCACAAGGCGGATTCTTCCAGGTCTTGGATGCCCGCGACATCGTTCCCGGCGACGACGGCCATTGGGCCCGCACGTGGACCCGCACCCACGGCCTGGCAACCATCCCCCTCTCGGCCTTTTGCACGCCGCCCACACCGCAAGTGCGGCTCTGCTTTGCCAAAGAGGATGTCACACTGGATGCGGCAGCGGCTTGCCTGCGCGACATTGCAACCGACCATGGCAACTGATCGGCTCCACATCATCGGCCTGCAAACCGACCTGAGGTGGCGGGACCCCCAAGCGAATCTGAACCACTTCGACGGCCTGCTCGCGCCATTGGAAAGCACACCGTGCGATGTGGTGATTTTGCCGGAGATGTTCACCACTGGGTTCAGCTGGCCCCCCGTGGACGCCGCTCCAGACGCGCCGCAGCCACTGGATTGGATGCAGTCATGGGCCCGACGACTGGATGCCGCCATCGTGGGCAGCGTGGCCTGCCACGATGGCCAAGGTCACGCGCGCAACCGTTGCTGGTTTGTACCGCCCGAAGGCGCACCCACTTTCTACGACAAGCGCCACCTCTTCAGCCTGGCTGGCGAGCACAACCATTTCACGGCGGGTGAGGAACGGAGCGAAGTCGAATACAAGGGCTTCCGCATCTTGCTGCAAGTCTGCTACGACCTGCGGTTCCCCGTCTTTTCGCGAAACAACGGGGAGCACCCTTATGACATGGCCATCTTCGTCGCCAACTGGCCGGCAACACGCGCTGCTGCGTGGCGCACCCTCCTGCAGGCCCGCGCGATTGAGAACCAGTGCTACGTGGCGGGCATCAACCGCAGTGGTGCCGATGGAAATGGCCACGCCTATTCCGGCGACAGCCTGATCGTCGATTTTGCGGGAACGGTGCTCGCCGACGCAAAAAGCACAGGCCTGCCCAGCACCCTCAAAGCCGTCGCGGTGCGCGAAGAACTGTCCGCTTTTAGGGCGCGCCTGCCTTTTCTCGACGATGCCGACCGCTTTACCCTGGGGTGAGTCAGCGCAGAATGCGGTCGAGCGCCCGGCCCCGCGCCAATTCGTCCACCAGTTTGTCCAGGATGCGCACCTTTCGGGTCAAGGGGTTCTCGATGTCTTCGATGCGATAGCCGCAAATGCTCCCGGTCACTTGGTCGGCATTCTCGTGCAAGGTGGCCTCCTCAAAAAACTCCGGAAACCGGGTGGCGCGTTCAATCTGTGCCGCAATTTCCGCGTCCGAGAAGCCGGTGAGCCAGGTCAATACGGCGTGCAACTCCTCGCGCGTCCGGCCCTTCTTTTCCACCTTGGCCACATAATGGGGGTAGACCGAAGCAAAGGTCATCCCCACAATGTTCCGGTGATGGGCTTCGGTGGGCTGCATGACAAGAAAACGGAAGGGTCAGCGCCTTACTTGAACGCGTTTTCGCCGGTGACGTCCAAGCCCGTGATGAGCAGGTGGATGTCGTGCGTACCCTCATAGGTGATGACCGACTCCAGGTTCATCATGTGGCGCATGATGGGGTACTCTCCCGTGATGCCCATACCTCCGAGCACCTGACGGGCTTCCCGTGCGATGTTGATGGCGATCTCCACGTTGTTGCGCTTGGCCATGGAAATCTGACCGCTGGTGGCCTTGCCTTCATTGCGCAGTTGACCCAAACGCAGGGTCAACAATTGGGCCTTGGTGATCTCCGTGATCATTTCAGCCAATTTCTTCTGCTGCAATTGGAAACCCGCAATGGGACGACCGAACTGCACGCGCTGCTTGGCATACCGAAGGGCCGCGTCGTAACAATCCAAGGCGGCACCGATGGCGCCCCATGCAATGCCATAACGCGCACTGTCGAGGCAGCTCAAAGGAGCGCCGAGACCCGAGCGGCCAGGCAAAATATTGGCCTTGGGCACCTTGACATCTTCGAAAATGAGCTCACCGGTATCCGAAGCGCGCAGGCTCCACTTGCCCGTCATCTTCGGTGTGGAGAAACCTTCCATGCCGCGCTCCACCACAATGCCGTGGATGCGGCCCGTCTCGTCCTTGGCCCATACCACGGCAATGTCCGCAAATGGGGCGTTGGAAATCCAGAGCTTGGCGCCGTTCAGGATCACGTTTTCGCCGTCTCCAGCATCCTTGAAATTCGTGATCATCCCCCCCGGGTTGGACCCGTGGTCAGGCTCAGTCAAGCCAAAGCAGCCCATCATCTCACCCGTGGCGAGCTTGGGCAAATACTTCATGCGCTGCTCCTCGCTGCCATACTTCCAGATGGGGTACATCACGAGCGAGCTCTGCACGGATGCTGTGCTGCGCAATCCGCTGTCGCAGCGCTCCAGCTCCTGCATGATCAAGCCGTAGGAAATCTGGTCCAACCCCGCACCGCCGTATTGCTCAGGGATGTAGGGCCCAAAGGCACCAATCTCGCCCAATCCAGGCAGCAAGTGCTTGGGGAAAACCTGCGTTTCGGCGGCCTCCTCGATGATTGGACTGACCTCTTGCTTGACCCATGAACGGGCGGCATCGCGGATCAATTTGTGCTCCTCGGTCAAGAGGTCGTCCATCATGTAGTAGTCGTGACCTTGATAGAGGTCGGTCTTGACAGATCCCATATTCATGGTACAAAAATACAACGCCCCCGTGCGTAGACTTGAACCTCTATGGACCTGAACGCCCCTGATGCCCCTCAATTTGCCAGCGCGACCGCCCGCGTAGACGCAAAAAAGGCGGGATTGCGGATCCAGGAAGCCCTGCCCGGGATGTTTCCAGAGGTGTTGCCCAGCCGCAAATCCTGCCGCAAAGCGCTCGACCGGGGCGACATCCTACTCAACGGTGTGGTGGCCGATACGGCCCGCAGGGTGCAAATCGGCGATACCGTCACGCTCAACGTCGCGTTGCAGCCACCGACACCGCCGGGCAAAGGCACCCCGACCCAATTTCAATGGCACCGACCCCCGGGTGCCGATTACTTGTTTGTTTGGAAGCCCGCCGGCCTCAGCACCTCGGGGGTAGGCAACCGTCACCTGGCAGGCACCTTGGCCCACCTGGCGCATGCCGGCACCCCCGCCCAACGCACCGACCTCCGACCCCACCATCCCGATGCCCTCCGCTGGCCGCAGCCCGTTCACAGGCTCGACCGGGTGACGGCTGGCTGGGTCTGCATTGCCCTCACCCTCAGCACCGCCCAATCACTTGGGCAAGCCTTTGCAGAGCGCACGGTCCACAAAAAATACCTCGCGCTGGTCGCGGGCAATCCTGAAAACGCCGGGCAGTCCACGGCACCGTTGGACGACAAGGCCGCCGCCACACGTTGGAAAGTCCTCGGGACAGGGCCTCTGCCTGTCCATGGCACCGCCGCACTCATCGAGGCCACGCCAGAAACAGGCCGCACCCATCAAATCCGGCGGCACCTTGCCCTCGCCGGACATGCCATCGTGGGTGAGCACTTGTACCAACCTGATCAAACGGATGGGCAACCTGGGGTGCGCTACACGGGCCAGGGCTTGTTTCTCAGTGCCACTTCACTCGCATTGCCCGCTGGCACCCATGGACCCGCCCGCAGCATCGCGGGACCCCCCCCGCGTAAATTCTACGCCGTCCCTTGGGTTCGGGCGCTCCTGTCTATCCACGGAGCTCAGGCCACAGAGGCCTCGTAGCCGTCGTCAATCAGCAGGCCTTTTTTCTTGTAAGCCGACACGGCCAAGTGGTCCGCGCGCTCGTTCATGGGGTTGCCGGCATGGCCCTTGACCCAATCAAACCGCACCTTGTGCTTGCGGTAGACCCTCAAAAACCGCACCCAGAGGTCGGGGTTTTTCTTGCCCTTGTACCCTTTTTTCTCCCAATTGAAGACCCACCCCTTCTGCACGGCATCAATGACATACTTGCTGTCGCTGACCACCCATGCCTCGGTGCCCTCGCGCTTCAAAGCCTCGAGCGCCACAATGACCGCGAGCAACTCCATCCGGTTGTTGGTGGTGAGGCGGTATCCCGCGGTCAGTTCCTTGCGGCGGCCACCCCATTGCAGGATGGCGCCGTAACCGCCAGGGCCGGGGTTGCCCGAAGCACCGCCGTCTGTATGGATGACAACGGGATCAGCCATGGGCTTGGAAAAGCATGGCCGCATTGGCAGAAAACAGCTTCACAGCAATCGCCAGCAGAATGATGCCGAAGACCTTTTGCAACACCGCGATGCCGCCTTCGCCCAACAGGCGCTCTATGCGCCCAGTCATGCGCAGCACGAAATAGACCAAGGCCATGTTGATGAAGATGGCCAAGGCAATATTGACCGCCGCAAATTCCGCCCGGAGCGAAATGATGGAGGTCATGCTGCCCGCCCCGGCGATCAAAGGGAAGGCCACGGGCACAATGGTGGCCGTCTTCATCGATTGGGGGGACTGCTTGAAGAGGGTGATGCCCAGGATCATTTCCAGTGCCATGAAAAACATGACGATGGACCCCGCTACGGCAAAGGAATTGACATCAATGCCCAGGAAGTTGATCACCCCCTCACCCAAAAACAGGAACGCCAGCATGATACCGAAAGCCACCAGGGACGCCTTCTCAGCATGGATGTCTCCGGCTTTTTTCTTGATGTCCAACAAAAAAGGAATGGACCCCAAAATGTCGATCACGGCAAACATCACCATGGCCGACTTCAGCAGTTCAGTCCAATTGAAAACCATATGCTCCATGCTTCTATATCAAAGGGTGCCCGACAAGGATACGGACTCCAAAATGGCGCGCAAGGCCTGCGGCGCGTAATGCGCCTTCTCCAGCGCCCGCACCTTTTCGGAAATGGTGTCCGGCGTGTCGGTGTCCACATCCAAGGCCACCCGGGCCTGAAAGAATGCCGGTCCTTCATCAAACTCGGCCGTCACCCAATGCAGGGTGATGCCGGTCTCGTGGACCCCTCCTTGCTTCAGGGCCGCGTGAACTGCGGCATGGACGCGATCCCCGTACATGCCCTTTCCGCCAAACGCAGGAAGCAAGGATGGGTGAAGGTTGAGCATCCTGCCGCCAAACGCCGCCACAAGATCAGACGGCACCTTGAGCAGGAAACCAACCAATGCGACAAAGTCGATGCCTTCTCGGTGCAGCCTGCGCGCCACCTCACCGGAGCACAATTCCTCCTTGGTAAAAACCCACTGCGGCACGCCCAAAGATTCCGCGCGCCTCAGGACCCCTGCAGCGGGGCGGTTGCTGCCCACAAAAGCAATGTCCACATCCGCGCGTTCTGCCGCCGCCCGAATGAGCCGTTCGGCATTCGTCCCCTCTCCACTGGCCAAGACGGCCACCTTCACCGCGCTGCCTTTCATCAACTCCCGGCGTCCGGGTTGAATACAGGGGGGTCCGAAAGCGGGCCCTGTTGACGGGCCGACTGTGCCGACCTCAGCTGGGACATCGACTCTGCCATGGCCTGCACTTCCTCATCGTCCGGTAAGGCGTCAGAGAGAGAGCCTGAAATGCGCTGTGTCACAGCCATGGCCACTTGAATCTCACTGGAAGCCGCCGAATAATAAGCGTCGTCCAAAGCAATGTAGTAGCGGACATCATCAGAAAGCGCCTTGAAGAGTTCCGCGCCCACTTGTTTGGCCAATGTGCCAGCCAGTGATCGCTGCTCTTCGGTCAAGCCGGGGTCCTGGGCGATTTCGGAAAGCAACTCTATCGCCGGCAGCATGATGCGGTCGTACGGCACATTCCGGGATGGGGTCACGCGCACCAGCTTCTCCAGAACTTCGAGGCCACGGGCCGAAGCCCCGCTGGTCGCAAACGACTCCGCGAGGTTGGTCAGCTGCAAGCGAATGTTCGTGGTCATGCGCCGGTTGTTCTCGTCCATGTAGATCTCCCCTTCGGCGTCCACCCCGCCCCACTGGAAATTCTCCATCACATTGGTGTACATGAGGTCTCTGGCAATGCCAATGGGCTGCCCTCCGCGTGAGCCATACTTGACGGGCACCAGGCGCCAAGCCAAGCCCTCCAAACGGAAGTAATCCTGCAAACCGACATAGCTGTCTGGTCCAATGGTGACTGCGAAGTACACCGGGCGCTCCCACTTGTTGTTGTTGAGGATCTCCATCACCATGAACTGGTTCTTGAGCACATACTGCTTGGGCGTCCCTCCACCATCGGTGACCGTCCATTCGACGGCGTCCACCAAGCGGTCGCGCTCTTCGGGAAGCACCAACCCGGAAGACACGGCAAAGGCACTGTCCACTGGCACACTGAAGCTGTTGGATGGAAAGTGGGCGTATTTGCGTCCACCACCATAATCGACCATGTCACCATCATCCAATGCCTGGCGCATCGCCGTTTCAATGTCCACATAGGGGTCATTGGTGTTGGTTGGCGGATCCATCAAGACGATGTCCCGGGTGCCCTGGCGGTACTTCTCTTCACCCATGCGGATGGGCACAGGGGCGCTGTCATACGCCCGCCGCTTCATCTGCTCCACATACCAGTCTGTGTTGAGGAGGCTGAGGTTGACAATGCGAACATCTGTCCGGTAACCTTCTACCTCTTGGACGTACCACAGTGGGAAGGTGTCGTTGTCCCCATTGGTAAACAGTATGGCATTGGGTGCCAAACTATCGAGGTAGTTCTTGGCCATGTCCACTCCCGTGCTGCGCCCAGCCCGGCTGTGGTCATTCCAACCTTCGGCACCCATGTGGAAGGGCACCAAAATCAACAGCCCAGACAACACCGCGGCGCTCAACTTCTCGTTGCCCGAACGGCCCAGTGCAAACGCCAATCCAAGCAATGCCGCCGAGAGCACGCCGAGATACAGCACGCCATAACTGAGGGCATGGCTGCCACCTCCCACCGTCTCCAGCAAAAAGAGCACAACGCCAAATGCCAATGGAGCACCCGCCGCAAGCCCGAGGTTCTTGCCTTTCAAATGTGACGCCGCGTCAAACAAGGCGTACACGCCGAGGCCAATCCAAAATGCAAACGCATAAAAAGAGCCGACATAGGCGTAGTCACGCTCTCTGGGCTGCAGCGGGTATTGGTTCAAATACACCACAATGGCCAGTCCAGTGAGGATGAACAACAATCCGATCACAGAGAAGTCTCGCCAGCTTCTGAATGCCTGGAATACCGCCCCGATTAACCCCAACAACAAGGGAAACAGAAAGAACCTGTTGTGGCTTTTGTCCGATTTCCGGTGATCCGGCACCACGGACCTGTCACCCAGCCGTTCGGCATCAATAAAATCGACACCCGTCAGCCAATTGCCGTCGATGAAATCCCCGTGGCCTTGCACATCGTTTTGGCGTCCGGAATAATTCCACATGAAATAGCGCAGGTACATCCACCCGATCTGGTACCGCGCAAAAAAGGTGAGGTTCTCAGCCTGCGAAGGCATGAGCAATTTGTGGTAGCGGTCTGCTTGGCCCTGCAGGCGCTGCACCTCTTGGATATCGGCGGATGAACGCGAGCGGTTGGCCCGGTTGGTCGCCGCCCGAATCTGCTGCTCCAATCCATTCAGTGAACGCTGAAGCGATTGGGCATAGGTCCTCCCGTGGTCCAAACCTTGGGAAAGGTCCTCCATCATCATTTTGGCCAGCGTGCGCCGCACTTCCGAGTTACCGAGGTCGGCGAGCCGGGCATCGTTTCCTTTGCCCACAATGATCTCCGTGCCACTGCGCACCTCGTAGTTGGCGCCGAAACGCTGACCAAAAGACCGGTAGAGGTTGTTCATCGTGCGGCCCAATTCCGCTTTGTCCATGTTGCCTCCCAAAATCTGGTTGGACAAATGGGATTCAAAGGATGACGCATCCCTTTCTCTTTGGTCCAAGGGGCTCACAAAGGCCGCGTCCTCATTCCACCCTTTGTAGTTGCACCATTTCTTGTATTCCCTGACGTGATTGGCCTGGCTGCTGTACAGCCTCGGAAACACCATGGTGAACCTCGGGTCATAGTTGGGCACGCCATTGCGCTTTTCACCGCTGTCGACGTACTCCTGTTTCACACTGAAGTCGCCCTCATTTTCGCTCATGTACTTCTCAGCAGCAAAGCGCTCCCGGAATGTGGCCACCCGGGTGTCCAGGGCGCCACGCTTCTTGAAGACGCTGTAACTCGGGAAATATGACGGCGCCCCATCATCATAGGGGTTCTCGGCATCATTGGGTGAATTCCAATAATGTCCTGTGCCCAAAGGCCGATCGCCGTATTGCTCGCGGTTGAGGTAAGAGAGCAAGGCAAACAGGTTCTCCGGGTTGTTCTCGTCCATGGGCGGGTTCGCTGCCGAACGCACCACGATGAGTGCAAACGTGCTGTATCCCACCAAGATCATGGCCACCGAAAGGGCGGCCACATTGAGCTGCCACCACCCCTTCTGGCGGCTCCACCACAGGGCGGCCACAATAAGGGCAATGACCATGGCCAAATACACCGCCACACCGGTATTGAACGGCAGGCCCATGCTGTTGACAAAGGCGAGCTCGAACCGCGCCGCCAGCTTCACAAAGCCCTGAATCAGACCATATTGGACAAAAAGCAACAGGGCCAAGGACAGGGCCATGGCGCCGATGAATGTGGGCCACCTAAAGGTGTTCCGCTTGAAATAGTACACCGCGACGATGGCCGGAATGGCCAACAGGTTGAGCAGGTGAACACCGATGGACAGTCCCATCAAATAGGCGATCAGCACAATCCACCGCAGGTTGCCCGGCTCTTCGGAACGCGCCTCCCACTTCAAGATCGCCCAAAACACCAGCGCGGTGAAGAGGGACGACAAACCATAGACCTCGCCCTCAACGGCAGAGAACCAAAAGCTGTCGCTGAACGTGTAGGCCAATGCCCCCACTGCTCCGCTCGCCATCACCGCAATGCGCTGGCCAGGACTCAATGCGCTGACGCCTTCCGGCAGCCTTGTGACGGCGAGTTTGCGCGCCATATGGGTAATGCTCCAAAACAGGAAAAGGATGGTAAATGAACTCGACAAAGCGCTCATCATGTTCACCGCCGTGGCCGCGTAAATCGCCGGCACAAACATGGAGAAGAGGCGCGCGAGAAGCATGAACATGGGCGCCCCCGGAGGGTGACCGACTTCGAGCTTGTAGGCCGAAGCAATGAACTCCCCGCAATCCCAGAAGCTGGCCGTGGGTTCAATCGTGAGGAGGTAGACGACGGTCGCGACAAGCCATACAGCCCATCCCGTCAAATCATTGAGTCGCTTGTAGTTCATGCGGACGTGGATTCATCCCACATTTCGCCCTGGATTTCCCAGGGCCAAAAATTGCCGGATTCCCGCGAAAATAAGGTCTCTTCAGCGCGCAACCATCACGCGGCCCACTTGTCGGGCGGAGCCCCCCTCCACCTCGAGGAGATAGCTGCCCGTCGACAGGGGACTGAGGTCAACCTCCCAACGGGCGGAAGGCGACCTTCCCGAGCGCACGGTACGGCCCGTCGCGTCGCACAGCCGCCATGTCAATCCCCCGGCTGGGGCGGCCTCTGGCCAGGTCACAAACAACCTGGATTCCGC
>Ga0115568_10002529_pt1 | contig 12706 bp, 8 predicted proteins | sample COGITO_mtgs_1204_FD_87296 | JGI IMG/M metagenome (GOLD analysis project Ga0115568, IMG submission 87296) | Pelagic marine microbial communities from North Sea - COGITO_mtgs_120426 | ecosystem: Environmental > Aquatic > Marine > Epipelagic | place: Germany:Helgoland, sampling site Kabeltonne...
ATACAGCACTTTATCTTGGTCGAATAGTCGTTTCGATAGACCCGTCAAATGAAAATTTTGTATGGCTTTTGGCAGATAATATTGTACGTGGTGAGCAATCCTTTTTAATGAGATATCAAGTAGATATTGATACTTGGGTGAATAGGTCGTCCGGCATGCCTTACAATCTTGGAAATAATGGGAATTTTAATTCTCAAGGAGGTTACAACATGGTTTTAAAAGTCAATCCTTCAGATTCGAATATGGTTTATGTAGGAGGAGTAAGTTTGTATCGTTCTACAAATGGTTTTTCTGAAACTGCTAATACGGATGGATGGATAGGAGGTTATAGTAGAGCCAATAATTATGAGTTGTATGAAAATCATCATCCAGATATACACAATTTGGTATTTATCCCTTCTAACCCATCTAAAGCAATCTCAGCTTCAGATGGTGGATTACACTTAACACAGAATATTAAGAGTGGTAAAACTGTATGGACCTCACTTAATAATAAGTATTTAACAACCCAAGCTAGAATTGCCTCTTTTGATCCTTCTGGAACTTCAAACCAATTATTGGCAGGTTTTCAAGATAATGGTACGTGGTGGATTGGAGGTAATACTGATATTGATGATCCTTGGTATTCTCAATACTCAGGTGATGGCGGTCACAATTCTATTGCAGACGGTAGTGAAACACTTTACGTATCTTCACAAAACGGATCTGTTTACCGATTAGAATTTGATAATCAAAATAACTTTATGAGTACGAGAGTAACACCATCTATTTCTAGTGGTAACTTTGGTTTTTTATCTCCTTTTATTTTAGATCATAACAATGATAATATAATGTATATGCCTAGAGGGGGAAATATGCTTGTAAATAAAAATTTGGATGAAATACCAAAAGGTTCAATAGCACCAACCAGTACTAATTGGTCTCAAATTAGTGGTAATACATTGGGATCAAATATTTTATCTTTAGATGTGTCGACCTACCCAGAACATCATAAACTTTATTTTGGTGCAGAAGGTGGAGGTGTTTTTAGAGTAGACAATGCACATTTACCAACAGCCACTCGCAGTAGTAATTTGATTAAAGGAAAAGGTTTGGGAGAAGGACCAATTGGCTGTGTTTATGTAGATCCAACGAATTCAGATCGTGTATTTATTACAAAATCAAACTACGGGGTAAGAAGCATTTGGATGAGTGAAAATGAAGGTAATTCTTGGACAGATATTAGCGGAAATTTAGAGGAGAATCCTGATGGTTCTGGAAATGGACCGTCCGTCCGTTGGTTTTCTACAATTGGGAATAATGAAGGTTATTTAGTAGGTACAAGTACAGGCTTATATTATACCGAAACACTAGCTGGTAGAAATACAATCTGGACACGTGAAACACTAGATATTGGTACAGAAACCATAGAGGATGTTGTGGTATCACATGTAAAAACACGTAAAGATGGATTTGCAGTAGCTTCAACTCATGGAAATGGTTTGTTTAGCGCAAATTTCGCTGTTAATCCTAGACCCCAGGTTACACTTAGTTCAGAAAATATAAATAATGTTAAAATTAGCAATGATGCAGGTTCTTATAGTTTAGATGTATCTGAAAATATTAAAAGTTCTACAAATAGTCCTATTACAATGACTATTGAAAGTAATTCTAACCCTAGTTTATGTTCTATTAATCTTGTGGGTAAAGAATTACAGTTTACGAATATAGATCCTACAAAAAAGGGTAAAGTAGATATTGTTATAAAAGGTACTTCAGGTATAGAAACTATCACAATGTTGGTAAAAGCTGATATTAGAGAGATAGGTATCTACGACCAATCACATGTTAAGGACTCATTTTTAACACCTTGTTTTTTTGATGTTCAGAAAGATGGTGTTGGAACTTGTGCGGACGATTTCGTTGTGCCAGAGGGTGTTTCATGGAATTTAAACAGAGTCTTTTTGTTTGGTAAAGGTGGTGGTTCTCTAACAAATGCAAATGCTTCAATTAAAGAAGCGGGTGTTAATATTTATGAAGATAATAATGGTGAACCAGGTACCATGGTTTATACTACAGGTAAGGTAAGTGGTTTAAATTTAGTTAAAGAGCCTGATGGAAAATTTAATTTAAACATACCGTTTCCTCAATCTGTAGAATTACAACCGGGTAAATATTGGATTTCGGCGTATCCTTATATAACTTCGTTACCATTTTTTGATGCTTGGTATTGGGATACTACTGAAAATGTTACTGGGAGTGAAGCAATGTTTAAAAATCCAAAGGGTTATTCTCTTCATTTTTCTTTTATTCATTTTTCTAATGTCAGCTTAAAGCATAGTGATTGGACAAGTTTTCCTGATATCTACTTCATGAATGGTACACCTCCAAAAGAGCAAGATTTATTATTCTATATTATGGGAGAAGCTCAAACTTTAAATACAGAGAATTTTGAGCTAGAAGCCTTTAAGGTTTATCCTAATCCAAATGAGGGTGAATTTAGGCTGAAGTTTTCTACGAGTTCAACATCAGACATAGATGTTCAAGTTTATGATGTGCATGGTAGAACTGTATTTCATAAAATGTATCAGCCAACTCAATATTTTGACCAAAACATAAACCTAAATACGATATCATCAGGTATATATATATTGAAAGTTAATGATGGAGTTAAAAAAACTACGAAAAAAATTATTATTAAATAACTTCATGTTTAATTGATAAAAACGACTAGTTCATGTAGTTTACTAGTCGTTTTTATCAAATTGTAATATGAAAAATATGAAATATAAAACTATACATATTAATACATTTGTTTATTTAATTGCTTTTTCGTCAGTACTATTCAATTGCTCAACGAAAAAGCCAATTATACAGAATCCATCTTTTATGCATACTAAACCTATTTTTGCAGATAATGATGATTCTGTAGAACCCAATATGATTCACGCAAAAGTAAAAATCAGTGAGGTTTACAAAGAGCCTCAAGAAATTTGTGGAGTCAGAAAAATTAAAGTGTGTCAAATAGAAGTTACAGAAGTTCTTAAAATAGGGTTTGGTTTACATCGAGGAATACATAGAGGTGAAAAATACAAAGTCTCTTTTACTCAAAAAGATTTTAAAATCAAAAAAGGAGATTCTTTACTTATTAAGATACAAGAATTACCTTGTTTTGGGACTGATGAAACTTCTAGTTTTTTAGTAGTAAATTCCCAACCTATTTGATATAATAAACTGAATTTCAATATATTGAAAAAGGACTAAAATCAAGGCTTAAGAAAAAGCTATACTATTCGTTTAAAAAAAAAGCTTCTCATAATGAGAAGCTTTTTTTGTTTTCAGAAGTTTGTGAAGATTACAAACAGTCTTTTATCATTTTTACGGCTTGTTCTGGAGTAATATCTCTTTGAGGTGTTCCAAACATTTCATAACCGACCATAAATTTCTTAACAGAAGCACTTCTTAATAACGGTGGATAAAAACTCATGTGCCAATGCCAATGCTTGTTTTCATTTCCATCTGTTGGTGCTTGATGAATACCACTAGAATAAGGAAAAGAAGTGTTAAAAATTTGATCATATGCTTTTGTTAGAACAGCAATTGCTTCTCCGTACTGTAAAGTTTCTTCTTCAGTCATTTCTAAAATATTCGCTTGTTGTTTTTTTGGAACAATCATGGCTTCAAATGGCCAAATAGCCCAGAAAGGAACTAAAACAACAAAACCATCATTTTCAAAAATAATACGCTCGTTTTTCTCTAATTCTTGTGTTAAATAATCACCTAATAAACTACTATTATTGTTGTTATAGTAATTTAGTTGTTGTGCGTTTTTTTTGTAAACTTCGTTCGGTAAAGAAGATTGGCTCCAAATTTGTCCATGTGGATGTGGATTACTACACCCCATAACTGCACCTTTATTTTCAAAAATTTGTACATAATTAATTTTAGGGTTTTCAGACAATTCTTTAAACTCTTTTTGCCAAGTAAAAACTACTTTTTGAATTTCTGAAGCCGACATATCTGCCAAACTTTTTGAATGATCTGGACTAAAGCAGATTACTTTACAAATGCCAGTTTCACTCTGTGCTTTTAAAAGTCCGTCGTTTACATTAAATGTTGGCGAATCGTTTTGTAAAGCTGCAAAATCGTTTGTAAAAACAAAAACATCCGTATATTCTGGATTTACTTCTCCATTAATTCTTGTATTGCCAGGACATAAATAGCAAGATTCATCATAAGATGGTCTCTTCTCGTTATTTACAGCTTCGTTTTGTCCTTGCCAAGGCCTTTTAGCTCTGTGTGGAGAAACTAAAACCCATTCTCCCGTAAGAATATTAAATCGCTTATGCGAATAGTCTTGTAAATTAGTATTACTCATCTTTTTAGTCTTGTAAGTGATTATTTTGTGATATGTGTTCCTTCAGAAAGTTCAATAAAATATACAGAACATTCCTTTTTAAATTTATTTTTATATGCTTTAGATGCGTTTTCTGCAAATGATTTTGCCTCACTTTTTGAAACTAAATTAATGGTACAGCCACCAAATCCGCCACCCATCATTCTTGCACCTAAAACTTGTTTATTCTGCTTAGCTTGGTCTACCAAAAAATCTAATTCATTACAGCTAACATGATATTGATTTGATAAACCTTCATGAGATTCATAAATTAAAGAACCTAATAATTCTAAATCATTCTCTTCAATTGCTTTTGCCGCTTTTAGTGTTCTTTCGTTTTCTTGTATAACATATAAAGCCTTTTGATAGTTTGCAGGTGTAACCTTGCCTTTAATGGTCACCAAATCTGCTTCAGTAGCATCTCTTAATGCTTTTATGCCTAATAATTCAGAGACACCCTCGCAAGCAGAACGCCTGTCATTATAAGCGCTATCAGATAGACTATGTTTTACGTTTGTGTTGATCAGCATTAATTGATGCTCTTTAAAATCTATTTTATAAGGTTTAGATACTACAGTTCTGCAATCTAAGTGCAAGGCATTGTCTTTTATACCAAACATACTAGCGTATTGATCCATAATTCCGCAGTTTACCCCCACATAATTATGTTCTGCTTTTTGCGATATTAAAATCATTTCGTGTTTAGTCAATCCCAAATTAAAAATTTCATTTAGCCCAAAAACAACACTATTTTCTAAAGCGGCAGAAGATGACATACCAGCACCTCCAGGAATATTTCCTTTAAAAATGATATTAAAATTACCTATAATTTTATTTTTATTTTGAATTTCTGCAACAACACCAAAAACATAATTCTCCCAACTACCTTCTTTAGAGGGTTTTAATTTATCTAGTTCAAACTCTATTGTACTATTTAAATCTAGAGCAACTGCTGTAGAATTATCAGAATCACTTTTTTGAATAGCTGCTGCAATACCTTTGTTTACAGCTGCAGGAAAAACAAAACCATCATTATAATCTGTGTGTTCTCCAATAATATTTATTCGTCCTGGAGAAAAAATTAATAGAGGTTTTGTTTTAAATTTCTCGATGAATGTATCTTTAACATCCTTAATTAGTGTTGCACTCATTTTAGTATCGTTCAATATTATTTATGTTTATTTTCCAAGTAATTCTATATTCCTTATTTGGTTCTAAAGTTTGTAGGCCTATGTTATTATTAAAACTATCTGAAACGCCAGTTGTTGGTTCTATAGCTATTGTATTTAATTTAGGCGGAGTATAAGCTTGCAAAAAATTATTTTTTACAGAAGAAGAAAAGTTTAATTGATATTTAGGAGTTTTAAACTGAACTTTATCAGAATTTAAAACCCAACAATCATCTAATTGTTTATTCTCAATATTTAATGCTACTTTATTTTTAACATCTTCAACACCTGTGGTAATATTTCTATCTCCAAGAATTAATTTTTTGTCACAATCAAATTCTAAGGTACTTTTTGGTAAGTTATCACTAATAAAGTAGGGATGCCATCCTATTGTAAATGGAAAAGTTTTAGAATCTGTGTTTTTTACTCTTACTTGTAAGCTTAAAGTTTTATCTTCAAAAATATAAGTTACTTCAATCGAGTATGTATATGGAAAACCTGCTTTTTTGTTAAGTTCGTTGTACGCTAATGTTATTTTAGCAGTATCACCTAAAACCTCTTTTACAATTACTTTAAATCTTTTATTATGAACAAAACCATGAAGTGCATTTTGTTCTTCGACCTGATTTTTTTCTAATTGAAATTTTTCATTGTTAAAAGAATAACCTCCGTCTTTAATTCTATTTGCAAACGGAAATAAAATTGAAGAAGCAAAGGAATCCTGATAATTTAATGGACTTAAGTCTTGAATAATTGCTTTTCCTCCTAGAGTTAATTCTTGTAAACTAGCTCCTTGGTTTAAGTGAATTTTCCCAAGAACAGAATTATTAGAGTTTTGTATTTCTAAAATGTTCGTCTCTTTGTTGTGGTTTATTGAATACACGGTTGTTAAATTGAATTTCTAATGATAAGTTTATTTGGGTTTTCTATTTTCAGTTGTTTTTTATTTAAGATCATTTGAGCCAAGTTTTTTCCCATCTCGTTAAAGTCTGTTGTAATGGTTGTAATACCTCCTTCAACAATTTCTTTTAGTAAAGTATCGTTATAAGAGATTACTCCAATATCTTGGGCTAAAGTAAAATTCTGACTTCTCACTTTTTTAATAATTCTCAATAAATTTTTATCATCAGGAATTATATAAAGTTCCCCTTTTTCTAGTGGTTCTTCTTCAAGCTTAGCTAAGATTTCAAATGGTATAGAGTTATTTTTACAAAACATTTTAAAACCCTTTAATATTCCTTTAGGTTGTTTTTCTTTAGAAAAAATTAAAATTAGTTTCGTGTACTTTTCTATGAAATGTGATGCTTTGGTTAAGTTCTCAAAAATTGTTTTTTCAAAATTTTGATAAACGGCAGGGTAATCTGATAAATCTTCATGCAATTGATCAAGTATATATACTTTATCTTTTGGTAATACTTCTATGCTATTACTTGTGTTTTTTAGATTGGCAGGCATAATTACATAATAATTGTAATCTCCAGAATTATCATTTATTAATTTGTGTAAAATATTTTTATTAAAATGATGAAAGAAAATATCTACTTGGATATGTTCTCCTAGGTTTTCTAAAAATGAGTTGTATAAATCTTCTTTAAAGGAATTTAATTCATCAAAAAGCAAGAATATTTTTTGCTGAATATTTATGTTTTCACTTGACACATAATAGCCTTTGCCAACCACAGGCTTAATAATTCCTCTATTTTTTAATTCATTAAAAGCACTTAAAACAGTGTCTCTAGAAAGTTTATTCAGATTTTTAATCTCGTTAATAGAAGGTAGTTTGTCTCCTTTTTTTAGTTCTCCATTTTTTATTGCATCCTCAATACTGTGGATGATTTGTTTGTATTTTGGAATTCCTATTTTATTTTTAACCTGAATCATATATTGCACAAATGTACAATTTTTACAATTAATACCTACCAGTACCTACCAGTTTGTTAAAAGTAGTTTATTTATTATTAATCTAAGATTAATATACATATATTTGAATATTAAAAATTTAACTAACTAAAATTATGATGCAGATTTTAACATTTTTAGGTTTTACTATATTGGTTGCCGTTATCTCTTATTTTGCTACTAGGAATACAGAAGAGTCATCCTCTGATGGATATTTTCTAGGAGGAAGAAGCTTAACAGCAGGGGTAATCGCAGGTTCTTTACTTTTAACGAACTTATCTACCGAACAAATTGTGGGTCTTAATGGTTCTTCTTATCAAAGTGGATTGTCTGTAATGGTATGGGAAACTCTCGCGGCGATTGCAATGGTTGTTACTGCTATGTTTTTATTACCAAGATATTTAAAAGGAGGTTTAACTACGGTGCCTGGGTTTTTAGCAAAAAGATTTGATACGACAACAAAAACATTAACTTCAGTTTTATTTTTGTCGGGTTATGTAATTGTGTTATTGCCTGTAATTTTATATTCTGGATCGCTGGCTATTAGTGGTATGTTTGATGTGCCTGAATTACTAGGTGTTACGCATACACAATCTATTTGGATCTGTGTTTGGGGAATCGGAATTATTGGATCTATATATGCAGTTTTTGGAGGTTTAAAAGCTGTTGCAGTTTCAGATTCTATTAATGCTATTGGTTTATTAATTGGAGGTATTTTAATTCCAGTTTTTGGTTTGATGATGATTGGTGGTGATGGAAGTATTTTTGATGGAAGTATTATAGATGGATTAAATATATTGACAGCAGAAAATCCAGATAAATTTAAGTCTATGGGTGGGCCAACAGATCCAGTTCCTTTTTATACTATCTTTACAGGAATGATGCTTGTTCAATTATTTTATTGGGGAACAAACCAACAAATTATACAAAGAGCTTTAGGTGCAAAAAATTTAGCAGAAGGACAAAAAGGTTTGCTATTAGGATCTTTCATTAAAATATTAGGTCCAATAATTGTAGTTTTACCAGGTATTATTGCGTACCATCTTTTTGAAGGTAATTTAGAAAGTGCAGATAGTGCATACCCAATGTTGGTGAATAAAGTGTTGCCAGATGCGTTTGTTGGTTTCTTTGCAGCTGTATTGTTTGGAGCAATTTTAAGTTCTTTTAATAGTGTTTTAAACAGTTCTGTTACTTTATTTGGTATTGATGTTTATAAAGAGCATATAAATAAAGATGCAGACGAAAAAACAGTTGTTAAATATGGTAAAATGTTTGGAGTTATTTTAGCTTTTGCTTCAATGTTTATTGCGCCGTTAATAGCCAATGCCGGTAGTCTTTTTGCTTATTTGCAAGAAATTAATGGAATTTATAGTATTCCTATCTTAACAATTATTATAGTTGGATATTTAACAAAAAGAGTTCCTGCAATTGCGGCTAAAGTTGGCCTTGTTTCTGGATGCTTATTATACATAATTAGTCAGTTTTTTCTGCAGCCTTATTTTGTAGATACTGCTTTAGAGAGTGCAAAATCAAAAGGGATTACGGATGTTGCTGAATTAGCTTTAATAAAAGCACAAGCGTATCCTCACTTTTTAGACGTAATGGCAATTCTTTTCGTTTTAAATGTGGTCATAATGTTAATTATAGGAAAGATAAAACCAAGAGAAACAGATTTTGTTCAAGAATATACTCAGCAAGTAGATATAAAACCTTGGAAGCATGTAAAATTAGCCGGTGTAATTATTTGCGCTATTGTTATTGGTATTTATGCCTATTTTGCATAAAATGCTAATTGAGGTTCAAAATAAAAAAACGTCTAAATTAATTATTTAGACGTTTTTTTTATTTTAATTTTTTGTGAGTGATATTTCTTCAAAATTTTCACTCCGCTCAGCATTATCAAACAATTTTCTTGCTGCTTCTGGCGGAACTGTTAACTTTCTTTTCGTTAAGTCTATCCAAGCTCCATATACTTTTATAATTGCTGATAATTTTCCAGCTTCATTAAAAACGTGATGTGTTATTTTCCAACGTTCATTATTTTTGGATAAACCAGATAGTTTAAGATCTACATTAATGTTCTCTCCTAAATGTATTTCTTTTCTGAAAGAAGTTTCTTCCGTAAATAAAATAGGACCAATATTGTGTTGTGTAAATTCTTCTAAAGAGAAATTTTGATCTCTAAAATATCTTACCCTAACTTCTGCTGCATAATCATTGTATGCCGTGTGCCTCATGTGTCTGTTTGGGTCAAAATCAGACCATTTTGATGCAAATGTTACTTTAAAACTCATTTTTTTGTATTTAAAAGCCTGATAATATAAATGTTATCAGGCTATATTATAAATTTTATGCGCGTTTTAATATGTTACTAATTGTTTGTAGGTTTTAGTTTTAACTCACTTAAAACATTTAGTGCTTCAAAAACGTAAACATCTTTGGATAAATTTTTGTGCCATGCTAATCTTTTGTCTGCTAAAATGGTATCTTTTTCCACTAAAGAAAGTTCATATTTCGGAGAGATAAAATTTAAATCAGATTTATAATCGAAAACAGTTTTAAATTGTTCAGCTCCTTTTTCTTGAGCAATATTTTCTTTGTCAAACGTTTCATAGTTTAAAGAAAAAGAAGTGTTATCCTGATTTTCTTTCAACCATTTTGCGTATTCACCTATCAATATAAATTTAGAATCAGAAGCAATTCTTTTTTTGCTGTTGAAGATTACTTCAGAAAAGTTTTCATAACAATTTGTTTGAGTGTATTCTGCTTGATTTACTTTATCCCATATTAATGCACCATCTAAATCTCTTTCACCAAATTTCATAAAACTGTATCTACTTGGTAAAGCGATGTCTGAATAAACACCTTCAATTTGAGTTGAACCACCATTAATTCTATAGAATTTTTGGATGGTCATTTTTAGGGCTCCTAAATTTTTGTTGTATTTCGTGTACTGATTAATTGGTAGTAAACTTTGTACAGTGCCTTTGCCATAAGTTTGGTTTCCTCCAATAATAACTGCTCTCTGGTAATCTTGCATTGCAGCTGCAAAAATTTCTGATGCTGAGGCTGAAAATTCATTTACAAGCACCACTACAGCACCTTTCCACTGAATCTTTGGGTCAATATCTTTTTTAATAATGGGATTTTCACCTCGATATTTTACTTGAACAATAGGTCCTTCATTAATAAATAAACCACTAATTTCTATAGCAGTTTTTAATGAACCACCTCCGTTATTTCTTAAATCTATAATCAATCCTGTAACATCTTCTTTTTTTAATCTTTCAATTTCTTTCTCCATGTCTGTAGCAGAATCTCTATAGTTTTTTTCATCAAAATCTATGTAAAATTTGGGTAAATTTATGATACCGTATTTTTTACCTTCTTTTTCAACAATACTAGACTTTACGAAAGTTTCTTCTAATTCGACAACATCTCTAGTAATTGAAATTATTTTGTTAGAACCATCTAATTTTTTCTTGACAGTGAGCCTCACTTCGGTTCCTTTTTTACCTTTGATAAATTTTATAGCATCATCTAGACGCATACCAACAATATCTAAAGCTTTTTCCTTTCCTTGAGCAACTTCTAAAATAATATCACCAGCTTCGAGTTCTCCTTGTTTCCATGCTGGACCTCCAGAAACCAATTCAATAACGTGTGTATAGATTCCTTTTTTCTGTAATCTAGCTCCAATTCCTTCTAGTTTACCAGACATGTTTTGATCAAAACGTTCTTTAATACTTGGTGCCATATAAGTTGTATGTGGGTCAAACGCACCAACTACGCTATTTAAAAAAGTAGAAAACCAATCGTCATGCTCTAATTCTTCAATTCTGATATACAAATCATCCATATTCTTGAGAACTTCCAAGCGTGCCTCTTCCTCAATAGTTTTAAAGCTCTTAAGCTCATATTCTTCATCTTTTATTAATTCCTTTTCTTGTTTTTTAACTTTATCTTGTATTCTAATTAATGTACTTAACTTTAATTGCTTGCGCCAGTATTCTATTAATTCATTTTCATCTTTAGCGAACGAAACTTTTTCATAATCAACATCAATAGTTTCTTTCTTCTTAAAGTTAAAAGGTTGAGCTAATAATTCTCCATAATAAGATTTTGCATTTTTTATTTTACTTGTAAATAGTTCATATACCAAATTGTAAAAAGAGATATCTTCTTTTAGCAATTGGTTATCAATTTCATATTTAAATTTCGAAAAAAGTTTAATATCTTTTTGGGTAAAATATCTTTTATTAGGGTCTAATCCGTTGATAAATTCGTTGAAAACATATTCAGAAAAATCATCATTCATGTCTTTTACAACAAAATGACTTCTAGTAAGGATGTTTCTTAAAATATATATTAAAATTTTATCCTTTTCAGGATCTGAATTAGTATTTGATGCTTGTGCTTGTATGCTCATTAAAAAGATTAGTGATGCTAATAAAAGTGAGCTGATTTTAAATTTCCTATTCATAAATCTTAAGTCGTGATAATGGTTTCGTACTTACTAGTTGTGCTGTGCTAATTTACTAAAATAATGCCATTTTTAGTAAGTATATTTTCCTTTTAAAGCTGCACAAAGAATTTCTATTTGTTTTTAATGTTGTAATGATTAAAAACAAAGCAGTTCTCTCGCAATAATACGTAAAATAGAGAATTTTTATTCTTTACAAAATGTTAAAAAGAAAATAATATAAAATCAATTACATTTGTATTAAAAGATTTCAAATATGCAAGACAAGCCATTAATTTTAATTACTAATGATGATGGAATTACTGCTCCAGGTTTACGAGCATTAATTGGAATAATGAACAAAATAGGGGAAGTGGTTGTAGTTGCACCAGATAGTCCCCAAAGTGGAATGGGCCATGCAATTACAGTTGATAATGTGTTGACCTGTAACCCAATAACAATTGATGAAGGACCACAGTTAGAATATACATGTTCTGGTACACCTGCAGATTGTGTAAAAATGGCTGTGAATGAAATTTTAAATAGAAAACCAGATTTGTGTGTTTCTGGTATTAATCATGGATCTAATGCTTCAATAAGTGTAATTTACTCAGGTACAATGAGCGCGGCAATAGAGGCTGGGATTGAAGGTGTACCAGCAATCGGTTTTTCTCTGTTAGATTTTAAATGGCATGCAGATTTTAAGCAATCAGAAGAATATATTAAGATGATTACATTAAATGCTTTACTTAATGGTATTCCAGAAGGTATTGTGTTAAACGTAAATATTCCTAAACTAAA
>Ga0115568_10002531_pt1 | contig 12700 bp, 9 predicted proteins | sample COGITO_mtgs_1204_FD_87296 | JGI IMG/M metagenome (GOLD analysis project Ga0115568, IMG submission 87296) | Pelagic marine microbial communities from North Sea - COGITO_mtgs_120426 | ecosystem: Environmental > Aquatic > Marine > Epipelagic | place: Germany:Helgoland, sampling site Kabeltonne...
CCTTTGTTTTATACCAAACAATATAATGTTCTGGCAAGTCAATCAAGAATCTACCTTTGTATTTACCAAAAGGCATTTTCATTTTTGCTAAGTCAATAAGAAACTGTCTATCTCCAATCATTACTCTTTTCCTTCAATATAATCTTGTAAATACGAAAAGCGTTCCGTAAGCTTTCCATTTTCTGTCATTTTAGCGCGTTCTAAAACGCCATCTTTATCATCATTAAAGAAAGCCGGAATTACGTTTTCTAAAAACATTTCTCCAAAACCTTCACTTGCATCTTTAGGTAGTTCACAAGGTAAATTATCTACAGCCATTACTACAATAGCATCTTTATGCTTGTAATCTACTTCAGACGCTGTTTGTGCATTATACCCGTAGATTGGATCTGCAATGGTAGATGCTCTAAGGTTTGAAGCGACAGGACCGTCTACATCACAAGAAATATCTGCAACAAATTTGATTTTAAAATCTACTGATTTGGCATCTTCTCTTGTAAATAAATACGGTGCACAATTTCCGAAAAAATGACCAGCAATAAAAAAGTCTGTAACCTTAGCAAAGCGCATAAAATTAGAAACGTAAGCTTCTGGATAGTCATAGAAATGAATATTGTTAGTATTCTCACCTTCCTTAGATTTATTGTAATCTAAGACATCTGCCAAACAATATACTGGTTCAGTAAATGTTTCAGAAAGATATTCTGACACTGATACTTGTTTGATATGCATGGCGTCTAGCATCTCTTTTGCACCAAACGCTACTTTGCCATTTCCGGTTAATAGTATTTTTAAATTGGGTAACTTTATACTATTTAAAGCTACTATTAAGGCTTGTTGACTGTCTAAATTTTCTGCTTTTGGCAAACTAAACTCAGCTGTTTTTAAACCTATGGCTCTAAAACCATTATAAGCGCCCACAATACCTGCGTAACGGCCAAAACCAATTAAGCGTGCACCATTTTCTTCAATAATAGTTTCATGGTCATACAACACTATATTTTTCTCTAGAATTGCATTTAACAAATCTCGGTTATAGGGTTGTTTTTTAATAGTATGGCTAAAGAAGAAATATTTTTTATTGGGAATTAAAGCTTCTACAGGTACTTCTTTTACCCCAAATAAAACATAGCAACTTACCATGTCTTCTGAAATCTCTAGTCCTGCAGCTACATATTGCTGGTCTGTAAAAACACGAATATCTGAGCTTTCTACAAGAATTTGTGCTTCTGTAAATTGCTGTTTGAATTCTTTTAATTTTCCAGGAGAAAAAACAACTCTTTTATCTGGTGGGTTTTTACGTTCTTTTATAATGCCAAACTTCATAATCTTCTCTTTTTTTAATCCGAAAAATGCTGCTGTTTAAATAGAATAATATTTGCTCGAAGATATTAGATTTTATAACGATAACCAACTGTATTTTTTATACTTTTGTACTCGGTATTTTAATTTTAAAAAATACTTCTTTGACATTTTGGGGACGACTGGTTTTGACAGCAAGGACAGTGAATTTGTAAGCATATCGAGTTATGAAATAACACTCGTAAAACCTAATTTCAACTTTTTAAACGGCGAAGATAACTACGCTTTAGCTGCATAATCCGAATTATAGTAGGATTGGCCTCGGCACACTAGGTGTGCAAGCTTTATGTCCACGAACAGCCTTGATTTACGGCGTTTCACTTTTGGATATCGTAAAAGTAAATATAGAAAACCTGGTACTTTGACGGGTTTTTGAAACTAAAGAAGTTAAGTTTAAAGTGGATTGTTCTTAATCAGCTTTTAATCGAAAATTAAGAAAGAACTATATATGTAGAAAGCTTCTTGGCTGCTTGTTTGGACCCGAGTTCGATTCTCGGCGTCTCCACTTAATAAAACCTCATCATATTAATTATCAATAAGTTGAGGTTTTTTATATTATAGGTATATCCTCCTCTTTCAATTTAGCTATTTCTAAGCCTCTTAAATAGGTTAGATGTTTATTTATAAATCACAAAATTACTTTTAAAATAAAACCTTTTTTTGCTATCAGAGCTCCAATTTAAATTATAATTTAAGTATTTATTTGTTCCAAATAATAAAAAGGAACAAATGTTTAGCCTTAATTTAACTCTCCGTCTGCATAAATTTTATCTTTGCGCCTATGAGAAAAATACTTTTACTACTTTCAGTTTTGTTTGTTGTGTCTTGTTCATCAGACACAGAAGAACTTGCACCAGTTATTAAATATACGCTAACAACATCTGTTACCCCTTCAACTGCAGGAACAATAACTCCAGCTAGTGGAGAACATATTGAAGGTACAATAGTTGAACTTACTGTAACTCCAAATACAGGATATAATTTTACGGGTTGGTCTGGAAGTATAAATGTAACATCAAATCCGTTGACCATTTCAATGACGGGGGACATAAGTATTACTGCAACTTTTCAATTAATAGTGGATACTAATCCTGAACTAACGTTAAGGTCTGAATTTGCCAATGAAAACAATTCCAATGTCGTTACAAGCGGAATTTTTGCCATTTGGTGGGATAAAAATTTTGAGCACCAACATCAATCTGAATCTGAATATACATTTAAGTTATTAAGTGAAATTAGAGATAAATCAATAAATGAATTGGGGATGCCCGAACCACCAAATTTAGCAGCAGGATATTATTTAAATATATATATTCATCATGACAATGATATATTCAGTGACAAAAAATGGGGCAATGGAGTTGGAACTAATTCATATGGTCTCCCATTTATGACGACAGGTGAAGGAGGAACTATTGATGAGTTTAATGTGTTCCACGAGGGCTTTCATTTATTTCAGTATAATCAAAATTCTCCTGGATTTTTATATTCTGGAGATGGAATGTGGTATACCGAAAGTTCAGCCCAGTGGTTTGCTTTTGTCAATGAACCTAATTTAACAAACTCGATTGTCGAAGCGGCCGCATTAGTTTTTAATCCTCAATTGGCTTTATGGCACAGTTTCTCGAATAGAGCCTCGTATGACATAGTTACTTGGCTCTATGAGGTAAGACAATATGCTTTGCATGGCCTATTGTATTATTTAACAGATATCGAAGATGTTAATGAAAGTATAATAACTAGTGGTTTTTCTGCCGGAACAAATCTCTTACCTCAAGAATATCTTTATGAAAATATTGGAGCTGAAAGTTTTAGAACTTTTTTTGGGAATTGGGCAGCAGCAAATACTGCAAACTTGAGCTATCTAACAAGGGAACAAGTAGAAAGAGCACATAATGAAGTAAAAAATCTCATATCTGCAGGAATAACTTCAGCTGAATATAAAAATGAGTTTGCAATTGAAATTGATGGTAATAATGCTCAAGGTACTTATTCTCCAGAAGAATATTTACGACCAAGAAGCTGGGCTTATAACGTTGTTAGAATATCCAATTCTGCAGGAAACTCTTATAATTTCAATTTTATAGGAGAAACATTTGGTTCTGAAGATGCAAGTTCATTCTTTGAGGTAAGGATTGTTAAGAAAGCAGGTGAAGATAATTATACAACTACCAATTTTGAAATTGATAATGGTTTAATAGGAAGTAAAACAGTAACACTTAATGATAATGAAGATGAATTTTATATAGTTATTATTTCGGTTCCAGAACAATTTACAGGTAACCAAACTTATAATTATAGCGTAACTATTTCTTAACGTTTTCTCCTCTTTTAGATGAAACCATTGATATAGTTGTAATTACAGAGTTATTGGCTGTAATTGCAACCTTTAAATTAAAATAATAATTAATAAAAACAGATTTATGAAAAAAAGACTAACTTTTGGAATTTTAATATTTTTAAGTTTATTTATCTTCTCTTGCTCGAGTGATGATAACATAAACAATAGTGTACTAGCTGAATCACCTGAAGCAATTACACAGTTTGACAATAGTAATTTTGGAATTTACAAAGGTGTATTTATTGGTTCAAGTGGAATTGTTGTAATAAATGTAAACAACGACGGTAACGTGACTGCCACAATGATAATCGATGGAACAACTTACATTTTTATAACAAATGAAGTCATTCAAGTAAATCAGCAAACTGTAATTAATTTTACAAGTGGAAATGATAGCTTCACATTTTCAGTTTCATCAAACGGAATAAATCCAGAAATATCTAATTTAACGATTGAAGGACATCCTAATGCTAATATTATTCTTGTGAAAGAAACATCAGTCATTTTGACTGAATTATTTGAAGGTTCTTATGCTGGTACTGGTAATAGTACAGATGCAGGCACTTTTAATGCAATAGTAACAGAAAATGAAATGGCAGTTCTTGCTTATAGCACAACAAGTTCTGTGTTTTTTACCATAGATGGTATAATTAATAATAATTCTATTTCTGGAGTTGCTTCAACTGGAACTAATGTAACTGGAACTCTTAATGGTGATAATATAATTGGCACTTGGAGCGATAGTCAGTCTAATGAAAACGGAAATTGGTCTGGAACAAGAACTTATTAAAACAGAAATACAAACTACAGCCAACAAAGAACTGAGCTAAAAAACAACTCTTTTCTTCATTAAATTTATTCTAGGCTCATAATTCTATTAATTAGTGTTTTGAGCTTTTATTCCTTAATGATCCCTTTAGACATTGTTCTATCTTCTATTCTTTCATTTTAATAATAGAATGATTATTCTCTGCAATCAGGTTTTTGTAGTAGTATGCAGGAGTGACAGACTTAAACTTTTTAAATGCACGATAAAAGGTTTGCGGAGAGTTAAAACCAGATTTTTGAGCAATAGAATTCATCACATGATTCTCCAAATAACCAGATTCCATTAATTTTATCGCATAATTGACTCTATATTGATTTATAAATTCATTGAAATTTAGGTTTGTATTATTTTTAATACAACTTCTAATCTCAGCTTCATTAAGACCCGTATTCTTTGAAATAAACCCAAGAGTTAATGTTTGGTCTAGGTATTTCTTTTCGTTATCAAAAAATGATTTTATAATTAAAAAGTTGGGAATATCTTCGGATAAGTCTTTGAAAACAACCTTCATGATCAATGGGCTATAAAAAATTACAGAGGGAAATAAGGTGAAAAAAATTAGATTAATTCCGATAAAAATATTGATGATATTAAAAAGAAGCGAATCATACTCCTGATCTAAAAAACCATAAAATAGGGTAGCATTTAAAACCATGCATACAAAACCACAAATTGTTAAGCTATATACCCACAAAGAATAAATTCTTTTTTTCTTTATGTTAATTGATTTTTTTATGTTCAATCGAAATACAATTAAAAGATACATACCTAAAATAAATTTTATTCCTTGATGCAAAAAAACCATTTCATTATAGACTAAAGGGTCGGGTATTTTTATATCATAAAAAACAGTTTGCCTTGTGGAATAATTAAGAATGTAATTTTCTGAATAAAACACAAGGAAACAAAGCGTAAATACTACTGCTACAAAATAAATAAACTTTTTTTTATTGACTTTATAACCTTTAAGGGAAGTCTCAATATTAAGAATAATAAAAATAAAGGACATGGTTGTAAAGATGTGTCCTAAATGAAAATACGTATTTGTTATCTCGAAACCTAAGTGTTTAATTGGGATATAAATTAGGATTATAAGGATAAGACAGAATATATATGAAAGAAAATAATCTAAATGAAATTTATTTTTATTACTTCTTTGTTTTAAAAGAAATAAAAAAACAGCAAGCTGAATTAATAGAATTAAAAAGTGCATTTGTTTTGGGGTATAAAAACAGCTAAAATAAACTATGCTAAAATAGACTATGCTAAAATAGACTATGCTAAAATAGAATATGCTAAAATAGACTATGCTAAAATAGACTATTCTAAATTAATTCCCAAAAGATAATATTTAATAAAATTACATAAAACCTCAACAAAAAAAATATTAATTGCATAAAGATTAAACTTTTCATCTTTAGTAATATGATTATCTTTTTCAATTATGTCTAAAAGATTAAACTCGTATAATGTCATATTAGTAGAATTTAATTAAAAGAAAACCTCACATTTCTGAAAGGGCTCTATTTACCTGAATAATATAAAACAAGGGAATCTATATCTCTAAAATATAAATTTGCTGTTTTAAGCTTAAATTATTTAACATCTGATTTTTAGTGTCAATTATATTTTTATCTTTTAATAGTTTAGTACAGTGCTGCAATTTCTATTGTTTCTGAATCCAAAATACCCTTGTAATTTATTTATTAAAAGAGTTTGGTCTTTTACTATTGCTTGAAGTAATTCTATTTTTTTTCTTTTTCCATTTATGAGAGATTAAATTTCTTAAACAATAATTTAAATTCTAGATAAATCTTTGACAAAATAGTTCGACTTTACTCCCTTCTTCTCCACAGTAAAACCCGCAACCTTTTTATGGTTGTGGGTTTTTTATTTTATATAAATTCTCCGAAAAATAGTTCGATTTTATCCCTCTTTACTTCCACGGTATTATTCCCAAGAATAACTTTTTTTTGGGAAATATTTTTTATAAGTTACTAATTTTTAATGCTTAACTTTACAAGTATTTCATATTAACCAAAACTAAAATAAATGAAGAAACTAATTACACTCTTAATTACAGCTAGTTTATTTGTAGCATGTAATAATAAAAAGAAAACTGATGGTGAAGCAAAAGCTTCAATGATTGAGGCCGCTCAAAATGGAAGTTTAAAAAAAGAGCAGGCAACACCTCATCTATTAATTATTAACTATAACCTCAAAGAAATGAGTATTGAGGAACATAACGAACTCGGAGCAAATGTTGCACCAAATTTTACACCTGAAAAAATTGAAGGACTCATTGGTAAATCATTTATTGGAAATACTGCTATAGGTGTTTATGGAGGCGCTTATCAGTTTAGCTCTAAAGAAGCTGCTGAAAAATACATAACCTCAGAGTTTTGGTTAGGAATTGAGGCGCATCCTAATTTAGTAAACTTTACAAAAGAAATGTATACTGTTCCGCCATTTTCAAACAAATCAAATGGTATGTGGGCAAATAGAAAAACATCATCCAACCCAGAAGATGCCAAGGGAATGCACTTGCTAGTTGTTAAGTATAACTTGAAGGATATGAACCTTGATGAACACTATCAATTAGGGGTTGATGTGGCACCAAATTTTACATCTGAAAAAATTGAGGGTTTCATCGGAAAATCCTTCATTGGAAATGCCGATACTGGAGTATTTGGAGGAGTATATCATTTTAAAAATAAGGAGGCAGTCGATAATTATTTGAACTCTGAATTTTGGGAAGGAATTGAGAACCATCCTAATCTAGTGAATTTTACAAAAGAAATTTATGGTATTGCTCCAATTTCAACAATTTCTAATGGAATTCCAATGCTTTAAACATCTTGTTTAAAAAAGTATTACCATCATAAATATAAAAAACCTACATCTATGGTGTAGGTTTTTATATTCATTAAATCCGCCCAAAACAGTTCGATTTTACTTCTTTTTGCTTCACAGTAGAACCGACAACGTTTTATGGCTGCGGGTTTTTTATTTATATTAAACTTATTTATTCTTCCAAAAAGATTTAAAAAACAAACTCTTAAAGCTAAACCAGAAAGCCAAAATCCCTGGCAGGGTGGTTTTAGGAGTCTTCCCTTTTCCAATGCGTTGAATTTGAAGTTCATACCAGGGTAATTCTACACCACCAAGTTTGTCCAAAAACGTAACACCAATTTTAGGTATCGGGGTTTCAAATCGTTTTTCGGACCCGTCAAAAATTTGATTAGGCAAATTAGGATATAAGCAAAATGGTCTTGCCAAACCAATAACGTCTAAATGACCATCTTCCAATGCATTCTCCATTACCGAAACAGAACGAAAACCTCCCGTAAGTAACAAAGGGGTTTTAATCAATTTTCGAGCTTTTTTAATATAATCTAAAAAGTATGCTTCACGCGCAAGGGTACTTTTTTTGCGATCTCCCTGAATCATAGCTGGCTTCTCATAAGTTCCACCAGATATTTCAATCAAATCGATTCCTTCATTCCCTAGCAGACAAATCACCTCCATAGATGCTTCTTCTGTAAATCCGCCACGCTGAAAATCTGCCGAATTAATCTTAATTCCGATGGGATAATCAGCCCCAACTTGATGCCGAATTTCACGATAAATCTCTAAAACAAAACGCGCTCTATTTGACAGAGAGCCGCCCCATTGATCAGTTCGAATATTACTATTGGGAGACAAAAACTGACTGACTAAATACCCATGTGCTCCATGAATCTGACAACCTGTAAACCCTGCTTCTTTTAATATTCTAGCGGTATTTCCAAAGCGCTTAATGATGTTCCAAATTTCTTCTTCTTTTAATGCTATTGGTACTTTAAACATCTTAGAAGCACTTCCCATTTTTAATGGTATTGCAGAAGGCCCTACTATTTCTTTATTAATTGCAGCAAAGGCCTGCCTCCCTGGGTGGTTTATTTGTGGCCAAAGATGTACACCTGTTCCTTCTGCTGATTTAGCCCATTCTTTTAATAGTTCAAAATCTTTATAGTCTTCAACAACTACATTTCGCGCTTCACCCAACGCCAAAGAATCTACCATCACATTTCCTGTGATAAGCAACCCAGGATTCCCTTTTACCCAAACCCGATATGCATTTATTAAACCCTTACTTGGTGCGTGATGTCGCGTCCCAAAATTTTCACTCATTGCAGACTTTGCAATTCTATTTTTTAAAACGGATCCATTCGGCAAAGTAAAAGAAGAAGCGATATTTTTCATTGCTATATTTTTATCAAATATATTTAAAACATTAAAGGAAAGGCTAAAAAAACTGCTTCTATTTTCTTATTCTAGTGAAATGCACCAAGCGCCTACCAACGAAAAAAATAATATACATTGGCATTGGTATGTGAGTTTTTATCCGCAAAGAATTTGTTTAAATTTCTATTAAGTTGATCTAAAACATGCCTCTTAGTAGCTTAAAGTGCTCTTTTTTAGAAGAGTTTTCCAAAGTTAAAACATAAAGTCCAGTGGGCAAATTTGGAAGATCAATTCGGGCATACCTATTCATAAGTTTCAACTCTCCACGTTGAATAGTTTGACCAATTTGATTCACTATAATAAATGTTGTGGGTTTATTTTGACCATCTATCAAACAGTTTAAATTTATATGATCTTTAAAAGGGTTAGGATACACAAACCAATCTTTTGAATTGATATCTTCAATGCTTAAACTTTGATCTAAACAGTCTTCTTGAACTGCATAATCCGTTTTTACTAAGTTTTGAATTTTCTGCTCAGCAAAACTATCGTTGTTAAAATTATCTACAAAAGTATTATTGATATTGTTGGTGTTAGAGCCAAGAAAATCTTGCATTATTGTTGCTAAGGTCTGACGGTAATCAAATTGAACAGATTCTATCTGAAAATTATTACTGGCTGTAGCTTCACTAAAATCAACATTCACACCTGAAACACCGCTATTTATAGGTTTACCAAAAACAAATGCAGGTGCTACTTGGCCATGATCGGTTCCATTACTTCCATTCTCTTGAGCTTTTCTTCCAAACTCAGATACGGTAAGACCAACGATATCATCTCCGATGCTATCGGAATTCACATCACTCATAAATGCCTCGACAGCAGTAGATAATTCATCTAATAAGTTATAATGTTTTCCTTGAATATCGCCTTGACCTTGGACTTGATTGTTGTGGGTATCAAAACCTCCAAGTCGAACCATATAAACTTTGGTTTGAATTCCTCCTCGAATTAATCGCGCTACAGTTTTCAATTGATCAGCCAAGTCAGTATCTGGATAATTGGCACCAGAAAAATTACTTCCAATGTTAAAAGAATTAGAAATGGCTTGCGCATATGCATTTGAAGCCGCATCAGTATCTACGATATATTGCAACTCATTACCATAGTGAGAATCGGGGAATTCGGAAGGGTATTCTCCAGATAGCCCGCTCAAAACAGAGTAAAAGTTTTCGGAGTCTTGTCCACTTAAATTAACAGCAAGACCGTGTTCATTTAAACCGTGAAATCCCAAAGATGTGTTTCTGGATCCAATTTGAACCCCCATTGGAAAATTTGTAGGTAATAAATCGGCGTAATGGTTTTCCATAAAACGACCAATCCAACCACTATTTTGACCATTATTCCAATTACTTCCATCATTCCCAGTATTATAGATATCTATAGACGCAAAATGACTTCTATTAGCCGAAGGATACCCTACAGATTGAATAATTTTTAGTTGGTCTTGATCAAATAAGTTATACATTCCTGAGAGTTTGGGATGTAACCCTATATCTTGATTTGTCCCTGCGAGATTTGAATCAATATTACTTAGCGGTAGCACTAAAGAGGACGGCACATGAATGTTTGGTCGCATGCCAACATAGTCCGAGTATACACTTAATGGTATCACTGTATTGAGCCCATCATTACCACCAGCGAGTTCAATAAGTACAATTTTTCGATTCGAAAAATCACAATTCGAAAAGCTATTCAAAAATTTGAAAGATGCATTTAATTGTATCGGCAACAAACCAGCTGCTGATGCAGTGCTTGTAAGCTTTATAAAATTTCTTCTTTTCATTTTTAAATAAATTTACATTAATTGAAATTCTGGTGCATTTATAAGATTTGTGAAAAGCGAATCCAAACGTGACTTGACTTGAGCAGTATTTCCACTCTGAACATATTCGGCCCAAGCACTTGCCCAATAACCAGGATCTAAGTCGTTAAGGGATTGAATAAAATAATCCAGGCGGTTTGCCGAAATACTTTCACAAAAAAGCAATTCCACAAGCTCAGAAACCAATACCGTTGAATCATAAGGATTGGAGATGTGATTGTTGTTATCAACAAATGCTACTGCGTTAAATTGTATCCATATGTTCTGATAATAAGACCATCCATTGGCATTAGTTTGAACCCCCAAAATTCTATTTTTTCCTGCAATAAGAGACTCAATTGTTTTATAACGTGCTACAATGGTGTTAGAACTAAACCAACTGCGATCATAATCAGGGCCTTGATAATCAGCGGGATATCCTGCAACAGTATCTGGTGAAAATATATTCATTCCGGCGCCAGGTAAAAATGTATTGTGGCAAAACTTATAATAGAAATTATAAAAATCTTGTTGTTCAGTTGTCCAAGAGCTAGGCGGATTTTCGCTTGAAGCTTCAGGGTTTGGTATTGAAATATCGAGCGCTGAAATAATTTGACTCAAAAGTTGAATTGGATTTTTAACAATACTTCCCACAATTTCGTTGGTTGTATCGGAATTATCCTCATCATAGAAATGCTCAGACATTAAAAGTGTTTGCACAGCAGAAAGGAGGTCATAGTCAGAATTTATGAGTTGTGTAGCTAAAGGTGCTATGATATCATTTTCTACAGCCGCTCCCCATTCACTTTTTACAAAAAATTTATACAATCTGCGGCAATAGGACTTGGCTGTTTCTGATTGGGAGAAAATCATTTCAACAAAATCACTAAGTTCATTAGTAACTCCGGCAAGGTCACTGCCACCCTGAATGGTTTGATTATTAAAGGCTTCACTAAATGTTTTTGAACCTGTATTATGCTGCGAAGTTTTCACGTAGCCATAGGGAATATTAGTATCAGGGTCAATAGTATCTCTGTTTGGCTTTACTTTTATCCCAGAGAACACCTTAGCTGCTTGTTGAATGTCAGTTTCTGTGTAATTAGTATAATTACCTTCTGAAATTTGAGGACCTTTTAAAATCGTAAATAACTCTAGAAATTCACGTGCATAATTTTCGTTAGGATTATTTTTATTGTTGTCTGTATTGTCTAAATAATACAACATTGCATTATCGAAAGTGATTTTTTTAGCTAAAATTTTAATGCTCCCGTATGCATAAATATCTAAAAGTTTTAAATAGTCATAAAAATAAGCAGACTTGCCACTACCCGAATCCTTTGCAACCGTAAAACACGTATGTAAAAAGAAAACTAATTTATGTTTTAATCTATTTTGTTGCATCATATTGTACCACCACCAGCCTGAAATAACAGCTCGTTTTCTCACTTGACCATATTGGTAAGACGAAGGAGGGTTTCCACTGTGTATCCAAAAACCATCGTTGGTATTGTCCTGAGAATTTGTGGTTGTATCATATGGATCTTTCCAAGGTGTATCCGCCTCTAGAGAAAGCTCTGCAACAGCTTGTGAAGGTGTTAAAGATGCAAAATGGGTCAATGTTGCTTTTGAATAATGAAAACATGCACGTCTTAAGAGATGCTTGGCTTTTCGAGGCCCTAAAACGGAAGATGATGGATTTAATGAAGGCATATTACACTATTAAATATTCAAATTAATTGCATTAAATATAAGCAATTATTATCTAATTGATTGCATCTAAATGCTTCAATAAAAATAACTTACTTATAAGGCCCCAAATATTTTTCTCTTTGAAGTACCCTGCAGTTAATCATTCTTTTTATTACGCCATAACAACCACTCTTTTCATAGAGATAGTTAACACTGAAGCCTTCCATTGATCCAATAATTTTCTATTATTATTTTGCAGAAATAAAAGAATTATTAAAGTGAAAATTGTTTAACGGAAATAAACAATAAATAGGGGAATAACATTCATTTGTTATTCCCCTATTCTATTTAAAAACAGATGTTCGGCTTATTTTTCAACTTCTAATTA
>Ga0115568_10002558_pt1 | contig 12625 bp, 10 predicted proteins | sample COGITO_mtgs_1204_FD_87296 | JGI IMG/M metagenome (GOLD analysis project Ga0115568, IMG submission 87296) | Pelagic marine microbial communities from North Sea - COGITO_mtgs_120426 | ecosystem: Environmental > Aquatic > Marine > Epipelagic | place: Germany:Helgoland, sampling site Kabeltonne...
ACAGGCACAGGAATCGGAATTTCCCCGCACGGAGTACGGCCACCCGGATCTGCAGGGCACCTATACTTTCCGCACACTGACACCTCTCAATCGTCCCAAAGAACTCGCAGACAAGGCGACTCTCACAGCGGAAGAAGCCACAGAGTGGGCCGCGTTTGAGAATCGACGTCAGAATCGTGACCTGATTATTGATTCCGTTGGTGGCGCAGGCTATCCACCCGGTGTTATTTCCTATAATGAATTTTGGTATGAGCGAGGCGTTGAGACGATCGCCGATCGGCGTACGTCACTGATCTACGATCCGCCAAATGGACGTCTCCCGGCAATGAATGCAGCGGGTAGAGCACGCAACGCGATGATTGCCGAGAACAGACGATTGAGCTTGGGGCCGGAGGCACGCACCCTCGCCGACCGTTGTCTGATGAGTAACGGCGCAGGGCCACCGATGGTGCCGGGTGCCTACAACAATAATATGCAACTGGTGCAGACCAAAGATCACATCATGATCGTGAACGAGATGATTCATCGCGCGCGCATTATTCGTCTGGACAGTGAACATCACACCCGGCAAATCAAATGGGATGGTGACTCGGTGGCACACTGGGAAGGTGACACGTTAGTCATCCATACTCAGGACTTCTACTATTATCAGACTGCCCGAGGTGCCACTTCCACTATGCAAGTGACAGAACGCTTAACTCGAGTCGATGAGAATACTCTCGATTACGACTTTACCGTTGAAGACCCCCAAACATGGGATGTGTCTTGGTCGGCAAAGGTACCGATGCGCCGAACCGATATGCCTCTGTATGAGTACGCCTGCCACGAAGGTAATCACGGTCTCGCCGGTATACTCGCCGGTTGGCGTCGTTACGAGGCCATGGGCATGAATGGGGACGGGACACCGATAGAGGATCAGGACCCTTCGGAGTAAAAATACAGGCACTCGAACCCAAACCAGGAAATAAAAAAGGTCGGCTCTGCGCCGACCTTTTTGATGGACCCTGCAAAACTACTAACCTGTGGTTTTCAATTACTCAGCTTCTGAAATCTACAAACTTCTACCTTGAGTGGAATTGAAAGAGCTAAACCGGTTACAAATTGTGGTTTTTCGAAAGTTTATTGAAATTCTGCCCCTTTATTTGTCATGATGGGCGCCAGAAAAATGAAAATAGACCAAATAGCTATCAAATGGCCATCAAAGAGGCAGGTAAATCATGGTAAAACTAAGTCCGTTAGTCGCATTCACGCTAGCAATACTAATCTCGGGTTCCGCATTCTCTCAACAGGGCAATGCCCGCGGGCCTATCGGAGACAGCCCCTATAACGTCGTATCCCTGTGGGCCGACCCCTTTGCCGAGGCGGGTTATGCCTTCGGCGGCAATTCCGGTGTCTTGGCCGAATCGGCTGATCGTATCATCATCGCCCAGCGCGGTGAGACGGTGCTTCCCTATCCACTGCCCGATGACTTTCTCGGATTTGCGGGTCATGTAGGTCTCAATGTACTAAGAGACACTACGCGTCGCACCTGGAACAACTGTCTATTCGTAGTCAATGCAGACGGCGAGCCTATCGAAGTTTGGGATCATTTGGATTATCTGTGTGAAGGTTCGGCTGGTCCTGGCCCTCACCGAATTCGTATCAGCCCATACGACGATGAGAAGCGCATTTGGCTGATCAATGAAACATTTCACCAGATTTACGTGATCGCCAACGATGGCAGCGAAGTGCTGGCCACTTACGGCGAGAAGAACGTGTCCGGTAGCGATGAAACACATTTCGGTCGCCCACAGGATGTCGCTTTCATGGAAGACGGCCGTATCCTAATCGCGGACGGACTGGACAATAATCGCATCATCATCATGGATAATGACATGAACTATCTAGGCGAGTTCGGTAGTGAGGGGGAAGGTCCCGGTCAGACTAAGACGATTCACTCGGTTGCAGTTGGACCTGGCGGGCGTGTATTTGTTCTAGATCGTACCGGCAATCGAGTCAACCTCTGGAGAGCAACGGATGACCCGGTAGAGTTCGAGTTCGTAAAGTCGATTGGTCAGCTAACACTGCCACTGGATATCATCGTGAACGAAGACGATTTCTGGATTACAGACTTAGGGCCACTTCGCTTTGTGAACTTTGATTTCGAAGGCAACTTGAAATACACCTGGCTAGTGCCGCAGGAACTGCCGGATGGCTATATCGAAGTACATTCCTTCAGCGTAGACCCTGAAGGTAATTTGTACGGCGGTGACAACCAGTATGGTCGTACGCAAAAGTTCGTACCCAAGCCCGGAGCGGATCCAGAATTGTTAATCAATCCGCCTTGGAGTGCTAGATAATTTCCTAGTGTGTAAACCATTAAAAAAGCCGGGCTGACATTTCAGCCCGGCTTTTTTGTGATTGCAAAAACTGACCACGGTCGTCAGCTGCGGTAATGCGATTCTAGCTTAGTTGTCGATTTCCAGGGGTGCATAATAGCTTCCGCCAGCACTCTCGATCTCGGCGCGTCTTTTGTTCCACTCCGGTCCCGCTGAGCCACCGTCTTCATACTGCAAATCCTGACGCAGGTAGTTCCAACTTGTGGGATCCAGTTCCTGTGCCATGGTCCAATACTGTTCTGCCTTCTCGTCATTGCCGCCGGTAAAGTAATAACCGCCCAGACGAAATGCAGGTTGTGCGCGTTCGGCTTCCGGCGTGCGCTGGATGATACTCTCGCGCACCTTGGTTCTATCCCAGACATATTCACTGTCGGCGCCCTTGGCAACCCAATCGCGTACGATTGGCACGTAGTCATCCGTTCCCCATGCGCCATCAAAATGTGTCTTGGCGTAGGTGCCTTCGTTAATGCGCATGATCTTGCCTTCCTCATCGACCCAAACGCCGGAGGGCACATTGACCAAATTGTACAGCGAACTGATTTGATGATTCACATCGATAAGCGCTGTGTAAGTGACATTGGCATCATCATAGAAATGCCCGGCAGCTTCTTCACCGCCGGTGTCTTGCGCGACGGATATAATTTCAAAGTTTTCAGACTTGAGTTCTTCGTAAATGGACTGCCACACGGGCACGTCGTAACGACATCCTCACCAAGAGGCCCAGGTGAGCAGTAATACCTTCTTGCCTCTAAAGTCTGAAAGCCGAACCGGCTCGCCATCGCGACCCATCAATTCGAAATCGGGTGCTTCACCGCCACGCAGAAAAGACTGCCGGGTAACGGGCATGGTACCGAAACTCCAAACGCCGTCATTGTAGTCGGTGACATAGGCTTGCTGGAGTTTGTCAGCTAACTCGGTTACGTTAAACCAGGCTTGGCCCTGTCGGGTTACAAACATGGCGCTGTCTCGATCTTGAAGGACCGGGACGCAAAGCGCGTCGAGGCAGGCTCCCTCTGGCTTCAGAACGAAATCATTCACCCGTGTAAGATCTTCCGGTTTAACCCACAGATCTGTAGCATCGGGCAGAGTTTGCTCAAGCTCCACGACCCGCTCGTTATAGAGCACAGTGGCGCTCTGGGCGTTGAGTACGCCGCTAATCAGCATGGCGGCGGCTATGCCGGCTATGCTTGTTTTTCTGTTCATGATGATCTCCTTTCGGGGCATAAAGTCACCCTGTACGACTAAGTGGCCTGCCGCAATAGGCGGCTAGCTCAATATAACAGCAAGGCAGGGCCGGGGATATTGCAATCTAGGCAGACAGTGATCGCAGCGATTGAAACCTTGTCTGTTTCTGGGCACTATTTGATGTTCTGGTAGAGGTGCGGCGAATGAGGCTGAGCTCTATCGATGCGCAGTTTTAGAAGGAACCGAGATGATAAAACCTATAAAGCACTCCGCTAGCGTGACCCTCGCTCTATTGCTGGCCTTCCACTCCCTAGTCGCATTGGCTCAGGGTTCGGCTGTGCGCCTGAATAAGGCAATCGAGTTGTTTGAGAACAATGAGACGGCCTTCGGCCTTCTGTCTTTCGACTATTCGCTTAACAATGCCCGGTCGCTTTCTCGTTCGGGCCTGGACTTCATTATTGTCGATATGGAGCATGCACCCTTTGACGTCGAGCGGATTCGTCAGTTCCTGTTGGGCATGACTGACAAACGGGCCATACTGGAAAAGGGCAACCTGCAGCCGAATGTTGTTCCCTTCGTGCGGATTCCGGCAATAGGCAGTGAAGATGTGCTGTCTCAGGTTAAGCAGGCGCTGGATGTAGGAGCCTACGGCGTCATGTTCCCTTCCATCAACAATGCTGCCGAGGCCGAGATGGCCGTGCGGGCAAGTAGGTATCCACAACTCAATGGTGTAGATGACTATGAGCCAGAGGGCCTTCGGGGCAGAAACCCATCTAATGCTGTCTGGTATTGGGGGATACGTGATTACCATGCAAAAGCAGATGTGTGGCCCCTGGATCCGAATGGTGAACTACTAGCCATAATTCAGATTGAAACTCCCGAAGGCGTCGCGAATATTGAAGAAATTATTTCCGTCCCGGGAACTGGGGTGATCTTCATCGGGCCCTCGGATCTAAGCACATCGATGGGCTATGCAAGCTCTTCAGAGCCCGCGGTTGAGGCCGCTATACAGACGGTGCTCGCAGCCTGTCTCGACCATGATGTGCCCTGTGCAATCACTACAAACTCTCGCACCGTGGAGCAGCGAATCGAGCAGGGTTTTCGATTTGTAACGGTAGGTCTAGATGGCGGACTTTCCCGAGGTGCGCAGGATGCGCTAGAGAGAGGGCGCGCCGCAACTGGCCGTTAGTCTTAGAAGAACTTTAGTTGAGCCCGAGTTAATAGGGAGCAAAGAGTTCTGAATTACTAATGCAATGGCCCCTTTCTAAGCCCCTGTATGCAGTCGTTGAATCAGTAGGAAGCATGAAAAATATGGAGCATGAAGTAGTAGGCTCACAATCTATCACTCAAATTACAATTATCGATGGCGATCAGTTTCAGTTAAAGCTGCTCTCTCATCAATTGTCTATTCAGGGGTATAAAAATGTATTCACATTTGATGTTGGCCAAACCGCTATCGATCATATGCGGGGTCAGGAATCAGCCTCCACTGTAGTCATTCTTGACTTAAACATACCCGACATGGATGGGCTCGAATTTTTGCAGCAATTGCTGGAAACGGGTTTCGACGGTGCTCTTTTCTTAGTCAGTGGCGTAGACAAGACAATATTGCACTCGGCAGATGCGATAGCGTCTTCCCATGACTTATGGGTGCTGGGTCATCTAAATAAGCCAATACAGCATGCGCAATTAGAAAAATATTTGAGTTTGCTTGATTTGCAGGAAAGCAAACCTCTAATTGATGAGGAAATATCCACCTATGAGGCGGCGAGATTTAGAAGTGCCATTGACTCCGGAGAGCTCATCAACTTCTATCAGCCCAAGGTGTCGCTTATTAGCGGCGAACTGGTTGGTGTTGAGGCGCTGGTGCGTTGGGAGCACCCCGATGACGGTCTAGTTCTGCCAGATAATTTCATAGATCTTGCCGAAGAGAATGAAATGATAGATGGCATAGCACAACAGGTGCTTAGTAGGGCCTTAATAGACAGTAAAGTCTGGAAAGCCGCTGGAATAGATATTACCGTTGCGGTGAATATCTCGATGTATAACCTGGATACGCGAGAATTTATTAGTTTCCTTGAGAATGAGTTACTGGCATCGGGTGTGAACGCGCAAGACTTAATACTTGAGGTTACTGAATCGAAACTCATGAAAGATTATTCCCTAGTGCTGGATCTGTTGACGCGGCTGCGCCTACGTAGAGTGAACATCTCGATTGACGATTTCGGTACCGGTCATTCGTCGATGGCACAGTTACGTGACCTGCCCTTTAACGAACTGAAGATAGATCGTAGCTTTGTTCACTCAGCCCATGATAATCCATCTCTGCGTGATATTTTCGATGGCAGTATTCGGCTCGCAAAGAGTCTTGGTATAAAGACAGTTGCCGAGGGAGTTGAGAACGAGGCTGACTGGCGATTTCTCGAGGGCTTCGATTGTGATCTAGCGCAGGGCTTCTTTATCGGGCAGCCTATGCAAGTGGCTCAGTTGAGTGAATGGAAAGTGCAGTGGGCTGAGCGCTATGCGAAGCTCAAGGTTTAGCAGGGCTATTCATTTGCTTCTTGGTGGTTGCGGTTATTCCCATTGGCTGAGTAAACCTTGGAAAGCAGAAGCTAGTTCATCAAAAGAGTTGTATTTTGCAGATGTCAGAGTCGCTATGCTGGCTATTGATTCGCTCTCGATAACTCACTGCGCAGGCCGAATCAACACGAAATTCTTGAATGATCTGTAATTCAAAGACATGACAGGCTCTGCCGTATTTTTTCTTTTTCTAGTTTGTTCTACTAATCTTAGAAAGTTTTCCATTTTGATAAAGAGTTAGAATTTCATTCGCCTCGGTCGGCGCTAGGATCTGCGTACCTCTTGCACTAGTAAAGTTACATTTTTCTACAAATTCCAGAATCTCGTAGGAGTTGACGTGAGCCGCACAAACTTTGATTTCGTTTTTGTATGCAACCGATGTGAGCGAGCTGTATAGAAATTCGGTTTCCATATCGCTATAGAAATTGTTCTTCTTGCTCAGGTGAGACATATCAATCACGATCTGGTCGATAGGCAGCTTGCCTATCAGTGGCAAAATATTCTCCCCTTCGCCCTCTGCTACGACATCAATCTTGAATCCCTTGATACGAAGCCGGGAAAGAATGTCTCTTACAATGTCTTTTTCATTGCTTAGGGATTCTTCCATAATTTCAATTGCAAGCCTCTCTCGCGGCACACGGTGTTGATCAGCAAACATGGCGAAGAAATCGGGTGTTGATAGATCCGTTAGAAATGCATCGTCCAAAGAGATAGCAATCGCTGGTTTGAAATTCTGATTGGCCCAAGCTTGTGCGTTCCTAAAAGATTGTGTGAAGAGAATCTTGCTCAAACCCTTGCCGATTCCCCAATCTATGCTCATCGTGGATAATTCGTGTGCATCGATGACGCGGCTGTCATCCAAATGCCACTGGGCGTGAACTCGCATGCGTAATGCACTCTCGTCCCGTAGTGCTTTGACCTGGACCTCGGGCTCATAAAGAATCGCTGGGCCAAAATCGAAGGGAGTGTCCGCAGCTTCGACCCCGGTCTGCGGGCTGGATTCCTCTTTAGCTCCCAGATAGGGGGATAAGGCAATCTGGATAGCATCGATAGACATCGGCTTGGTCAAGGTAGATCCGATATTTAAATTACTTTCATTGCCCAAGGATTGCACAGATGTGAGTGTGCGCTGGTCCATGCCGCTCATCAGAAGGATGCCAGACTTGCATTGGTTTTTGCCCAATTCCCGGATAATCTCAACGCCGTCGGAACCTGGCATACGCAGATCTAGCGCAATTACATCGGGCTTCATTCGATCAACTAAGCCCACTACCGTCGAGTCTTCTTCTACACAGGTGACCTCAAAACCGAGGCCTTCGGCAACCGCTTTTACTATTTCTCCGATCTCAATTTCGTCATCGGCAACCAGTAGAGAAGGTTTTGTAGGCATGATTCAACTCATAAAATAACGTTTAGTATTAGTTAGGTAAGTGCATTAGTTGGTGGGAAAATTGCCTTATGCTGGCCTTGTCCAAGAATAGTCGCTTCTAGACAATAAGACTGCTTTTCCGAGAATGCCACCATCTTCGTGGCTAATCCCCCCAATATTTTTGGATTGCAGGTTCTCCGACTGTGAACTGGGTCACACTTTGTAGAGGACAAGGAAAATAGGCCTTTACAGGATCAGCGCTTGGTCAGGCTGTAGGAGAGAGTGCACAGGCTACTGTTCTAGAGTGATAATTTCACCGCCAGCGCTATCGGCATCGGCCTGATCATGGGTCACGAGGATGCTCGGTAGACCCGAGGCGCGCAGTTTGGAGAAGACTAGAGTCCTCATTTCTGCGCGCAACTGGCTATCAAGTTTGGAGAAGGGCTCATCCAGTAACACCGCGTTTGGACTGGACAGCAGCAGCCGCAGCAGCGCGATACGGGATTCCTGACCGCCCGACAGCGTGCCGGGGTCACGCTCCTCGAAGCCGCCCAGACCTACTTCATCCAGTCCCTGGCGAATTAACGATGCTTTATCGGCACTACGATCATCGATAGCGAAGCGCAAATTTCCTGCGATCGATAGATGGGGAAATAGGAGAGGGTCCTGAAACAGTAAGCCGACTCGACGACGCTCGGCAGGAAGGGTGGTGATATCGTCTCCGTTAACAAATACCCCGCCGCTGGCCTCGAAGACGGGTGCCAGAAATCCAGCTATATAAGCGAGCAACGAAGACTTACCCGAGCCCGAGGGTCCCATTATTGTGAGCACTTCCCCGGGGCCTACACTGCTATCGACTGTCAGTAATTGCTTGCCGTTAAGCGCAATGCTTACCTTGTCTAGTTCTAGCTTGGACTCGCTCATCGAATCTCTCGCATTCCTGTTCTATTACGCCATAGTAGCCTGGGTACTGTTAGCGCCGCTAAGAAGCCTAACATTGGCAGTGAGAGTTGGACTACTGCCCATACCGCGATCAGGTTTCGGCTAGCGCCGGAACTTAGTGCTACTGCTTCCGATGTAATAGTAGTAATTCGTCCTGCACCCAACAGTTGTGTCGGTAGAAATAAGCTGATGCTAATTGCCATTCCAATGGCGATGGCCGTTAGGCAGGGTGCCAGTAATAAGGGGATTCGAATACGCCAGAACGACTTAAACGGGCTGGCTCCCAGCGTGGAGGCAACTTGCGACCAGCGGGGGTCCAATTGTCTATAGGCTTCTGAGAGTGATAAGAAAACATAAGGCAGCACAAATAGAAAGTGACCGAATATCACAAGGCTCATAGTACCCTGCCATCTCATGGATTCAGTTAACACGATAAAGCCAAACAGAAACACAATTTGAGGAACCAGTAATGGGAGATACAGCAACCACATTGCCGTAGCCCTCAGCTTCCCGGATTGTCGCTCTGACTCTAAAGTCGCCAACACCAACACCAAAGCCGATAAGGTAGAACCTACGCTGATCAGCAATGTATTCAGCAGCGGCGTTAACAAGTTCTGAAAATTGTTCGTCCAGTGCAAAAATGTCCATGAGGAGGGAAGCACAGAGGGATAGCGCCAGGGCCCCGCAAATGCATTCACCAGCAGAGCCACTAGGCTTCCCGTGATTACCAGCAAGACGATTGGCATGGCTCCTCGTCCCGAGAAAAACACCAGGCGTTCGCCGGTGCCGCGGTCACCAGTAGCTACCCAGAAGCGCCAGAGAACTGCGCATAGTTTCTCCAAGCATAGCCAAATAGTAATCGCAAGCAAACTCGTTCCCAGTTGCAAGATCGCGCCTGCCGCAGCCAGAAAACGGAAGTTGAGATCCGCGTCATTAAACCACGCTAGAACCCTAACACTTAATGTAGGAGGTAATGTAGGACCAAGGATAAGTGCCACATCGACAGTAGCCGAAGCAAAGACGATGACAGCTGCCACTGGTAATCGTATCAGGGGATATAGATTAGGCGCGATAACTTTCAGCCATCCAATAGTGGGCCGATATCCTAGTGAGCGGGCTAATTCGACATGCTTCGATGGCTGTAACTGTGGCAGAGCAGCCAGCGACATAAGTAACAGGAAGGGGACCTCCTTTACTATCAGTCCAAACAGTAAGGTTAGTCCCCATGTGTCATTTATAATGAGAAGATCAGGTGGCCGTTCCCAGCCACTAAGTCCCGGCGATATAAGGCGGCTTAACAAGCCAGATGGTGCAATCAAGAACGCGAGACCAAATGCTGCCGCAGCATGTGGGAAAGAAAGCAGTGGTGAAACGAGTCGCCGCATCCAGTTATCCAGCTTGCTACCACTGGCGCTCGCGAGATAAAGAAATACAAGGGCAAGCGCGATAAGCGGCGTTAGAACTCCCGATAGCAAACTAATTTGAATGCTTCTCTTAATGCCCGGTACTTGAACCAGCTCGCGCCATGCATCCAGGGAGAATTCCGTGCCGCCCAGGGTTGGGAAATAGCCGAAGGCAGGTAAAATGGCAATGAGTGTGCCGAGCAGGATCGGTACCGCCAGCAGAATGAGTAGACTATGGCTTGCCCAGCGTAGCATCGTCTACCTTGCGCTATAGCGCTGAATCCACGCTCTCTCTAATGCGGGAGTCCACGAGGGGTGAGGCTCCTGCAACTTGCGATCTAAATCTTCTGCACTAGGTGCTGCCAGGTCCCTGGTAATCGTTTCGAAGGAGCGGCGAGCATTGCTGTCCAGATCGCTGATTGAAATTGCTGGTGTACTACCCATATGATCCGGGTCACTGGCTCTGGCCTGTGCTTCTATTGAGAGCAGGAAGTTGGCCGTTACCATTGCCCCCGCCTTTTGACTCGCGTTGTAAGGTATGGCGAGGAAACTTACATTACTAATCGTGCCATTGCGCAAAACATAGCTTCGAACACTAGGCGGTAGTTCTCCGCTTCGTACCGAAAGCAGCGCCTCGTTTGGATTAAAAGCAAACGCGAGAGAAATTTCTCCATCTCCCATAAGCCGTCTCAGGTCTATAGCAGAGGCAGGAAAGTATCTACCCGAACGCAGCAGGCTTGGATGCAGCGCATCGAGGTATTCCCACAAGACCTGAGCTAGTCGTTCGAATTCGGCACTGGACACCGGTGCGTACAACGCAGGATCACGATCGGAGAGTTCAATAAGTGCCTGCTTCAGGAAAGTGCTGCCCAGGAATGCAGGTGGGCGAGGATAGGTAAACTCCCCAGGGTTCGAGATTGACCATTCCAGAATTTGTCGGATGTCCTGCGGGGGTTCTGCTAGCCATTGGCTGTCGTAGTAGAAGACAAGTTGTGCGCGAGTCCATGGCGACTCAAAGCCCTGAGTGGGCACAGTGAAATCCTCAAGCATCTCGGGAAAGCGGTCGGCATTAACAAGCTTGAAATTGGGCAACGACTCCGCCCAGGGGCCGTAGAGTAGATCGTTTTCCTTCAACGCGGCGAAGTTTTCGCCATTTATCCACAGCAGGTCGATGCTTCCGTTGTCATCGTTGCCGGCTTGCCGCTGCGCTACGACCTTGGAGACTGCTTCGGCCGTATCTGAGATCTTCACATGCTGCAAAGTGATGTCATAGCGTTCAAGCATCAGCTCGCTAACCCAGGCTAAGTAGTTGTTGGTTCTTGGTTCGCCGCCCCAGGCATTAAAGTAAACGGTTTCACCACGCGCCTGCCGCTCCAACGATTGCCAATCAGAAAGGTCTATCGATTGCGCTGTGGCAGGCGATGTCAGCTGCAAGAGTATGCCTAGCAGAATAAATCGAATGGAGAAAGAATGAGTTTCCGGCGCTTCCATTAGATTCTCAGAGTACAAAAGCCAACAAGAAATTAACCTGTGCTCGCGAGAACGCCCAGACGCTGAGCGCGACGCTCGCGACGTCTTTCATCGAGTACTGAGCCCAATACTTCCACATGGAACTTATCGCAGCCAATGCAGAAATTTTCGTAGTCATCACCGGTCGGTGTGGTAGTTGCTGACTCCGCGATAAACTTGGCTTCATCCCAGCCGTGGGTCAATCCCATGCGTTCCGGTCGCCCGGCGTTGATAGCGTCTATCGCCGGGATGCCCGCAAGGTCGTCGAGAACTTCTATTAGCGGTTCTTCGGTCAGATTGCCCAGAGGGTGAGCTGTCTTGATACAGCAGGGATAAACATCTCCGGTTGGATCGATTGATACTTCAGAACCTGCATAGCCGTGTTGTAGAAAATTCAGTCCGCCAGACCATGCGTTGCAAAAATTATCTTCGATAGTCGCCCGAGAAAGCCCATTCTTCCATGCACGACCACGGGGCCATAACTTACCTATCCAGGAATCTTCACTAGCACCGAACATGCTGAAGATGGGTCCCGTCTCTAACATACGCTCATCAGGTTCTCCGTCGGCCTGTTTAATGCCGGCAGCCTCAAGCATCGCTATCACCTTTTCGGCCAGAACGTTCTTCTTGTCGCCTTCCATGCCAACATGAAAGTCATCCATCCCGGAGACCGAAATTGACCAGACATCACGGCTCAGCAACTCTTCGATAATCTTCGGCGTTAGTAGATCGCCCGTAGTCTGCACCACGACTTTTATGCCGCCATTGTCCTTATACTTCTCTTGCAGCGCCTCAAGCACAGGGTAGAGGATTCGTTCGCGCACCGGTTCGGTAAGCACATCGCCGCCAGATAAAATTATCTTGCCAGTTTTTTCAGTATAAGAATCGGGGCTCTTGGAATCATCACTCGGCTCAAGAAACGTCATGCGCGGAGGAAGGTTGGCGATGATCTTGGGGAAATTGGTTTCCGCTTCTTTCACAACTTCTTCGAGTTCATCCCTGATATAGGGGCGAAAGCGGGACTCATAGCAATGCTTGCAGCGACGGTGGCAATGCCAGCAGAGCACGTAGTAGATCGATTCCATCAAATTCCCTTCTCTAAATGCTTAACGTAAATTCGGATGCTGAAATAGTGCTCAATGTTCGAATAAGACCCGTATATGAGCTAATACTTTCAGATAGCAGGCCTAGGGTAGCTTTCTCCAGCTAAGCGTACCCGTGGTTCGCCCGGAAGCGTTCTTTAGGGAGAGCTTTAGAAA
>Ga0115568_10002563_pt1 | contig 12618 bp, 13 predicted proteins | sample COGITO_mtgs_1204_FD_87296 | JGI IMG/M metagenome (GOLD analysis project Ga0115568, IMG submission 87296) | Pelagic marine microbial communities from North Sea - COGITO_mtgs_120426 | ecosystem: Environmental > Aquatic > Marine > Epipelagic | place: Germany:Helgoland, sampling site Kabeltonne...
ACAGCCCGCCCGCCAGGCATTTGTGCTGCGCATGCTCGAAGACATGGAAACTGAAGAAGTTTGTAAGGTCATGGACATAACTCCGAATTATTTATGGGTTCTGTTGCACCGCGCGCGCCAACAACTCAAGGTGGCGCTCGAAGAAAAATGGACCGGAAAAGATGTTAAGTAGTTTTATTCTCTAATGTTTACCTGCAAACAAGTCTCTCATTCATTATCCAAAGAGGATTATGCGAAGCTCTCTCCCGCGAAGAGGTTCTTTCTTCAGTTGCATGTGAAACTCTGCATCTTCTGCGGAAAATTCAATCGACAAGTCATGGATGGCCAAGACATGTGCCGTCACTTCAAGCAATATGAAGCCACGAATTGCCAGTGCGCGCCGGAGTTACCAGAGGGGCAGAAAGACGAGTTGAAGGCGCTGCTTGCCGCCCAGTCGGCAAAGAGTTCAAAAAACTGAAGGCAGGTGCGTCGTCAAAGGTAGACGCCTATCCCCTAGCCCGCGCGCTCTAGCACGATATGCTGTACATCAATCAGCTCGGTTCTAAAGCCAGCTTCGCAGTAACTGAAGTAGTAATTCCACTTGCGGCAGAACTCGGCATCGAATCCGAGTGACTGCACGGTCTCTTGGTGTGCATTAAACGCATCGGTCCAGCGCTTGAGCGTCTCGGCATAATCGTGACCAAACGAATCCATTTGTAGGACTTCCATGCCGCCGGCGTTGGCCACATGGGCTCGGATCGCTCCGGAAGAAGGCAGATGGCCGCCGGGAAAAATGTATTTCTGTATCCAGTCGCAACTGCGGCAATAGCGCTCGTAGCGTTCGTCAGGAATAGTGATGCCCTGTAGTACAGCCTTCGCGCCCGGCTTGAGTGATTGCTGAATGATCTTAAAATAGCTGTCCAAGTATTCCTGTCCCACCGCTTCAATCATCTCGCAGGAAAGCACGGCATCATACTGCCCGACTAGGGTTCGATAATCTTGTAGTGCGATCTCGACCCGATCTGATACGCCCGCTTGCTCGAAGCAGTTGTTGGCATATGCAAATTGTTCCTCCGAGAGAGTGATCGTCTTTACGCTGCAGCCACGCTCAGCCGCCCGCCTTGCCAATGCGCCCCAACCAGAGCCGATCTCTAGCACTTGGTCGCCTGGTTTGACGCCTGCTAAATCAAGCATGCGGTCAATTTTGTTCAGCTGCGCTTGCTCGAGTGTGTCTTCATCACTCAAGAACCGTGCACTGGAATATGTCATCGTGGGGTCTAGGAATGTTGCATAGAAGGCATTGCTCAAGTCGTAGTGCTCTTGGATATTCTCGCGGCTTTGCTGCATGGTGTTGCGCCGCGCACGATGATATAGCTGATTCATCTTCTTCGCTAAAATGGAGAAGCCATATTGCACGCGGCCGAGCTCTTTTTGATTTTTTGCTAATAGCGTGAGTAGCCCACTGAGGTCGGAAGTCGTCCACAGACCGGCGACGTAGGCTTCGCCTAAGCCGACACTGCCACCCGAAAATACTTTCCTAAAAAAGGCGGGTCGCTGGATCCGTAGTTCAATTGGTGGGAAGGCGGGGTCGCCACTCTGGGCGCATGCGCCACTTGGGAAGTGGATATGCAAGCAGCCTTGATGTAGATTGCCCAGCGCCCGTAGGAAGAGTCGCTCCAGCAGCAGTGGGCGTGCACGTTCGCCGACTGGTGAAGCATCGTTTAGGGTTGATCCGGCTGATGGGGTTTCCATGGAAAAAAAGTGTTGGTAGTTAGCTGGTAGTGTTTGTAGGCCGCACCGCGGGAGAGCAGGGAGGAGCGTTCCGCGTGAGGAACACCAGTAAGGTAGCGCAGAAAGAGGTAGATACAGGCAGGCCCCAATAATGTAAACGCCCATTGGCTCGAATGGACTGCGAAGGCGACATACGCCCACCAGTGCAGCCATTCAAAAAAATAATTTGGGTGCCTAGAGTAGCGCCATAGACCTTGCTGGCAAACCTGCCCTTGGTTAGACGCCGCGGCACGGAAATTTGCCAGCTGCCGATCTGCGACATGCTCACCGAGCAGAGCGCACAGGGCGATCGCGATGCCAAGCCAGTCGAACAGTCCCCACGGAGCATCGATGGCTGTCATGGCGATACTGATGGGACACATGAATAAGGTGACAAGCAGTACCTGTAACAGAATAGCGGATAGTAATTGCGCCGCGCGTGCTGACCCCAATGCGCAGTCAGGTAGGCGTAGCGCGGGTCTTCTTTGCCGCTCAGCACACGGTTGCGGATGAGATACGTCGAGAGTCGCCCTGACCAAATCAGTAGCACGGCCAACACCGCGTAGCTGCGCAGTGTGGGTTCCGCCATTTGCGTCAGATACCCAATCGCAGCAATGCCGAGGCCCGCTGTCCAGACCACATCAACCAGCGCCATCAGATGAATCCGCCAGGCGAGCAGATAAACCAGGGTCGCCGCAACAAAGCCAATACTGAGCAGTGCCAACCAGTAATTACTCAACGCGTCCTCCTTCGGTCGGGCGTTGCTCCGCTTCAGCATAGACTGCCTCTGGGTAGACCTTCAGGTCCCAGACCAGTCCCAGCTTTTCGAGCCCGCGCAGCAACAGATACGATAGGTCGAACTCCCACCAATACATGCCCTGTCGCGCAGACAGTGGCCAGCGATGATGGTTGTTGTGCCAGCCTTCGCCAAAAGTGAGTAGGGCGATCCAAAAGCTGTTGCGGCTTTCGTCGTCGTTATCAAAGCGCTTGTTGCCGACGATGTGCGTAACCGAATTGACGCAAAAGGTGACATGATAAACTAAAATAGTGCTCAGAAAAAAGCCCCACATTACCATTTGCATGCCACTGGTGCCAAGTGCTGGATAGTTAGCGTTCAAGCCGGCGCCGATTACGTAGAGTAGACTGATTAATGAGGCGACCGGTAAAACGTGAAAGCGATCGATGAAGCGTAACTCAGGATATTTGCTCAAATCCTTGATGCGATCGTGCTGGATCGAACCGTAGGCGCGGCACAGGATCCAGCCGATGTGAGCCCAAAAGGCGTCTTTAACCACTGGCGAATGAATGTCTTCCGGTTTGTCGGAGTGCTGATGGTGATGGCGGTGGTTGGCGGCCCACCACATGGGGCCAAGTTGAGCCGCCGATGTGCCGACCCAAGCCATAATAAACTGAAAGACGCGGCTAGTTTTGAACGAACGATGCGAGAAGTATCGATGGAAGCCAGCCGTCAGCGCGAACACTCGCACCACGTAGGTAATCAATAGGGCAATGACTGCGGCCCAGCTAAACCCAGTAAACAAGGCGCCTAGCGCTAACAGGTGCATGATAAATATCGGCGATGAAGCCATCAGCAGGCGGTTGTCCTCATCTTCTGCAGCGTGTTTTATAATTTTACTCAGCTTTTTCATATCGATTACTAAAAATGAACGAGAAGGACTCTAGAACCTTACAGGGATATTGTGAGTAAGTTGTTACAGCCTTCAGCCGATAGATGTCAATCATGGCTAAAATACACCAACTCACCCGCGAACATGTCATCAATACTGATTTGCAGACCGCGTGGGATTTTCTCAGTTCTCCCAAGAACCTCGATACGATCACTCCAGATGACATGCCGTTTGAGATCATTACGGATGTGCCAGATAAAATGTATAATGGGCTATTGATTGAATATCGCGTCGGTATTCCGATCCTCGGCAGTCAGACATGGTTAACTGAGATCAAGTATATCCGAGAGGGGCATTCGTTTGTCGATGAGCAACGCATCGGGCCCTATAAGCTCTGGTTGCACTACCACGAAATTACCAGTCATCCCGAAGGTGTACGATTCATCGATCGGGTTAACTATGTGATGCCTTGCGGGCCCTTTGGGCAACTGGCACACCTGCTGTACGTTAAGAAACAACTCAAGTATGTGTTCGATTATCGCGATGTCGCGATGCGCGCGAACTTGTAGAGGGTGAGCGCGTCAGTGGCTGTCCACATGGCTTGCTGTCGGACGGCACCGCCCTTGCGAACTTTTCGATCTCTAGGTATCACTGGAGGGAAACGCTCCTATGGTTTTCTAGGTATCACTGGAGGGAAACGCGCCGTCGTTTCCATGCGTCGGATTGGCGGTACGTCGGATTGGCAGTCAAACCATCGGTGGAAACGACGGAGCGTTTCCCTCCAGCGTTCGTGCGTCGGATTAGGGGCCTTGAACCACCGGTGCAAGCGGCGGAGCGTTGGCTCGGAGCGTGTCGCAGCGCTCGGAGCCCTCTGATAATTAGTCATGCCAGATGAGAGGATTCATTTCACCCTGATAGGGCCATTTTTTCGCATGCTCTACAAGCTTATGGCGGACGGGGTTGTTGCTCACATAGGCCCACTTTGCGCTGTAGCTGTCACCTTTTCGTAGTTGTGTGTCCCATGCATCGATTTGCCAAATGGGTTGTTCATGCGGATCAGGCCAGACCTTCGAGGCACTCGATTTCCAGAATGCGGTCCAGCGCTTGATCGACAGGTGGTCATATCTCGCGGGCGAACAAAACAGATGAATATGATCTGGCATGATCACGTAGCGACCGACGACCCAATGATCGGCACCTTGCCACGCGTTGCGGATGAGCTGATGGACAGACTCGTTGGCTAGGATCCTCTTTCGTTTGTTAGTGCAGGCCGTAAGAAAGATGATGTTCGAGCGATTTCCTATATCGTAAACAGGCTGCTGCGCTGGCTGTTTGCGATCATGATACTCCATTTCTTATGAGTATGCATGCCGAACGCTAGAGGGCAATGCGGCTATGGTGTTCTAGGTGTCACTGGAGGGAAACGCTCCGTCGTTTCCATGCGTCGGATTGGCGGAACGTCGGATTGGCGGCTGAAGCATCGGTGGAAACGACGGAGCGTTTCCCTCCAGTGACTATGCGTCAGATTGTCAGCTGAAGCATCGGTGGAAACGACGGAGCGTTGGCTCGGAGCGTGACGTTGGGTTCGAAACCTCCACAACAGGACGTACCTCAACTCGCCGCTTTTCTTTACTCTTCGAGTAGCTCCTTTGGCATGTCCTTCTCGCTCAGGCGCTCGATCTTTGCGCCAATGGCGGTGAGCTTTTGCTCAAAGCGTTCGTAGCCTCGGTCAAGGTGGTAAATCCGCTGGATCCACGTGTCACCGGTGGCGGCGAACGCAGCCAAAATTAAGGCCGCGGAGGCACGTAGGTCGGAGGCCATCACCGGTGCGCCAGAAAGCTTACTGGCACCTTTGATGATCGCGCTCGGCCCTTCCATTGCAATGTCTGCACCCATGCGTTGTAGCTCGGGCACGTGCATGAAGCGATTCGGATAGATCCGCTCGGTGATAATCGAGATTCCATCAGTCTGCGTCATTAACGCGCCGAGCTGTGCTTGTAAATCGGTCGGGTAGCCGGGGTGCGGCAGGGTAATGACGTCGACAGGCTTGAGTGAACCTTCGTAAGGGAGGACGCGAATGCTGTCGTCGCCTAACTCCATTGGCAGGCCCGCTTCTTCGAGTTTGTCGAGAAATGCGCTGAGTAGCTTCGGCGCGATGCCCTTGACGGTGACGTCGCCACGGGTAATGGCGGCGGCGACGATGAAAGTGCCAGCTTCGATACGGTCGGCGATGACGGCATGCTCACAGCCGTGGAGTTTTTCAACCCCTGTAATGATCAGCTCAGGGCTGCCGATGCCGTCGATCTTGGCGCCCATCTTAACTAGAAGATTGCAGAGATCGACTACTTCGGGCTCACAGGCTGCGCATTCGAGGCGCGTGCTGCCGGGGGCGAGCACCGCGGCCATAACGATGTTGGCGGTACCTGTGACAGTGCTGCCGCTGCGGCCGCCGAGAAAAATGGGGCCGCCTTTGATTGCGGAGGCATCGACGTGTACATAGCCGTTGGCAATCTCGACCTTACAGTTGAGCTTTTGCAGTCCCTTGATGTGCAGGTCGATCGGGCGGGGGCCGATCACGCAGCCCCCGGGGATCGATACTTCAGCTTTGCGCATCCGCGCCACCAGCGGGCCTAGTAGGCAAACCGAAGCGCGCATTTTACGCACTAATTCATACGGAGCAACGTGGGTGATATGCTTGGCGGTGATCTCCCATGTGCCCGGCTCGGGTTGCACTGTTTCGGCGCCGACATGTTGCAGGATTTCGATCATGAAGCGCATGTCGCTCAGATCAGGGACGTTTTTCAGCACGACCGTCTCGTCGGTTAGTAGGGTGGCGGCGAGGATCGGCAGGGCAGCGTTTTTTGCGCCGCCGACTTCGATCGTGCCATTGAGTGGTCCGTTCCCGCTAACTTTGAAGACATCCATAGTGTATGCGCTGCGCTGAGATTAAGATTCGTTGCTGAGTGACTTTGCAGAGTGAGGCTTTTCGTTGCCTTGGCGACGACCTTGCCCACCGCGGTTTCCACCACGACCCTGTCCGCCGCGATTGCCACCTTGGCGATTTTGTCCGCCACGGTTGCCATTGCGATTGCCGCCACGGTTACCGCCTTGGCGATTTTGCCTGCCACGATTGCCGCCACGGTTACCCGCTGGCTTTTCCTCAGGCTTATTACCGATTCCGAAAACTCCTAGAATTTTAGCAAGTAGACCCTTTTTCTGGGGCTGCTTACCTTTGCCCTTTGCAGGTGGCTTTTTGCCGCGTGCGTCTGGCTTGCGTTCGCTTCTGGCCGGGCGATTAGCATCGCGCTCCTTGCGGCGGGCGTCGCGTTCGGCACGGCGTTCGCTTAATTTGCCTTCCACGCTTTTGATTGAGGCGAGGGTGTCCTCGCTCGGTTGAGGATTGGTGATGCGCTCTTCACGCGGCTCGCGTTCCTTGCGTGGCTCACGCTCTGCACGAGGTTCACGTTCTGCACGTGGCTCACGCTCTGCACGTGGTTCCCGTTCGCGCGGTGCACGTGGTTCGCGTTCAACCCGAGGGGCACGCTCTGCCTGTGCGGTGTCGTCGGTCGAGTCTCCACTATCTGGGCGTTCTTCGCGCTCTTGTTGAGGGCGTGCACTTCCGCTGAGTTTTTCGCCTTGCAAGGCATCTGTTGCGCTGACTTCGCCCATTCCTGCAGTGCTGGAGGAGGCGACTTCGGTCTTAAATCCACCGCTACGGCGGCGGCCACGTGGCTTCTTAGAAGCATCTGAACTAGGTGTGTAGTTGTGGCTTGGATCTGGCTGTGAATCAGTTTCTTCGAATTCTGGCATCTTATGTATGTGTTACTTATGTTGTATTGGTGCCTGGCGTGCTAGAACAGTCATAGCGTGCCAAACACATGTGTTTGACTCGATCATACGGACTCACGGATCAATCACGGCGATCTTCAGGGAAGTCGCATAAATCGAAGCCGAGTAGTTGGCTTCGAGGCGAGTCACGTATCGAGACAAATAGAGCTAGTGTAGTAATTTTTGTGCGGCAAGTGTTAAAGTCGCTGCTAGTTTGGTTCTTAATCGTCAAAATCGAGCCCAAATACATCGTTGATGGCATCGCGATCCAAAGTGCGTCGCCGGCGCGCGGCCTTTGTTTCGGTTAGTTCGCTGACGGTCGTCCCAAGCGTGATCAGTTCGGTGTGATCGACGCCACGGAGTTTAAACAGTAATTCGGGAGACTCATCGAGACGCACGCCGACACCATAAAGAGCGGCGGCGACGTGCTTACACATGTCCGCCCAGTCCGGGCAGTTGCAGTTAAAGTGAATCTCGCGTGGCTGTGGGAAGAGTCCTGCTTCGGCGCCTACAACTAGCGACATAGTTTCATCGGAGAGCGTGCCCTTCAGTAGTTCGACCACTGAGCCGATTTTGCCTTGGCAGCGTGCTTTGATTGCTGCCCATTTGCTGGGCTCAAGTGCATCGATGTTGACGGTTAACTCATAGAGCTCAGCGCCGTTGACGAGGGCGCTGATGGTTTGCGGCTCGATCTTTAAGTCCACCACTGCGCCGTTGCGCACATAGCTGCGTCCGCGTGGCAGATGATATTCGTAATCGCTAAAGGCTTCGAGGTGTTTGCACCATGCTTTGCCCCAGAAGCTTTTGCCGATCGGCCCGTTGCGTGAGCCAGTGGGGATCGGAGTTAGCTGGTAGCCCTCATCGGTGAGGACTTGAATGCATTGTGCGGCTTGGGCACGCAACTGCGCTGCAGAAGGGGGCTTGTGGTCACTGAATTCGTCCCAGCTCATAGTGTGGTGTCGGCGTGTGATAGGTCGAGGCGGATGAGGTCTAAGAGTTCGTCATTATTGAGCTCGGTCAATGACTTCTCGGCACCACCAGTCAAAATTTGATCGGCGGTGCTTTGTTTGTCCGAGATCATGCGGTCGATTTTTTCCTCAAGTGTGCCGCGGGTGATAAATTTGTGCACCAACACGTTGCGCTGCTGGCCGATGCGGAAGGCGCGATCGGTGGCTTGGTTCTCGATGGCGGGATTCCACCAGCGGTCAAAGTGCACGACATGGTTGGCGGCGGTGAGGTTGAGCCCAGTGCCGCCGGCTTTGAGTGAGAGAATGAAGAACGGCGGGCCGTCTTCGCGCTGGAAGCGCTCGACCATATGTTGGCGTTGTTTGATCGGCGTGCCGCCGTGTAAGACCAGGCCGCTGCGGCCAAAGATGGCGGCGAGGCAGTCGGCCAGCGGCTCGGTCATTTCGCGGAATTGGGTGAAGATCAGCACCTTTTCGCCGCGCGATTCGATCTGGCTGCCAAGTTCGGCTAGTCGCTGGAACTTGGCGCTGTGTTTGGCTACGTATTCGCCGGCGCCTGTCAATTGGTCGGGGTGATTACAAATTTGCTTGAAGCGCATCAGGTAGCTGAGCACGAGCCCCTTACGCTGGATGCCTGTGGTGGCTGCCAGCTCTTGTTTGAGTGTTTTGACGGTGTGCTGATAGAGCTTCGCTTGCTTCGGGCTGAGCCCACAAAAGACTTTCATCTCGGTCTTGTCCGGCAAGTCACTGATGATTGATTTGTCGGTTTTAAGGCGGCGCAAAATATAAGGGCTGACCAGTCGGCGTAGCGGCGCGTAGTGCTCACGGTTGGCTGTGCGCAGACCCTGGGCGAACTTCGCAAATTGCCCAGAGCTGCCGAGTAGCCCGGGGTTAATGAAGTCAAACAAGGACCACAGGTCGCCGAGGGTATTTTCGATCGGCGTGCCAGTCAGGGCAATGCGTGCGTCTGCTTTGAGTGCACGGACGGCTTTGCTCTGGCGGGACGTGTGATTTTTGATCGCCTGCGCTTCGTCCAGCGCCACCCAGCTCCAGTCGATCTGCGCTGGCCAGTCGAGGCGGCTGAGCATGCCGTAGGTGGTGATGACGAGATCTGCGTTCGCAAGCTGCTCGGTGGGTGCGGTCTGTAGCACGTCCTTAGGGCATTCGGATGAGTGTGCGATGAACAGGCGCAGGGAGGGCGCGAATGTTTCGGCTTCGCGCTGCCAGTTGCCAATCAGGGAGGCGGGCACTACCAGCAGTGCCGCTGCGGCGTGTGGGGTTTGTTGCTGTTTGCGCAGTAAGGCCGCCAGTAGTTGGATGGTTTTACCGAGGCCCATATCGTCTGCCAAGCACGCGCCGAGGCCTGTTTGCGTGCACAACCACAACCAGTCGAGGCCAGCTTGCTGGTAGGGGCGCAGAGTGGCGTTGAGCGTGGTGGGTGGCGTCAGTTGCGCGGGGTCTTTAAGTTGTTGCAGTAGTTCGGCCAGCGCTTCGCCCGCTTCGGCAAAGGCCCATTCGTGGAGGATTTCGCTGGCATCGCCAGCTTGTAAGTCGGCAGGTGCGCCAGCCAGCCAACGCATGCCTGTGGCGAAGGAGATGTCGCCGTGCGCTGCGATCCGGCGCCAATGGGCAAGGGCTTGCTGTAACTTCTCGCGGTCGACTTCGACCCATTGCCCGCGCAGCAGGATCAGCCCGTCGTCCCCAGCCAGCAGCGCTTCGACTTCTTCGGCACTGAGCGGTTTGCCGTCGACCACGACATTGAGCGTCACATCGAGTAGACCGAATTCACCGACGGAACGACGCTTGGCCGAGCCGATCTTGGCGGCGACTTGTGGCCGGCGGGTGCGCTTTTTCCACCAATCTGGCAGTCGCACGAGCAGGCCGGCGTCTTCGAGTTCGGGTACGCTTTGCAGAAACTGGTAGGCTTCAGCGGGAAGCCACAAGAGTGGATGAAAGATGTCCTGAGTCTCGACTAGGTCGGCGAGGAACTTGCACTGTTTGCTGGCTACGTTAATCGGTGCGAGCAGTTTGAGTAGGGCGGCCTTGTTGTTGGCGCCCGCATATTCTTTGAGCGCTTTGCCGAGGGGAAGTTGCTGCAGGCGACCGCTTTTGCTGAGGCCCGAGGCATACGATGCCATGAAGGCGAACGGATACTCGGGGTCGCTGTTGTTCTCCGCCAGATGCAGGGTCACGCGGCCGACGCGCGACCACAGCGGGGCGTGGGTTGCGAGTAAGCTGGTTAAGTCAGGCTCGATTTCGAGTTGCGCGCGGGTCCAGTCGAGCAGTCGTTGCCAGAGGGCTCGCAGCAGGTCGGGGCTCAGGTATTCCGCGCCGCGCATGGGGGGTGCATTGAGGATAATGTCGGCGAGTTCGTCTGCCGTGGGTGGGTCGAGCTGTAGTTTTTTTTCGCGAGCTGCAGGGGCTTGGCAGAGCGCGCGGATGAAGTGCTCAGTGAATCCCTTCCAATACAGCACAGAGGCATCGACTTCGGGCGACAGTTTCTGACCTGCGATACGAATTAGGCCAGCTGCTTCCGAATCGTGAAACACGGCTAACTCTTTGCGAGCGTCGTCGCGGCAAATGACGGTACCTTGTGGGGTGAGTTCGAGTTGGCTGTGCATGCAAGGCGCGCGGAAGAGAGCTGAGACTTGAGGGCTGAGATCGGGGCAGTGCTTAATCTTAATCATACTCTTAATCGTAATCCTACTCTTAATCGTCATTCGGGTCATCTTTACATTTCAAGGGATGTTGCATGGAGATTAGGATTACGATTAAGAGTAGGGCCACCCGCGGGTGCGTCTTTGAACTTGCTTGAAGAGATGGGTGCGCCTAGGCATTATGTATGGATAAATTTGACGAACTTTTTGACCTTCAGAACGCGTTGAACAAGCGCATTGGCGTAGACACCGATAATATGTCGGACGAAGAAAAGACCAAGTGGGTGTTGAACTACACACGCGCGATGCAGCAGGAAATGTCCGAGCTGATTGATTCGGTGCCCTGGAAGTGGTGGGCGAAATATCAGGAATTCGACGAGCAGAATGCCAAGGTCGAAGTAGTGGACCTGTTTCACTTCGTAATCTCTCTGGCTCAGGTGCTTGGCATGACACCGGAGGATGTGCACGCAGCCTACACCAAAAAGAACAAGGTCAATCATGATCGCCAAGAGAGTGGCTACGTCGCCAAAGACGAAGACGACTCGCGGCACATTTAGCCGTGCAACGATTAAGTGAGAGTGAGGAGTGAGAGTGAGAAGTGAGTGACGGATTAGGTCTGAGCTTTTATCAGCCATCATTTATTATCTATTAGCCATCGCGCAGCTATGAACGAATCCCCCTTTATGGTCTTACTCTACGTCGGCGTCGCTGCCTACGTGGGTTACATGTATTGGGGAGACTATCAGTCGAACCAAGCCTCGGAGCAGCCCGACCCACGGGGTATGCCGGGTGCAACTTCGGCTTCGCTCGGGCTTTTTGTGATCGGTGTGATTGGCGCGTTGTTGATTTTGGCTGCCGAGACTGGCGGCGAAATTGCTTTGGGTATCGCCGCAGAGCAGAGCGAGATGGTGTGGTATTTCGTCTTTGCGATCCTCGGTGCGGGGATTGTGGAAGAGATTATTTTTCGCGGCTACTTGGTGGTGGACGGCAAAGGTCGTGCTGCGCTGATCGGCAGCTGTGTCGGCTTTTCGCTGATCTTTGCGATTATTCATGGACACTTCTGGAGCAATGAAGAGGGCCAAGCCTTTGCGTGGACTTTCACGACCAAGGCCTTTTTCACGACCGGTATTTTATTGGCGAATTCGCTCTGGTTCTACGCACTGCGCTTTGGCCCATGGAACAAGAATCGCTCGCTGTTCCCCTGTATGCTGGCGCATGCCGCGAGTAATCTCGGGGTCTTCTGCGTGAAGTGGGCGCAGGGCTTTGTTGTTTAGTTCAACTTGCCGCCAAGTCCGTCGCCGTATCCCGCGAGTTCCAAGTAGGCTTGGCCGATGCGCTGGCCTTGTGCATCGAATACATCGCAGGCCCCCTCCCAGTAAGCGTTGCTGCTGTCGTTGCCGGTGAATTCTTGATCGGCTAGCTTCGGCCGCAGATGGTAGGTCTCCAACTTATTGGAAGTCGGATTAGTAGCCAGAATCTTAACTTCGGTTGGATAGCGCAGGCCTGTGTGCGGGCTGGTCCAAGTGCTGACCGTTTGCCATTCGAAAGCTGCGGCGTAGACTGAATGATGCTGACCGAGAGCATCGATCCAATACACCGCGGACCATGGATCGCTGGCGCCATTGGGACGGCGCAGCCGGTAGGCTTTTATCTCCGTGCCATTGTCCAATTGAATCGCAGTCCAGTCCCAGCCCTGCAAATCTCCGCCCAGTTGACTGGATGAAATTTCGTGGTCCATCCATGCCGTGCCTTTCAACGCGATGGTCGTGTCGCCACGTGTGAGGCTGCCTG
>Ga0115568_10002565_pt1 | contig 12617 bp, 12 predicted proteins | sample COGITO_mtgs_1204_FD_87296 | JGI IMG/M metagenome (GOLD analysis project Ga0115568, IMG submission 87296) | Pelagic marine microbial communities from North Sea - COGITO_mtgs_120426 | ecosystem: Environmental > Aquatic > Marine > Epipelagic | place: Germany:Helgoland, sampling site Kabeltonne...
AATCAAGAGACCCAAAAGGCCTATATAAAAAGGCTCGTAAAGGTGAAATTCCAAATTTTACTGGAATATCATCTCCATATGAAGCACCTATCAAACCAGAAATACATATTAAAGCAGGTGAAATAACATTAGAAGAAGCAGTGGAGCAGATTTTGTTGTATTTGAGAGAGAATAATTATTTGATTGAATAAAAGAAATGCTTTCGGCTCCGCTCAATCACCTTTTTTATTTTGTTGATTGCTGAGCGAAGTCGAAGTAAGAAACGAAACAATATAAATGAATAAAAAAGAACTATTATCTATTGCTATCGAGGCTAGCTTACAAGCAGGCGAAGCAATAATGAAAATTTACGAATCAGATGACTTTGGTTTAGAAATTAAAGGAGACAACTCTCCTTTAACTAAAGCTGATTTAGCTGCAGATAAAATTATTCAAGATTTATTAGCAAAAACAAATATTCCAATCTTGTCTGAAGAAGGAAAAAACATTCCTTTCGAGGATCGTAAAAACTGGAGTCAATTATGGATTGTTGATCCAATTGATGGTACCAAAGAGTTCATAAAAAAGAATGGAGAATTTACTGTTAACATTGCATTAATTGAAAATCAAAAAACAGTATTAGGTGTTGTCTATGCTCCAGCTTTAGGCGATTTGTATTATTCTTCTAAAGAAAATGGATCCTTTAGGCTTCGAAACTTCGAGAGCCTCAGTGATCGTCAGCCTTCGGTAAAAGATAGTATGCTTTCGTACCCTGAGGCTCTCGAAGGGAACGGGAAGGCCACTTCCCTCCCTCCTCAATCAGATAGAACAAAATATACAATAGTAGCTAGTCGTTCTCACATGTCTACTGAAACAGAACAATATGTCTCTGAACTGCGAGAAAAATATGGTGAAGTTGATTTAATATCAAAAGGAAGTTCATTAAAATTGGTTATGGTAGCTGAGGGAACAGCTGATTGCTATCCTCGGTTTGCACCAACTATGGAATGGGATACAGCGGCTGGACAAGCTATATGTGAACATGCTGGATTTGATGTAATTGATTGGGAAACAAAAGAAACGATGAAATACAATAGAGAACAGTTGTTAAACAATTGGTTCTTAGTGAAATAATTTAGGAATAAAACGTTTAAAAAAGATGAAACTATTAATTACAGGAGGAGCAGGGTTTATTGGTTCACATGTCGTAAGGCGATATGTTGAAAAATATCCTAATTATCACATTTATAACTTAGATGCATTAACCTATGCAGGTAATTTGGAGAATTTGGCAGATGTCGAAAGTCAAACAAATTACACGTTTATAAAAGGAGACATAACAGATGAAAAATTTATCAATGAACTATTTAATAAATATAAATTTGAAAAAGTAATTCATTTGGCTGCTGAATCTCATGTAGATCGTTCTATAACGGACCCTTTAGCATTTGCAAAGACAAATATTTTAGGGACAATGGTTTTATTGAATGCCTTTAAGGAATTATGGAAAGGAAAATGGGAAGATAAATTGTTTTACCATGTAAGTACTGATGAAGTATATGGTTCGTTAGGAGAAACTGGATTGTTTGAAGAAACAACTTCTTATGACCCCAACTCACCCTACTCTGCTAGTAAAGCAAGCTCAGACCATTTTGTTAGAGCATATGGAGAAACGTATGGCTTGCCTTATGTGATTAGTAACTGTTCTAATAATTACGGACAAAATCAATTTCCTGAAAAATTAATCCCTTTATTCATTAATAATATATTAACTGATAAACCTTTACCAGTTTACGGTGATGGAAACTATACAAGAGATTGGTTATATGTAATTGACCATGCCATTGCCATTGATTTAGTATTTCATAAAGGGGCAACTACTGAAACATACAACATTGGTGGATTCAATGAATGGAAAAACATTGACTTGGTTAAATTATTGTGTGATCAAATGGATTTAAAACTAAATAGACCACAAGGTACAGCACAAGAATTGATTACTTATGTAAAGGATAGACCTGGTCATGATTTAAGGTATGCCATTGATGCTTCAAAAATCAATAAAGAATTAGGCTGGAAACCAACAGTTACATTTGAAGAAGGTCTATCAATTTCAATAGATTGGTATTTGAACAATGAAGAATGGTTGAAGAATGTTACTTCAGGAGACTATCAAAATTATTATAAAAAACAATACGTATAAATATGAAAGGAATAGTATTAGCTGGAGGATCTGGCACTAGATTACACCCAATAACAAAAGGAGTTTCAAAGCAACTTTTACCAATCTACGATAAACCAATGATTTATTATCCAATATCTGTATTGATGTTGGCAGGAATCAAAGAAATTCTAATTATTTCTACACCAGAAGATTTACCCAATTTTGAAAAGTTGTTAGGAGATGGTTCTGATTTAGGTATTTCATTCTCGTATAAAGTACAACCAAGTCCAGATGGATTAGCTCAGGCGTTTATTTTAGGTGAAGAATTTATTGGTACGGATGATGTTTGTCTGGTATTAGGAGACAATATATTTTACGGACAGGGCTTAACTAAAATTTTACAATCCGCTCTCAAAAATGTAGAAGAAAAAAGAAAAGCGACAGTTTTTGGATACAATGTGAATGATCCTGAGCGTTATGGAGTAGCTGAGTTTGATTCAACTGGTAATGTTATTTCTTTAGAAGAAAAACCAGCTGTACCGAAATCTAATTTTGCAGTAGTAGGTTTGTATTTCTATCCAAATGATGTTATTGAAGTGGCTAAAAAGATTAAACCATCAGATCGTGGTGAGTTGGAGATTACTTCAGTAAACGAGGCATTCATGCATAGAAATGAATTAAAAGTAGAACTACTAGGACGTGGATTTGCCTGGTTAGATACAGGTACTCATGATTCATTGTTAGAAGCAGGGAGCTTTATACAAACCATAGAGAAAAGACAAGGATTGAAAGTAGCTTGTTTAGAAGAAATCGCTTTTGAAAGAGGATTTATTACAGCAGAAAAAGTATTGGAACTTGCAAAACCATTAGCAAAAACAGGCTATGGTCAATATCTAATTAAGCGGGTAAATGAATTATGAAAATAGTAGAAACTAAGATAAAAGACCTTGTTATTCTCGAACCGAATATATTTGGTGATAAAAGAGGATATTTTATGGAATCGTTTAATGCAGAATGGTTTGAGAAAAATGTCTGCGACACAAAATTCATTCAAGACAATGAATCTAGATCTTCAAGAGGAGTATTAAGAGGTTTACATTTTCAGAACCCTCCATATGCACAAGCTAAGTTGGTGAGAGTGATTGAAGGTGAAGTATTAGATGTCGTAGTTGATTTAAGAAAAGAATCTCCTACTTACGGTCAATTTGAAAAGATACTTTTATCAAGTGATAATAAAAAGCAATTCTTTGTTCCTCGAGGTTTTGCACATGGCTTTGTCGTTTTAAGTGATTTAGCGATTTTCAGTTATAAAGTAGATAATGTATATGCACCTACACATGATTCTGGAATTCAATGGAATGACACAGAATTAAATATTGATTGGGGAATTGATCTTTCTCTAATTCAGTTATCTGAAAAGGACAAAGTTCAGGATACTTTTAATTCTTTTAACTCGCCGTTTTAATGAAAGTATTAGTAACTGGTAGAAATGGACAGTTGGGTTCAGAAATACATTCTATTTCTGAACAATACGATAATTTTGAATTCATATTCACAAGTTCATTGAATCTAGATATTTCAAATGAGGAAGCAGTTTTTTCTTTTTTTAACAACCATCAATTTGATGCTGTAATCAATTGTGCGGCTTATACCGCGGTTGACAAAGCAGAGGATGAGCTTGAAAACGCCAATGCAGTCAATCATTTAGGAGTGCAATACATTGTTGAAAATTGCGAACAAAAAAATATTCGTTTAATTCATATTTCAACTGATTATGTATTTGATGGTTCAAATAACGTTGCCTATAAAGAAACAGACCCTGTATCTCCTATTGGCGTGTATGGAAAAACAAAAAGGCTCGGCGAAGAAGTAATTCTAAATTCTTCTTTAAATGCCATAATTATAAGAACTTCATGGGTCTACTCCACTTTTGGAAACAATTTTGTCAAGACAATGATTCGTCTTGGAAAGGAGAAAGATGAATTAGGAGTAATTGTCGATCAGGTAGGGACACCTACTAATACTAATGATTTAGCAAGTGCATGCTTAACAATACTTTCTGAAGCCAATAATTGGAATCAAAAAGTGAGCATATATCATTATTCAAACAACGGCGTGACTAGTTGGTACGATTTTGCAACTGAAATTATGACGATTGCCAATTTAGATTGTAAAGTAAATCCTATTGAATCTTTCGAATACCCTACCAAAGCACTAAGACCCAATTATTCTGTCTTAAATAAGAGAAAAATCGTTCAAGATTTTGACTTAAAAATTCCTCATTGGAAGGAATCACTTGTTAAAATGATCAAACAATTTTGATAAAAAAAATTCATAACAAAATCAGCACTGATAAAAACCTTAAAGAACTTTTATCCGGTAGCGCAATCACATTTGTGTTCAAAATAAGTGGGATGGTCTTAAGCTATCTTTTAATTTATTTAATATCCAAAGAATTAGGCGCAGAAGGTGTTGGATTTTATCAGATAATGCTTCAAACACTCACAATCTTAGGTGTGATTTTTGGGTTAGGTATGAATATTTCCATATTAAGGTATGTTGGTCAATTCAATAATGTTAACGAAAAACCGAAAATCAAATTAATTTATCGATACTTAATTACGATTTTAGGTCCTGTAACAATTCTTGCCTCAATAATTCTCTACTTTTCTTCGGATTGGATTACAGAAACCTTAAATAAAAAAGCTGAATACGCGCAGGGGCTCAAAATAATTGCAATTTCACTACCATTTTTTACAATTAATCAGGTTAGTGTTGAGTTCATTCGTGGCTTAAAAAAACTTAAGATATCTGAATTTTTAAGAAGCGTGACACGCCCTCTTATAATAGGAATGGGCTTCTTAATTGTCAAAAGTTCACCGACAAAAATTGACCTAATTTATTACTTACTTATTTCCTTAGTGATTAATTCGCTAATTTCTCGTTTCGTTATTTGGCGAGAAATGAAAGAAATCCCACGAATGGCGTTCACTTTCACTAAGGTAGAATTATTTCGAACTTCGGCCCCAATGATTTTATCTTCCATTTCATCATATACATTTGGCTTTGTTCCAATATTCTTTCTTGATTATTTCAATTCTCAATCAGAAGTCGGAATGTATAGTATAGCACATTATCTTTCAACTTTAAGTTCATTAATTCTCATAATTCTTAATACTATTCTTGCACCAAAAATTGCTGAACTTTATTGGTCAGATAAAACTTCACTCCAAAAATTATTAACCCAATCATCGATTATTGGGATAATTGTTTCGACCATTTTTTCCTTTGCTTTAATTGCTTTTGGTCATTTTACCCTTGGCTTATTCGGTGAAGAATTTACAAGCAGTTATTATGTGCTTGTAATCTTAGTAATCGCTCAATGGATAAATACTTGGGCAGGTTCAGTCGGGTTGGTTCTAAATATGACTGGGAATCAAAAATCACAATCTATAATTTCTGTGGCAACCTTCGCATTACTTTTAGTAATCTATCCATTATTAATTATTAATTTTGGCAAGGAAGGAGCGGCTTTAGGAACGTTAATCGGAATGGCGATTATAAATCTTTCTTCACTTTTCATTGCATATAAAAAGACTAAGTTAATTGTTGCATTTATTCCATTTAAATTATTAGGATGAAAATAAACGCATGTATTATTGGGGTTCAAAAAGGTGGTACTAGTTCGTTATATAATTGGCTCAGCCAACATCCACAAATTGAGGCCCCCAATCATTTTAAAGATTTCCCTTATTTCTCAGAAGAAAAATATTTTGGTAAGGGGTTCAATTCTCTAGAGTCGTCTTATAAAGATTCAAACTCAATTAAACTTATGGGTCATGTTCATTACATCTTTTTTAAAGATTCGCTTCAAAGGCTACATGATTATAATCCTAAACTGAAACTTATTTTGGTTTTAAGAGACCCTGTTGAAAGGCTATGGTCTTCTTATCAATACGCCATCCAAAAAGGTTTAGAACAAGATGTATTGAGAGATGCTATTGATAAAGAAAATTTACGCTTGGAAGGGACTGTTTTAGAAAAAAGAGAGCTTACATATTTTGCGCATAGCAAGTATTTAGATCAAATCAAATCTCTTTTTGATGTTTTCGATCGAGGACAAGTAAAAATATTACTCTTTGAGGATCTGACTGAAAATCCTCAAGAACAAACAAAAGAAATTTTCGAATTTCTTAATGTAACTGAAGACTTTTTACCAAATTTCAAACATGTGAATAAAACCGGTAAGCCATTGAGTAAATCACTAAACCGTTTTATACAAAAAGGCGGAGGTGTGAAATCATTGCTGAAGGTTATACCTTTAAAATATCGCACTCAAATTAGGAAATGGATAATTAGTATTAACCAAACTGACTCAGTCAAAACCAAAATTGAACCTCAAATTAATGAGTCATTATACACTGAATTTTCGAAGGATAACTCAGAGATTCAAAATCTAATTCAAAAAGATTTATCAAAGTGGCATAAATAAAACTCTTTCAATGAAAATGAGATCATTAGTTTTATTGGTTTTCCCTTTAGCTTCAGGTATAGGAGCTATGGGCATATTGTCACTAGAGAACGGCACAAACTCGGAGACAACCAAGTTGCTATGCTTTATCGGGGCCTTCAGTTTTAATACTCTTATACTCTTTTATCAATCAAAAAAATCTTATAAAGATCTGCTTAATCCAACATTTTCGTTTTTCATCCCTCTCATCCTGTATTACGGTATTTCTGTATTCGACCTATATGCTCATGAAATACCCATCAATACAGCAATTTATTGGACCCTATATATCGCTTATTTCGGTTTTCTGATTGGTTTTATGTTGCACCGGTTTTTTGAACCAAAGATGAATCGAAGAATTACCTCAATTCTATCCCAAAAAAAATCTCAAAAAGCCATTTTAGTTTTTCTTCTAATTATGACTTTTGGCTTCATTCTTATCGCCAGAAGTGGGCTGCCAATTCTTAGTAATAATATTAGCGCTACAAAAGCTGCCCTAGTAGACAACGTTAGTGGATATGCAACTTATGCTAACTCGATCGGTATTGATTTGATCATAATAATTTTCGTCTTCCGAATTTCTCAAAAAAAACATCTTTTTAGTCAGCTAATTGATTACAGCTTAATAATCCTTTGTGTACTTTTTTTAATTGCCACGGGCTCCAGAGCTGCAATTCTCTTTCCTATGTTAGTAGTTTTTCTTTTTAAACTCAGGTTTAGCAAGCTGAAGTGGAATTTTAAAATCAAATTTAAATCCATTCTGCGACGATTGACAATCTTATCTCTTTTTTTAGTTTTAATAGGAACAGTTCGTGATTCGCAAATAATAGAAACGACAAAAAAAGGTGTAAGCGTTTTGACATACAGATTTGCAGGCGAATTAAATTTGCCTGCTGAGGCCGTTAGTCGTATTCAACGTAATTTCCCTCAAAACATAGAATACCTTGGAACCAAGGTTTTAATTTGGCCATTTAAATCCATATTGCCAGGTAAAGATGAAGTCCTGCCCATTTATCTACAAAGAGAATTAAATCTTAAATTTCAAGGCGCAGGCTATACACCCTCTATTATTGGTGGGTTCTACGTCATTCAGGGGTCAATAACGGTGTTTATTGGAATGATTTTCTCAGGCTTGATATTGTATTTTCTTTACAAAAAATCAAATAAACTAAGAGATCCATGGAGTATATTACTCTTTAGTTATTTTCTTGTTTACTTCTTAAATTCTCTTAAGGGTGGTGTATTGAAAGATTTTTCAGGTGTTTTTCATATCATAATTTTGTATGTATATTTTCGCTATGCTTCTACAAAAACAAAAAGCACAATATGATAGGGCAAATAGATAAAAAATACCTTAAAGTAAGACCATTTAAACTTTGGGCAAGAATGATCGCCTATTTTTGGTTCGAGGGTAGACCTCTAACTACTAAAGGCCGATGGATTAATGTTTTTGTTCTATTCTTTTTTAAAATTTTCAAAAAGCTGCCTTCACTCAAAAAGGTGAAACAACCTATTTATATACTAGGTACAGGGCGAAGTGGAACAACAATACTAGGTGTTATTATGTCGATGCATAAATCTGTAGGTTTTTTAAACGAACCTAAAGCTATTTGGTATTCGGTATATAAAAATGAAGACATAATAGGAAGTTATTCTAGCTCTGCAGGTTCTTATCAACTTTCATCTATAGATGCAACTCCAAAACTAAAAAAAGAATTAAATAATATTTATAATACATATTTGAGATTTACATTTTCAAAAAGGTTAGTAGATAAATACCCTGAACTTATCTTTAGAATGCCCTTTCTCTTAGAGATTTACCCCGATGCAAAATGTATATTTTTAGTTCGAAATGGATGGGATACGATTTCATCAATCGATTTATGGTCCAAAAGAATTGGTCTTCAAAAAAATGGAGATACACATAATTGGTGGGGTCTAAATAACAGAAAATGGAATTGCCTTAAAGAGCAAATTCTGAAAAATGACAGCTATTTTAATTCAGTTTTACCCTATTTGGATGAGTTGGATAATCATACGGATTATGCCGCCCTAGAATGGATAGCTACGATGCGAAAAGGTCAAGAATGTGCTTTAAAATTCCCTGATAACATTTTGAAAATAAAATTTGAGGATTTAACATCAAATGTGTCTACAACCTTAAACCAAATTACAAAATTTACAAATTTAAAAGAGGATTACGTTTTTATGGATTATGCGACTGAAACTTTAAGACCAGTAAAGGCAAGAGATTCAGTTGAAATACATCACTCTATAAAACAAATCTTCCATAAAACAATGGTTTCTTTGGGTTATGATTGAACAATCAAATAACCTGAATTAGTTTATTGTATAACTATACAATTTTAAAATGAGAATAATATTAGCACATAAATTTCATAAATATACTGGAGGAGCAGAGGTTTTTTATTTTGAGGTTGGAAGGGTTCTAGAAGAAAATGGACATGAAGTGGCGTATTTTTCAACTCTTGATGATGAGAACTTAGAAAGCCCATATTCTAAGTATTTTGTCCATGCTCCAGATTTTAAATCAAACAACATTCTTAGTAAAGTAAAGGCATTTTCTAAAGTGCCCTACAGTTTTGAAACAAAAAGAAAATTCAAAAAATTAATTGAAGATTTTAAGCCAGATTTGATTCATGCATTCGGTGTAATAACTCAAATTTCGCCATCTATGTTTGTAACAGCAAGAAAAATGAAAATACCTCTTGTGATTTCGATGAATGATTACAAGCATATATGTCCTAGCTACAAACTATTTCATCATGGTAAAATTTGTGAAGATTGTAAAACCAAAAAATTCTACAAAGCAATTAAAAATAAATGCAGTCATGATTCTTATAGTTACAGTATTGCAAGTTCAGTAGAGTCTTATGTACATTCTTGGTTAAATATTTATAAAAAAAACATAAATTTATTTCTTTTTGCTTCAGATTTCATGGCTCACAAAACTGAAGAATATTGGGGAAAGGAAACATTTAAATGGGGTAAACTTTTAAATCCATTTAAAATTCCCAATAGAGAACCTCAAAAAGTAAGAGGGGATTATGGATTGTATTTTGGTCGAGTTATAGAAGAGAAAGGAGTTCATCTTATTATTGAAGCACTAAAAAACAATCGAGATATTCCTTTTAAAATTGTTGGTGATGGTCCACAATTGATTGAATTAGAAAATATTGTAAAAGAAAACAACTTAACTAATATTGAGTTTTTAGGATCTAAATGGGGAGATGAATTAGATGATGTATTGTATAATGCAAAGTTTGTAGTTATACCATCTGTTTGGCATGAAAACTTTCCTTATGTTATCCTACAAACATTTGCGGCAGGTGTGCCAATAATAGGATCAGAATTAGGTGGAATACCTGAGTTGTTAAAAGATAATAGAGGGGTTTTGTTTAATCCTTCAGATATTAGTACTCTTGAATCTTCAATGAAAAAACTAAGTAATGACACGGAGTATTCTAATGAGTTAGGAATAAATGGTAGGAAATATTTAATTGAAACATTTAATGACCAAATATTTTATGAGTCAATTATTAAAAATTATAACATTGTTTTAAAATGAAAATATTAGTATTAGGTGGAAATGGCTTTATTGGTTCACATTTAATTGATTGTTTAGTAAAACATGGTCATCGAGTCCGAGTCTTTGATGTTTCTCATGAAAGATTTCGTAAACCAAACGAAAAAATTGATTATAGAATTGCCGATTTAAATGATAATAATGCATTATATGAAGCTATGCTAGATATAGAAGTTGTATTCCATCTAGCTTCGGCATCTGTTCCTAGTTCTTCGAACATTGATGTCAAAATGAATATAACAAAAAATGTTTTCCCTACGATTTCTATTTTAGAAAATATGACTAGGATTGGAATTAAACGCTTAGTTTATTTGTCATCTGGGGGTGCGGTCTACGGTAACAAAGATGAAGCGATAATTAAAGAAGATGAAGCGTTAAATCCGATCTCACCATATGGGATTAATAAAGTTACCATAGAAAATTATATAAATCTGTATAGTAATTTGCACTCATTGGATGCGCTGATTATCCGGCCATCAAATCCTTATGGTCCAAGACAAGGTCATTTTGTCGCACAAGGTGTGATTTCTACTTTCTTACGAAAAGCGAAACTTTCTGAACCCTTCCAAATATTTGGCAATGGTTCAAATAAGAAAGACTACATTTTTATTACTGATTTAATAGACTGCATGTATAGTCTTTTCACCTATTCAGCATCGGGAGTCTTTAACATTGGGAGTCAAGAAGGGACTTCAATAAATGAGATTATAGATTATGTAAATGATGTTACAGGTATTATAAATGAAACTATTTATATAGCAGTAAAAGAATATGATGTTAAAGATTTTATTCTGAATACAGAAAAGCTAGAATCTATTATTGGACAACTAAACAAGAAAAGTATTAAAGAAGGTATTTCTTTAACCTGGGACTGGATTAATGAAAATGTTAAACAGTAGTGAATTAAATGAATAATAAAAAAATAAATATTGCTATTATTGGAACCAGAGGTATTCCAAATTACTATGGTGGTTTTGAGCAGTTTGCAGAATATTTATCCGTTAGATTAGTTGAGAATGGACACAAGGTGTCGGTTTATAATTCACATAAACACCCTTACCAAGATTCTGAATTTAATGGAGTGACTATTATTCATTGCAAAGATCCAGAACATAAAATAGGCACAGCCGGGCAGTTTTTATACGATTTTAATTGTATCCGAGATTCTAGAAAACGTAAATTTGATATCATATTACAATTAGGCTATACAAGCAGTTCGGTGTGGTCTAGGTTATTCCCAAAAAAGACGATTCTCATTACAAACATGGATGGTTTAGAATGGAAGCGTACAAAATTTTCTAAAAAAGTTCAAAGGTTTTTGAAGTATGCAGAATCGTTAGCGGTTAAACACTCTGATTATTTAATATCAGATTCTATTGGCATCCAGCAATATATTAAAGAGAAATACATCAAAGATTCTAGCTATATACCTTATGGTGCAGAAGTCTTTACTAAATTTAATTCTAACTTAATAAAGTCATATAACATTTCTTCCTATAAGTATGACATGCTTATAGCCAGGCTTGAACCTGAAAATAGTATTGAGACAATTTTAGACGGAGTGGCAAAATCAAATTCTAATTTGCCTTTTTTAGTGATTGGTAATAATGAAACCAAATTTGGTGAGTACTTAAAACATAAGTTTGATGAAATCAAAAATATTATTTTCATCGGAGGGCTTTATGACCAAGAAATATTGAATAATTTAAGGTTCTATTCCAGGTTTTATTTTCACGGGCATACTGTTGGGGGTACTAATCCTTCACTATTAGAAGCTATGGCGTGTTCTTCACTTATATGCTCTCATGATAATGTTTTTAATAAATCTATTCTTGGGGAAGATGCCTACTTTTTCAATACTAAGAATGATGTAGCTGAATTATTAAACAACGAAACAAACAGGAATGAAAGCTGGATTCAAAATAATTTAAATAAAATAAATTCAATTTACGGTTGGACCAAAATTACCGAACAATATGAACTACTTTTTAAAGAAGCTTTAAAATAAAAAGGATATTGTTATAATAGAATTATTTTAGTTTTGTTAAAGCGCTAAATAGAACAACCAAATTAATTAGAAAATGCTAAAATTATTATCATCTAATCGATTTTCACGTTACATGAAAATTATTTTTCTCTTTTGGGATTTAATCTTATTAAGTGCATCTAATACTATTTCATGCTACATTCGTGATGGTAGCTTGAAAAGTTTGAATAACAAAGATGACCAGACGACTTTCTTCATGATCTTATTGGTTTGGGTAGTATTGGTACTTTCAAAAGATGCCTACAAGATTATTCGAATTGAAAAAATTTATACCACTTTAAGCAGAACAATTAAGTTGATCTTAATTCAT
>Ga0115568_10002579_pt1 | contig 12564 bp, 11 predicted proteins | sample COGITO_mtgs_1204_FD_87296 | JGI IMG/M metagenome (GOLD analysis project Ga0115568, IMG submission 87296) | Pelagic marine microbial communities from North Sea - COGITO_mtgs_120426 | ecosystem: Environmental > Aquatic > Marine > Epipelagic | place: Germany:Helgoland, sampling site Kabeltonne...
AAGATGGTCCAAATGAAGAAAAATTGGTATGAAACCCACTCCAAGGATTAATTGCGCCAACGGCAAGAACACTGTCTCCATCAGCTGGCGCAGCAACCATCATCCAATGCCGTTTATTCCCTTCATTTCCAGCAGAAGAGACTACTAGAATGCCCTTAGCACTTGCTAAATTTGCCGCCCTTGTTATGATAGCTGTTTGACCATCCATGTCTTCTTTAAAATGGTTCCGTCTTGTATACCCCAAGCTACTGTTTATAATGTCTGCTCCATTTTTATCTGCCCATTCTGCCGCAAATAACCACGCTTCTTCTTCAGCTAGACCTTCCTTCATTAATTTCTCTGTTATGGCGAGTAAAAAATTTGCACCTGTTGCAACTCCTAATCGAAGGGAATCTTTTGTAACACCAGCAATACAAGAAAAAACCATACTGCCATGTTCAATTTTTCTATAAACATTATCAGTATTACGAATAAAATCATAAGTTCCTACTATTCCCTTTCTTGCTCTGATATGATCAAACATCGGTGCTTCATCAACACCAGGAAACCCTGCATCAAAAATAGCAATCGTCAATCCTCGACCTGTTATACCATGCTCCTTAAATTGATGAGCATTCATCCGGTCAAGCTGAAATCGTATCAGGTCTCTTTTTTCAAAATCATTACCGGTAATATTGATTTCTTCTGACGTACATACAACTGAATGATACGCGCTCGCTTCTATCTTCGTAACGAAAGGAAGCGCTCTAATTTGCTCAATTTGAGAATAACTTGCTGTTACTACTATGGCATTTAACCATCTGGATACTCCTTTGTACAAAGTGGCCAAGTCAACAACTTCTTGCACATAACTTTCAACAAGGGGCCTGTCGCTGTAATGATTAATCGGATAATTACTTTTTATTCTTCGTTCAATGGCATTGGGATGAAAATATTCCTTAGGGTTAAAGGTCACCCCTTTTTTGTCTGAAAAATAAACCCAATATTTTTCCTGAGCACAAGTACTCAATACGACTATTGCCATTGTTATGGTAAGAATACACTTCAATAATTATAAGTTAACGTAATTACTAGACAATAGGTTTGCATTGTCTTTGTACAATGAACAAATCATTTTACATAACTTCACAAAAAAATCAATCGATGCTCAATTTTATAAGCGATACTGTAACTAAGCCCAATGAAGAAATGCTGAAAGTAATGCTATCTGCAGAAGTTGGAGATGATGTTTTTGCAGCAGATCCTACCGTAAATGCGTTGCAAGAGAAAATCGCTACCATGTTTGATATGGAAGCCGCACTATTTTGTCCAAGTGGAACCATGACCAATCAAATTGCCATTAATGTGCATACGCAACCTGGTGATGAGGTAATTTGCAGCTATCAATCACATATATATAATTACGAAGGGGGAGGAATTGCTCGAAACTCTGGCGCACAGGTCAGGCTAGTTGGAAATGATGACGGCTTTTTAACTTCCCATGATGTAATGAATAACATTAACCCATCGGATTCACATTACACCAATACTACATTGGTATCTATTGAAAATACAACTAATCGAGGAGGCGGAAAATGTTATGATATGCAAACGGTAAAAAACATTGCAGATGCATGTCGTGAAAATGGCTTAAAATATCACCTAGATGGTGCAAGACTATTTAATGCAATAGTAGCTAAAAATGAAAATCCAAAAGAATATGGAAGCTTATTTGATTCCATTTCCATTTGTTTATCTAAAGGTCTAGGTGCACCTGCAGGTTCTTTGCTGCTTGGATCAAAAGCATTTATACAAAATGCGCATCGCGTTCGTAAAGTAATGGGTGGAGGAATGAGGCAAGTGGGATACCTCGCCGCCGCCGGTATTTATGCGCTCGATCACAATGTAGAGCGGTTAGCAGATGACCATCTTAGAGCAAAACATATTTCAAATAGTATTCAAGGTGCCCCTTTTGTTCTAGGAACAGAATTACCTGAAACCAATATTCTAATGGTAGATCTGGACATAAGTGCTGATGCCTATTTAAAAAAATTATCAGCTAATAATATGCATGCAATTGGCTTCGGTCCAAATAGAATTAGAATTACAACGCACTTGGATGTATCTGAAAATGATATTGAAAAAGCGATTGGAATTATGAAAAACCTGAGCTAAGAACTTAGCTAGATTGATATTTTGAAAAAAGATATAAAACACCAATACACGCAACAATACTGATAAAAACATTGGCCGTAACCCACCCCCATTGTCCTTCTTTAACTAGCGTTAACGTTTCATGACTAAAAGTGGAAAAAGTACTAAACCCTCCACAAAATCCGACAAGAACAAGGGCTTTGTATGCTTCATTAAATTGACTTTTCGATGAAAAATAAACAATGGCTAAACCCAAAAAGATACAAGCCAATAGATTAGCCAAAAAAGTACCTAAAGGAAAAGGGCCAGAATAAATTCTATTTGCTAGCAGACTTAAACCATATCTGGAGATACTTCCTAGTCCACCACCTATAAAGACTGCAATCCAAGTCATTGCTTCAAATTTAAACTATTCACATAAACGCGGTATATCAACCACCCTATAAGCGCTCCCAACAAAGCTCCACATCCAATATCTAAAGGGTAATGAACACCTAGATAAATTCTTGAGTACCCGATTACGGTCGCAATAAAAAAACCGACTAATAGTATTTTTTTGGTACTCATTAATCCAACAAACGTAGCTATTGCAAACATATTTGCAGCATGAGCAGACAAGAAGCTTGCATCAATTTTTCCCCGATAAAGCGCTCCATCTACCATGACATTATGAACCAGGTGCTTGATTTCCAGATTATAACCTGGACGCCACCTTAAAAAAACATCTTTGAACACGTGATTTGAAATTTGATCAGCAAGCCCGAAGGCTACTAAGCCTCCAGTTGTGAGCAATAAACCAGTCTTCCATCCGTATTTTTTAGTCAGTAAAAACACGGCAAGCATGTAAAAAGGAATACCAAAGAACTTGCTTGTTATTACCCAAAATACGTCATCAAAAAATGGAGAATGACAACCATTCAACACCAGGAACAAGTCTCGGTCTATTTGTTCTAACCAGCTAATCATGTTTGCATACTTGTCCAAAGTAAATCTTTCAGTTCTTGCAATCCTTGCTGCGCAATCGAGCTAATAAATAAATGCGGTACATCTGGCAAATCCAGTATTATTTCCGATTTCAGTTCGTCGTCTAACATATCAGATTTTGATATTGCCAGTATTCTTGTCTTATCTAAAAGTTCTGGATTAAATTGTTTGAGTTCATTTAATAAAATTTCATACTCCTTATGAATGTCATTACTGTCTGCTGGAACCAAGAATAATAATAAGGAATTTCGTTCTATATGGCGCAAAAATCGAAGACCTATTCCTTTACCACTATGTGCACCTTCAATAATACCTGGAATGTCTGCCATGATAAATGACCGATGCTCTCTATAAGATACTATGCCTAAATTAGGTACTAGTGTGGTAAATGGGTAATTAGCGATTTCTGGTTTTGCAGCAGAAACTACAGACAGCAATGTAGACTTACCTGCATTGGGGAACCCCACTAGCCCAACATCTGCCAATACTTTTAATTCCAATATTTTCCATTCATCCTTTCCATCTTCGCCCGGTTGTGCAAATCTCGGAGTTTGATTGGTTGAAGATTTAAAGTGATCATTACCTAAGCCCCCTCTTCCTCCTGGAAGCAATACTTTCTCTTCACCATCTGCAGTAATTTCAAATAATATTTCACCAGATTCGATATCCTTTGCAATGGTACCAAGTGGCACTTCTATTATATTGTCTTTACCATTTGCTCCATGTCTCAATCCTCCCTGTCCAGGTCCACCATGTTCGGCCTTAATGTGCTTTCTATACTTGAGATGCAACAAAGTCCAGAGCTGTTTATTACCTCGAATAATGATGTGACCGCCTCGGCCCCCGTCTCCTCCGTCTGGCCCTCCTTTGGCAGTATTTTTATCTCTAAAAAGATGAACTGATCCTGCACCGCCTTTTCCTGAGCGACAATTAATTTTCACATAATCAACAAAATTAGTTCCTGCCATGTCGGTAAAAATAGGTTAAATAAAAAAGGCTGAACAGTAATTCAGCCTTCATTGCGAGTTGCTGTAATAATTACTTTTCCGAATTTAGATTATCAATGGCCACAAAAAGTCGGTTCGTAATACCATCAATAGGCCCTTCACCATCAATTTCAATCAATTTATTTTGACGATCATAATATTCAGCAACCGGTGCAGTTTTCTCATTATAATTATTAATTCTATTCTGAATTATTTCAGGATCTGCGTCATCTGGTCTTCCAGCTTTACTAGCCCGTTTAGATAATCTTGTTTTCAATTCAACTTCATCTACTACCAAAGACAACATCATGGATACTGCTGTATTTTTTGAGGATAAAAAATCATCAAGTGCCTGAGCCTGAGCTGTCGTTCGTGGAAATCCATCGTAAATTACTCCCTTAGCGTTTGGAAATTTTTGAACTTCTGACTCTAATATCGCAATTGTGATATCATCAGGTACCAAATCACCCTTATCCGCGAAACTTTTGGCCAATTTACCTAGCTCTGAATTGGGATTTAAACCTCTGAATACATCACCAGTAGATATATGTACTAATCCATACTGGTCTCTCAATCTTTCTGATTGGGTTCCTTTTCCTGCCCCTGGAGGCCCAAATAATACAATATTTAACATGACTTAATCTTCATTTATTATGTAAATGTCCTTTAAATTTCGTCCTAAACCGTCGTAATCTAATCCAAACCCTACCAAAAACTCATTACCCACTTCGAGTGCAGCATACTTAATTGGATAATCCATTTGATACGAATTGGGTTTAAACAATAGGGTGGCAACCTCTATAGAATTTGCACCCTTTCCCAATAACGAATTAAATATACTATCAATGGTAATGCCTGTATCTACGATATCTTCGAGAATAATCAAATCTCTACCTGATACATCTTCATTCAACCCGACCAATTCCTTAATTGTACCTGTTGTACTCGTGCCGCTATACGAACTGACTTTAAGAAATGAAATTTCACATTCTAAATCTATTTTCCGCATGAGATCAGCAACAAAAAGAAAGCTTCCATTTAATATTCCTAAAAATAATGGCTTTTTACCTTGGTAATCTCGATTGATTCGATTGGATACATTTAAAATGGCTGCTTCAATTGCTTCATCTGAAATGTGAGATTTAAACTGCTTATTATGTAGACAAATAGTACGCATTAAAAAGAGCAGTAAATCTAAAAAATTAAGTAGTGTAAAACAATGAAATTACAAACTCAATTACTAATTTTGCATTTCATAAAACAACAAAAATGAATCCTTTAGTAAGTATTATTATGGGCAGCACATCTGACATGCCAGTTATGCAGGAGGCCGCAAAAATTTTAGACCATTTTGAAATTCCATTTGAAATCAATGCACTTTCAGCGCATCGAACCCCTGAAAAGGTTGAGGCATATGCAAGCTCTGCATATGAGAGAGGCATTAGAGTAGTAATTGCTGGTGCAGGCGGAGCCGCGCATCTACCTGGAGTTATGGCAGCCTTTACGCCTGTCCCTGTAATTGGTGTTCCGTGCCGGTCGTCAATTTCTATAGACGGATGGGATTCCATTCTGTCTATTCTTCAAATGCCTCCTGGAATTCCAGTAGCTACGGTAGGTTTAGATGGTGCTAGAAATGCAGGTATTTTAGCTGCACAAATACTTGCAACAGGTGATGAAAAAATCTATTCAAAATGTGTTCAGTTCAAAAAAGAACTGAAAGAAAAAATAGTAAAGGCGAACGAAGACCTTAAAGAGTATTCTTTCAAGTATAGAGTGAATTAATCTCATTATTACGGCTACTTTTTTCATCTTTTCTTTTCAAAATCACTATTTTGACCAATAGATGAAAAAGTATTTACTATTATACTTGCTGATACCCTCTACCCTTGCATTAGCGGGAAATGACAATTGGCATTTGGGTGCTAGAAGCGCTGGAATGGCTCATGCCTCTATTACACTTTCAGATGTTTGGTCTACCCACCACAACCAAGGAGGATTAGGATGGCTAAAAAGTCCTAATGCCGGTGTTTATTTTGAGAACCGATTTGGACTCAAGGAACTTAGTCATTTGGGAGCCGCTATTGCTATTCCTGTTGGAAATGGTTGCTTTGGATTAAATTATTCAAGTTTTGGCTGGTCCCTGTACAAAGAAAGTAAAGTGGGTTTTGCTTACGCTATGAAATTTAACGAAAAAATAGCTGGCGGTATACAGGCAAATTATCATTCACTTCGTCTCGGTGGTAATTATGGTTCCACTATGGCTTTTTCTATTGAATCTGGAATTCAAGCAAAAGTAACCGATAATCTGACCATTGGAGTTCACGTTTATAACCCTACTAAAACCAAATTAAATGACTACAATGATGAGCGCATTCCTTCGATAATGAGATTTGGAATGAGCTACCAGTTTTCTGATAAAGTATTGGTAACCAGTGAAGTTGAAAAAGACCTTGAGCATAAAGCCGTATTCAGAAGTGGGTTGGAATATATTCCTGGGAAGATGCTCTACTTAAGGGGTGGTATTGCAACAAATCCAGGAATAATTGCCTTTGGTTTTGGACTTAACTTCGACTCGTTTAAAGCCGACATTTCAAGTACTTATCATCAAATTTTAGGTTTTAGCCCACAGCTTTCGCTAACCTACGTATTAGGCAAGCAATGAACAATTTACAGTTATACTTCTTTATGCTGTTGCTTGCACCCCTATCATTGCATGGGCAAAAAAACGATCAACAAAAATTTAATTTATTAGAGCAACGGATTGAAACTATTGCAGAGAATACAGAAGACGAAGACATCGATTACACCACCTTATTTGATTATTTGTCGTACATCTACGATCACCCATTAAATATTAATAACCCAAAAAACGAAGAGGAGCTCCAGCAACTCAAGATGCTTACTGATATCCAAATCAATAATTTATATGAGCACATTAACCGAAACGGAAAACTAATCTCAATCTATGAATTACAAGCAGTACCAGGATGGAATTTGGCTCTAATTAAAAACATGCTTCCATTTATTACAGTCAATGTTAATTTATATGCTCCATCTATTTCTTTTAAAGAAATGCTAAAGAATAGTACTAATGAAGTATTCATTAGGTATTCAAGAATTCTTGAGCAACAAGAAGGGTATTTACCAATTGATGATTCAACGTTAGCAGCAAGCCCAAATAAACGGTACAATGGTAGTCCTGATAAAATTTATAGTCGATATCGATTTAAATTTAGGAACAACGTAAGCCTCGGTTTTACTGGTGAAAAAGACGCCGGAGAACAATATTTTTCAGGCAATCAAAAAAATGGTTTCGATTTTTATTCAGGACATTTGTATTTAAGAGGGTTTGGCAAATTAAAAGCACTGGCATTAGGAGATTTTCATGCGCAATTTGGCCAGGGATTAACGGTATGGAGCGGTCTTGCATTTGGCAAAAGTGCTGACGTTATGACCTCTAAAAGAAATGCAAGAGGCCTGCGTCCGTACGCGTCAGTCGATGAAAACTTATTTCTGAGAGGTGCAGGAGCGACTCTTGAGTTTGGTAAGTTAGCATTTACCGCTTTTGGATCGCACAAAAAAATAGACGCGAATATATCTTATGACGACACTAGTTCGAATTTTGATGGCTATACCATTACTTCATTTCAACTTACCGGATTGCATAGAACTCCTGGTGAGCTGCAGGATAAAAAAGTAATCAGTGAATCCCATCTTGGAGGTAATTTGCAATTCAATACAAGAAAATTAAGAATAGGATTTACTGGGTTGCATTCCGATTACAATGCAAATGTTCAAAGAAACTTAACCTATTACAACCAATTTGAATTTAACACCAATAAAAATACCGTTTTAGGCGCCGATTATAATTTACTCTTTAAAAACTTTAACTTTTACGGTGAAGTTTCACGCAGCGCAAATGGCGGAATGGCACAGATTCACGGTGCACTTATTTCGTTAGATCCGAGTGTAGCATTGTCTATCGTATATCGAGATTACCAGCGTGATTTTCAAAATAACCTGAGCAATGCATTTGCCGAGAGCAGTAAAAACATCAACGAAAAAGGTGTAATGATTGGACTTAAACTTTCCAAAGGAAAAAAGCTTACGCTTAATGCTTACCTCGATCAATTTAAATTTCCTTGGCTAAAATACTTGGTAGATAAGCCCAACACTTATGGGCACGACTATTTAGTTCAATTACAATACAAGCCAAGTAAAAAATTAATTATGTACGGACGAATACGAAGTCGTGATAAACCCGTTAATTCAATCGAGGAAATTGACGATATCGATTTTGTTGTAGCAAAAAAACAAACGAATTACAGGTACAACATAACCTATAAGGTTTCTGAGTCTTTTACATTAAGAAATAGAATAGAACTTGTCGATTACAAGCGTGGAATGGCGCAAAAAGAACAAGGCTATTTGGTCTATCAAGATATCATTTACAAACCCTTAAGTAATCCATTCTCATTTTCCTTTCGTTATGCACTTTTCGAAACCGATTCTTATAATTCACGGGTCTATGCATATGAAAATGATGTGCTTTATTACTTTTCTATTCCAGCATATTACAGAACAGGATCTCGAACTTACCTCACTATTAAATATCAAGTCCGGAAAGGCATTGATGTATGGTTTAGGTGGGCGCAATGGCATTTAAACAACGTAGATGAAATAGGTGCTGGCAACGAATTAATCTTGGGCAATACCAAATCAGACATCCGGGCGCAAGTTAGATTCAAGTTTTAAGATTAGCTTTACATTGATTAAATTATGATGTCTTCTAGGAAATATCAGTTCATCATTCTATCCGTATTAATTCTTACTGCTATAGGTGTCAGTATACAAGTACTCAACTTACCGCCAAGAATCAACGGTGATTCTGTATTTACACATTACAACAACTACCTTATTTTTAAAAACTCTTTTTTTCATTTGATTGAGGGGCAAAATTTATATACTCCTTACCCCGTAGATTATTGGGACCTTTACAAATACAGCCCCATATTCAGTCTGTTCATGGGTATGCTAGCATGGATGCCCAATTGGGCAGGTCTATTGTGTTGGAATCTACTAAATGTGATTGTTCTGTATTTTGGTGTTAAAGATTTTGATTTCAAAAATAAACGATTACAATTATTTTTTTGGTTTTTTATCTTTCTGGAATTGATAACATCTTTACAAAACTCCCAATGTAATATCTTGATTATTGGGCTTTTCCTTTTAGCATATCAATCCTTTCAAAAAGAACAAATTATAAAAGCCGCCTTATTTCTAAGTCTTACGGTATTTATAAAAATTTTTGGACTTGTACTTTTTATACTATTCCTACTTTATCCGAAGAAGATAAAATTCATCTCATATAGCATATTGTGGTTTTCTCTTTTAGCCCTATTTCCTATAGTGATAACTGGATGGAATGAGTTGATTTGGCAATATCAGAATTGGTGGCACATGTTAATTAATGACTCGTCTGTTTCCAGTTCCTACTCCTTTAAAGGTTGGCTTGAATTGTGGTTTACGATACAACCCAATAAGAGTCTTGTCTTGGTTTTTGGAATTGTTGGCCTACTATTACCGCTCTTTAACTATAAAGCTATCAAGACTTCCACCTTTCAAACTATGATGTTTGCCAGTGCTGTTATTTGGGTTGTCATATTTAACCATAAGGCCGAGTCACCTACGTATATCATTGCGGTGATTGGCGCTTATATTTGGTTTATCAATTCAAAAAGAAGCTGGGTAGAAATTGCTTTAATTACAATGTGTTTCTTATTTACAATTGTATCTCCAACCGACATATTTCCCCAATCATGGAGAGAAGCATTCATTACACCTTACGCAATGAAAGCATTTCCTTGCATACTAATTTGGCTATCTCTGACATTTAACATGCTGCGATTAAAACCTCAACAGCCTATTTCAACCGTTTAATGGCTCTTAATAAATAGTACAGGCATATTATAGCCGCTAAAGAATCGGCAATCGGAAAGGAATACCAAACTCCTTTTAATCCGTAAAAAATTGGAAGAATATAGATAATTGGAACCAAACAAAAAGTTTGCTTGGTTAAAGTCAATAACATAGCCGGTAATGGTTTGCCAATTGCTTGGTAATAGCTACTTCCAATAAATGGAAACATAACTAACGGAGTAGCCAAAAAAACATAAAATATAGCATCTGACGCATAAATTGTCATTTCCGGACCTACTGAAAACAAGGACGGTATATAATTAGCTCCAATAAGAAGAATAGCACACAAAAATGCGGCAATAATAGTCCCAAACACAACGGAAAGTGTAATGGCCTTGCGAACTCGTACATATTGTTTTGCGCCGTAATTATAACCTGTGATGGGCATAAAGCCCTGTGAAATTCCAATTAATGGAAAAAAGACAAACATTGCTAATCTAGAAGCAACTCCATAAGATGAATAGGCCATCTCACCGCCGTTTGGCGCAGGAATGTCTTGAGCACCGTATTTATGCAGCGACCAACCTAGAATGATCATCAATAAAGATATTGAGCCTTGTCTAATCAAACTAACACTTCCAAGCGCAGCAATCTCTTTAACCAGTTCTTTTTTCAGTCTCATTTGGGCCCAGGAAAATTTCAATTCAGAATTACCAAAGAAATAAAAGTAAAAAGTAAAAACACTACTCAACATAAATGAAATAGTCGTAGCCCAAGCAGCACTTTCAATTCCTCCTCCCAATTGCCTGATTAGAACATCATCCAAAACAATATTGACAATAGAAGGAACCAGTAAAATCATCATTGCCATGGTAGCACGACCTTCAGCGCGAATATTATTGTTGCACATCATTCCCCAAGCTAGAAAAGGAATACCAACTAGTACAATCTTAAAATAGTCAAGTCCTAATGGAAATATATCCCCCTTAGCACCAAATAACCAAACTAAAGAATCAGAAAATGAATAACCCAAGGTAACAATGGCGATGAAGCAAATCAAGACCATGGATATCTGATTATTCAATGCCCAAGATGCTTTTTCTTTATCTCCTGCGCCGAGTGCTCTTGATACAATCGAAGCCCCTCCCATTCCAATGGCCATTCCTAAAACCGCAAACAAAAAAATAATTGCAGTAACAGCTGTTACCGCACCTATCGCATCATCTCCAATAAACTTTCCAAGATAAATGGTGTCTACTACTGAATTTAGAGACATCACCATAAAACCAATAGCTGCTGGTAAAGATTGCTTAAAAAGCAGTTTACCTATTGGTTCTGTACCCAGTGTTTGTGATCCCCGCATAAAGGTGTCAAATATCGTAAATTATCGAGGACGTGACACGTTGGAATCGGAAAGTGATACCAATTGTATTATAAATACAAAAAGTTCTTTCCTGGATAATATGCAGTTTGCCCCAATTGAGCTTCAATTCTTAGTAGTTGATTGTATTTGGCAACACGATCAGATCTTGAAGCAGATCCCGTTTTAATTTGACCACAATTCAACGCGACCGCAAGGTCAGCAATGGTATGATCTTCTGTTTCGCCAGAACGATGACTCATTACCGAATTATACGTGAATTTAGTTGCCATATTAACCGCATCAATTGTTTCCGTTAATGTTCCAATTTGATTGACTTTAATCAAAATTGAATTAGCTGCACCTGTCTTAATTCCCTCAGCTAATCGATTTGTATTGGTAACGAAAAGGTCATCTCCTACTAATTGGCAATCGCTTCCGATAGCACGTGTTAATTCTCGCCAACCATCCCAATCATCTTCATCTAAACCATCTTCAATAGAAACAATTGGGTATTTTTTCTGCCAAGATTTCCAATAAGAAACCATTTCTGATGATGTCATTTCATCACCAGTTGATTCAAATCTATATTTTCCATCCTTATAAAATTCAGATGCAGCTGCATCTAGTGCAATATAAATGTCTTCACCAGGTTTATATCCCGCCTTTTCAATCGCCTGAATGACTACCTCTATTGCTTGTTCATTAGACCCTAAATTTGGCGCAAAACCACCTTCATCTCCCACATTAGTGCTCATTCCTTTGCTCTTCAGCACATTTTTCAAATGATGAAAAACTTCAGTACCCATTCTAAGTGCCTCACTAAAAGATTGAGCACCAAACGGCATAATCATAAATTCTTGAATGTCAATTTTATTGTCCGCATGTGAACCTCCATTCAAAATATTCATCATGGGAACAGGCAAGGTTAAAGCATTTACTCCGCCTATGTATCTGTATAATGGCTGACCTAATTCTGAAGCTGCTGCTTTTGCTACGGCAAGGGAAACACCTAATATAGCATTTGCCCCTAATTTGGACTTGTTTTCAGTTCCATCCATACCAATCATTATTCGATCAATCAAATTTTGATCATATACATGCTGGCCTTTTAACTCATCACAGATTACAGAATTGACATTATCGACTGCCTTTAGTACACCTTTTCCTAGATAAATACCT